>ERZ1034768.256-NODE-256-length-19484-cov-5.122086_pt1 | contig 19484 bp, 15 predicted proteins | sample MGYA00520691_ERZ1034768 | MGnify/ENA primary metagenome ERZ1034768 (study PRJEB33766, sample SAMN09781704) | gut metagenome | biome: gut microbiome | host: Homo sapiens | place: Madagascar | study: EMG produced TPA metagenomics assembly of the PRJNA485056 data set...
AGTTTAAAGACGCTTTGAAATGCTATAAAAAGGCGCAGGCTATTGTTGGCGGGCGCTATACCCATAAGCTTTATGACGGTTTGGCTTCTTGCTTGACTAAGCTTTCTGAATTTGATCAGGCTATTGAAGTTTATAAAATGATTTACCAAAGCGAAGAGGGTAAAAGAAAGTGGGATGCTCAGCGCTCTATCAAATTTGTAAATAAATTGAAGCGCAAACAGGCTGTCGGTCAACTGCCGGATATTATGCCGAAAGATGACGGCGCCGACGCTGGAGCAGCAGCTGAATCTGCAGAATAGCGTTCGTTTATAAAAAATATTGCAAACGGTTGTCTAATCGGGCAGCCGTTATTTTTTTGTTTTCTCGACTTTTTATATTTTTTTCTTTAACTTTCAGAGTTGATGTTGCATTTGCAATGTTTAGAAGCCAACAAGCTCCGTAACTTTGAACTGTTTCCTACTTCAGCGGCGGTAGGATAACGTCGTTATTTTTCTTAAAAAGGCAATAAATATCCCCGATGTATTTGGCTCGGGGAGCTTTTAGCGTATGTCCAAAGCTTTTAGGCTTAAAGGCTAAAAGAGTCATTTCTGAAGTATGATTGTTCAACTCTCCGCTAGATGACATTTATCAGGCTTGCCACAGCTGCGCCACTATAAGTGAGGCGTATTGCAATGTTAATCTCAGTTTTTAATTTTTATTAACTTTTTCAAGCAAAAATCGATTTTAAGGCACTTTTTTTGCCCATAGACGCAAAATACCTATTTTATTTTGGGTATAAAACGCATAAAAAACTTTTTATCAGCACTTAAATTTGCTATGTTTAAGCAGTTTAACAAGTTTAAAGAAAAGAGGTATAAAGTGACAGAAGAAATTGAAACCACAGATGTCATTAAATCTGATAACATTGCCCCGACCATGATTTCGGAAGAAATGCGCCGTTCATATTTGGACTATGCCATGAGCGTGATTGTATCCCGTGCTTTGCCGGATGCCCGCGACGGTATGAAACCCGTGCATCGCCGTATTATTTACGGAATGTATGAAAACGGTTATGATTGCACCAAGCCATATCGTAAATCGGCGCGTATCGTCGGCGATGTTATGGGTAAATATCACCCGCACGGCGACAGCTCTATTTATGAAGCCATGGTGCGCATGGCGCAGCCGTTTTCTATGCGTCTGACGCTGGTTGACGGACAAGGTAACTTTGGTTCTATGGACGGCGACGGCGCGGCGGCTATGCGTTATACCGAAGCCAGACTCGCTAAAGTTTCTTCTTGCTTGACCGATAACTTGGACGAAGATACTGTTGACTTTATGCCAAACTATGATGAATCTTTACAAGAACCGACAGTTTTGCCGGCGCGTTTTCCTAACTTGTTGGTAAACGGCGGTAACGGTATTGCCGTTGGTATGGCAACAAACATTCCTCCGCATAATTTGGGTGAAGTGATTGATGCTTGCTGCGCCTATATAGATAATCCGGAAATCAGTATTGAAGAGCTGGTTAATATTGTTCCAGGGCCGGATTTTCCGACCGGCGGCCTGATTTTGGGCTACGGTGGAGCCAAGCAGGCTTATTTGACCGGCCGCGGTTCGATTATGATGCGTGCAAAATGTACTATTGAAGAAATTCGTAAGGATAAAGAAGCCATTATCGTGCATGAAGTGCCGTATCAGGTAAACAAAGCGGCTTTGGTTTCGCATATTGCCGAATTGGTAAAAGATAAAAAAGTTGAGGGTATCTCTGATATCCGCGATGAGTCTGACCGTCAGGGCGTGCGCATTGTGATTGAAATCAAGCGCGATTTCCAAGCCGATGTGGTTTTAAACCAGCTTTATAAGTTTACGGCTTTGCAAACCAGTTTTGGTATGAATATGCTGGCAATTAACGGCGGTCGCCCGATGATGATGAATTTGAAAGACATAATCTCGACTTTTATTGAATTTCGTGAAGAAGTTATCCGCCGTCGCACGATTTTCCGCTTGAACAAAGCTCGTAACCGCGCGCATGTTTTGGTTGGTTTGGCTATAGCTGTGGAAAATTTGGACGAAGTTATCGAACTGATTAAAACCGCGCCAACGCCGCAAGACGCTAAAGACTCTTTGGTTGGCAAAGCTTGGCCGGCAGCTTCTATTGAAGATTGGGTTAATTTGATTGACGAGCCGGATAGAAAAGTTGAAAACGGTCTATATCGCTTGTCGGATGACCAAGCCAAAGCCATTTTGGATTTGAAACTGCAACGCTTGACCGGTTTGGAACGTGATAAAATTCACGATGAATTGGTTTCTTTGGGCGAAGACATTAAAGAATTTCTTTCTATTTTGGCTAGCCGTGAAAAACTTTATGGCATTATGCGCGATGAGCTGGTTGCCGTTAAAGACGAATACGCCACTCCGCGTTTGACCAAAATTGAAGATATTGAATACAATCAAGATATCGAATCTTTAATTCAGCGTGAAGAAATGGTTGTGACCGTGACCGAAGCCGGCTATATCAAACGTGTGCCGCTTAATGCTTATAAAGCTCAGCGCCGCGGCGGTAAAGGCAAATCGGGAATGACGACAAAAGAAGAAGATTTTGTTACCCGTTTGTTTGTGGCCAGCACTCATACTCCGGTGCTGTTCTTCTCGAACAAAGGCATTGTTTATAAGATGAAGGTTTATAAACTGCCGCTGGGTTCGCCGACATCTAAAGGCAAACCGTTTATCAATCTGCTGCCGCTGGTGCAGGGTGAAACAATCACCGCCATTATGAAATTGCCGGAAAATGAAGCCGATTGTGAGAATCTGTCTATTGCATTTGCAACTGCTAAAGGCAATATACGCCGTAACAGTCTGATGGACTTTGTCAATGTTCAGTCTAACGGTAAAATCGCTATGAAGCTGGACGAAGGCGACAAGCTTATCAATGTGGCTTTGTGTGATGATGGCAACGATATTATGCTGGCGGCCAAGAGCGGCAAATGTATTCGTTTTGCGGTTGAAGATTTGCGTGTATTTGTCGGCCGTAATTCTACCGGTGTACGCGGTATCAAGCTGCAGGGTGATGATGAAGTAATTTCTATGTCTGTTTTGAAGCACTGCACTGCTAGCGTGGAAGAACGAGATGAATATCTGCGTGTTTCCAGCGCTATGAAGCGTATGGAAGCCGAAAGCGGCGTTGATGCCTGCATTTCTCCTGATCAGACCGGCTTGCTGAATTTACTGAATATATCTAAATTTGAAGAAATGCGCAAAGCCGAAGAGTTTATTTTGACTGTGACTGTAACCGGTTACGGCAAGCGCACTTCTTCATATGAATACCGTGTAACCGGACGAGGCGGGCAGGGTATTGCCAATATGGAAATGTCTCCGCGCAACAAAGAGGTTGTAAGCTCGTTCCCGATTGAAGACGGTAAGGAAATTATGATGGTAACCGACGGTGGCAAACTTATCCGTATGCCGGTTGACGATATCCGTGTAGCCGGACGCAAGACGCAAGGCGTTATTTTGTTCCGTACCGGAGAAGATGAAAAAGTTGTTTCCGTAACCTGGCTTGATGCCGATGCCGGTTCCGACGAAGAAATCGACGAGGAAGGCAGTGAGGTTTTGGGCGACAATGTTGCCGATGTTGACGATACAGCGGAAGACATTGTGACAGAGCCGGATACTACCGAGTCGGACGAATAAAAGAACGGTTTAAAAAAATCGCTGTCTTTTGGCCTCTCTAATGTTGGAGAGGCCATTGCGTTTGTGTTAGGAAAGTGGTGCTTAAAGAACACCAAGACTCGTCATGCTTGGCTTTGAGCGGAGCGAATTCGCCGAGGATGTCAGCCACGAAAATGCCGGCACGGAAAACAATGCAAATGAAGCTAAAGCATGGATTGATGGCAATAAGTTTGCCGAAGGTTCTGTCAGCGCCAAATACAAATTCTAGGCTGATATATAAAACTGCAGCGCCCTGTTTTGCAAAAGAGCAGGGCGCTTGTGCTATAAAGAAACATCTTCATATTTTGAATGCAGTTTTTTATTGACAGAAACTAAAGTTTATTCTTTTGCCAAAATCAGGTTATTGCGCTCTTTTAATAAATTTTTATAGCGCTCATAAATTTCTGCCGAATTTTCTGGTTGACTACTCATTAAAGTTGTACATTCTTTTAACTCAGCATCAATTTGTTTTAATTGAATTTCCAGTAAGCCGTTATCTATTTCTGCTTTGAGACTGGGCAGAGTGGATTTTTGTGATTTATACATGTTTATTTCCCATAAATCGCCGATTTCAGCTGAAAAATTAAGTTTGAGTTTTTCAATCAGCTGTTCGCTGTCCGTATTTTCATCTTCTTGGTGGATTTCAATAATTTCCGCCAGCACTTTAGCCATTTTGGAATTGTTTATTTCAAAAGCCGTCAATTTTTCTTCATATTTTTCAATAAGTTCCGGATATAAAAGCATAGCAGCGATAATTCCGCGGATAACCAAATCATTTAGCGGAGGCTTTTTTACAAAATGATAAACCGGTTCGTCTTCAGTTTTTTTGCGGCGAGGTGTATAGGCCGATTTTTGCATCGTGTCGGCGGCGGACTGTACGCCGTTTGGCTCCGTTTGCGCATTTTTATAAATTGAGCCTTTGCCGAAAGTGTAATAAATCCGCTTTTTCATTTCTTGCATATAGTAGCTGCGGATTTGTTCGTCCTTGATTTTAGCCACTTCTTCAAAAGTTTCTTTTTCTATCAGGGCTTTTTGTTCCGGCGTGTCAGTGTCTTTATTCATTTTGCATTTATGCCACAAAATATCTACCAGCGGTTTGGCTTTTTGTAAATATTGCTCAAATATCGGTGCGCCAAGGCTGTGTAGCAGCTCATCCGGATCTTTTTTTTCTTTTAAAAATATGTAGTTTACCGAATATCCGGCCTTGAGTATCGGCAGCACGCGGTCAATCGAACGTATGGCTGCTTTAATACCGGCTCCGTCGCCGTCAAAACAAAGAGTAGGGGTGTTGCACACGCGCCAAGCTTCTATAATCTGCTCTTCGGTCAAAGCAGTGCCTAAAGGCGCCACCGCATAATTAAAATTGAAACTGTCCAGCGCAATCACATCCATATAGCCTTCACAGATAATAAGACGCTTAGCGCCGTATGCCGGTTCGCGGGCATGGTTCATATTATAAAGAATTCGGCGTTTATTGAAAATAGGAGTTTCCGGCGAGTTCAGATATTTAGGCTGACTGTTGTCCAAAATGCGCCCACCAAAAGCAATGACATTACCTTGCTTATCCATTATTGGAATCATTACTCTGTCGCGGAAAAAGTCATGCGGCAGGCGGTTTTTATCTTCCGGTACGGCAATCAGCCCAAGCTCTGCCATATCATGTTCTGATATGCCTTTTGAGGCTAGTAGGGCTTTCAGTCCGTTACCGTTTGGAGCATAACCCAAACGGAATTTTTTGATGGTTTCTTCGCTTAAAGCGCGTTTATCTCTAAAATAGGCCAAACCTTGAGCGCCAACCGGCATTCTCAGACATTTTTCAAAATAGGCGCAGGCAATATCCATAATTTCATACAAAGACTTGCGCTTTAGGCTCTGTTCTTGGCTTTCTTTGGACCAGACCGGCAGCTGCATTCCGGCTTTATCAGCAAGCTTTTTTACTGCTTCCATAAAAGGCAAACCATTAGCGTCCATTTCAAATTTGACAATATCGCCATGTGCGCCACAGCCGAAACAGTGGTAAAAGCCTTTACTTTCATTAACGGTAAATGACGGCGTTTTTTCATTATGAAAAGGGCATAAACCTAAATATTCACGCCCTCTTTTCGTCAGTTTTACTTTACTACCGACAACATCAGCAATAGAAATTCTACTGCGCAGCTCGTCTAAGAATTTTTGTAAATCGTCATTCATCGCTTGGCCGTAGCAACCTTTATTTAGGCCAAAAACTTTTTAATTGCTGCCGAAGCGGCTCCAAAATCCATTTTTCCGGCATATTTTGCTTTGAGCGCGCCCATAACTTTACCCATATCACGGATGCTTGCTGCACCGGTTTCGGTAATAGCGGCTTTGATAGCTTCGTCAATTTCGGCGGCATCCATCTGCTTTGGCAAAAAGCGATTGATTACATCAATTTCAGCCTGTTCCTTTTCAGCCAAATCAGGGCGATTGCCTTCATTATAAATTTTGATAGATTCGTTTCTTTGTTTTATCATTGTCTGCATCATGGCAAGCAAATCGGCATCGCTGGCTTTTTCCAAACCTTTAGCGCGGGCTTCTACATCTTTTTCTTTTTGTCCGGCAATAATCAGGCGCACAGCGCCGACAGTTTTCATATCTTTATTTTTCATTGCTTCTTTCAAGCTGTTTTGCAAATCATCTCTTAACATTTTTATCTCCTTAAATATCTGCATTTTCATCAAAACTTAAATTGATTATTTTGTCTTCCAAACCAGTATCCGGCAGCAAAATGCGGAATACGGCACTGAAGTTAGGCTCCAGCCTGTCCAGCGTCAGCACTTTAATTGTTTCGGAAAGTTTTTCACCTTCGGCATTATAAAGCTCGGCTTTAATTGGCATCACCAGCGATTTCATATCGCTTTCATTATAAATCGAGCCGGATACTTCCACAAAAAACTTGCCCTGGCGCTCCACATAGCGACTCTGTACGTTTTGAAACACCAGTCCGCGTCCTTTCAGTAGACTGTTAATACCAATTTTTTTATAAAAATTTTCCAGCTGCGGAATATTTGAAACCAAATAAAAGCGGTTGGTGTAGCCAATGTAAATGGTAAAAGCAAAAATCAATATCAAAAGACAGCAATTTACCATAAACGGCGAAAAAAACATAATAAAGCGACGTTTCCATTTTTCGGTGCCGGTGTCGGAAGATGCGTTGTTGTTGAACAAGCCTTTTGTGTCTTGCGACAGGCGGTTGAACATATTTTCCACATCGCTGTTTTGAGTCGTTTGCGGGCTGATAATCTGCGGTTTAACATGCGGATTGCTGTTTTCTGCTTGCGGTAAGAAAGCGGCAGCCACAGATGCCGATGACGGCACCTGCACAGTTTTTTCTTCTGTTTTAACTCCCTTTACGTCTTGCGGACGCACAGTCCACACTTCGCCGCATTCGGCGCATTTAAATTTTTTCCCCTCAGCCGGAATTTTGCCGTCCGGAATCTGATATACGGCATTACATTTTGGACAACTTATTAACATACTAACCTCTTTTTTTTGCACTATATTCTAAAAATCTGCAGAATAAAAGAAAAAAAGTATTTTATTAAATGGATAATTGATATATTCTTAGTTCAAATTGGAGGAATATGATGGAAAACAACCAATCAGTTATAAAACAGCCGATTATCGATTTGCAGAATGTTTCCGTCGGCTATGAACGCAATGAAAATGTTTTGCAAAACATCTACTTTTCTTTGCTTCCTGGGTCTTTTACGTTTGTAACGGGGAAAAGCGGTGCCGGCAAAACAACATTGCTAAATATGCTTTATTTGATAAAAAAGCCGCATAAAGGTGTGTTGAAAGTGTTTGGCAACAATATAAATTTTTCTAACCGCGATACCTTGGCCGAGCTCAGACAAAAAATCGGCGTGGTGTTTCAAGACTTTCGTTTGTTGGAACATTTGAGTGTGTTTGACAACATAGCTTTGCCGCTCAGAGTGCGTGGTATGGGCGAAAAGGAAATATATAAACGCGTAACAGAGCTGCTGCAATGGGTGGAACTGCACAAAAGCATATATAAAGTCTGCGCTTCGCTTTCCGGCGGAGAAAAGCAACGTGTTGCCATTGCCAGAGCCGTAATAAACCGTCCGGAAATTTTGTTTGCCGACGAGCCGACCGGCAGCGTGGATTCGGATATTGCCGGAAAACTGATGAAATTGTTTGTAGAACTTAACAAAGTCGGAACTACGGTCGTGCTGGCAACTCACAATGAACAGCTGACTTCTAGCTATAATTATCCGCGTATTGTGCTGAATAACGGTTCGGCAAAACTGTATCCGGCATTGGGCAGAGTTTGATTGGAGAAAAATATATGAAAAGTGATTTGGTTACGGGTCGCCGCAGTGAAATAAACGCCGAAGATGATGATACCTCGATTTTTATGTATGTTTTGACTTCCATATATATGTATCTTTTTATTGTGGTTTTGGCGATTGTTATGGCAATCAACGCCATGGCTGACAGCTGGGAAAAAGATATTATGGGCTCAGTTACGGTGCAGATTATTCCGGTTGAAGATGAAAACAAGCATATAGATGCCGAAAAAACTTTGGAACAACAAAACAGGGTATTGCAGTATGTAGAAAATTTATCTGCAGTCGAAAGCGTTAAAGCCTTGGACGCGCAAACCGTAGAAAAGCTTATGACGCCTTGGCTGGGCGATAAAGTTGATATCTCATCTTTGCCGATTCCCGTGCTTTTGGATGTGAAGCTTAAACAAAATGCCGAATTAAATTATGATGAAGTAACGCGCGGACTACGCCAAGTTTCGGAAAATGCTTCGGTCGATAATCATCGTTTGTGGCTCAATCGGCTGATAAAGTTTGCAACATCGCTTAAAAATATGGCTCTGTCCGTATTGTTTATGGTTATTGCTATTTGTGCATTTTCTATTTACTATTCCACACGCACCAGCTTAGGAATAAATCTGAATACTATTGAAATCTTGCATATTATCGGCGCTAAAGATGACTATATAGCCCGCCAATATGCCAAAAATTTTGCTAAAATTGGCTTTTTTTCGGGAATTATCGGCTTAATGGCCGCCGTACCATGCATTATTTTGGTGGCCAAATACGGAATTTCTACCGGCAGCGGACTGATTAAAGGGGCGCAGCTTTCCACTGTGGCTTGGAGTCTGATAATGGTAACACCGCTGTTTTCATCTTTATACGCAATGGGTACATCATATGTGACCGTCCGCAAAACCTTGGAGAAAATGATTTAATGAAACGCTGGCTTTTGTATGGACTTGGGTGCACTTTTACTGTATGGTGTTTGGGGTTTGTTTACTTTGCGCATTATATCAATTCTTATGATATTGATAAAACTACCAAGACCGATGCTATTATTGTATTGACCGGCGGACGCAACCGGATTTCAGAAGGTATAAAGCTGCTAAATAATAATTTGGCGGATAGGCTGTTTATTTCCGGAGTGCCGGAAAACATAAGTATCGGTCAAATAGAAAAGCAAGCAGAAATTACAGCAAATGATAAAAATAAAATAGAGCTGGGGCGCAAAGCTAAAAACACTATTGAAAACGCCATAGAAACCGAAGAATGGATTAAAAAAAATAACATAAAATCCATTCGGCTGGTAACCTCAAGCTACCATATTCCGCGTAGTTTGCAAGAATTTATAATTTATGTAACAGCAGAAAATGATTTGAAGGTTATCTTAAATCCGATTTATTCACCGAATGTTAATCTAAAATGGTGGAAAAGCTGGGGAACTTTTCGTTTGTTGCTGATGGAATATAACAAGTTTTTAATTGTCTATGTCGGCCGGCATCTGCATATTTATTAAGGAGAAAATAACATGCTGTTTATTCGTTCTTTATTGACTAATATTTTCTTTTTCGGAACTTTGGGTATCGGCTGTATAATTCAGCTGCCGCTAGCTTTACTGCCGCAAAAGGCTACCATATTTTATTGGGACAGAATTATTATGCCGATAGCTTTGTTCTGGGTGCGCTTTTTAGGCGGCATAAAATTGGAGCTGCGCGGCGCTGAAAATATCCGCAATCATAATGTGCTCTATGCCTGCAAGCATGAATCTGCGCTGGAAACCTATTCATTTACGCAATTTTCTCCGACCACCACCTATATTTTGAAACGCGAATTGATATTTTTGCCGTTTTTCGGCTGGTCGCAATATTTTTACGGAATGATTCCTGTCAACCGCAAAGGCGGCGCCAGCGCTATGAAACACATGTTGACAGAGGTTAAAAAGAAAACCGATGCCGGTCGTCCGGTTGTGATTTTTCCGGAAGGAACCCGCTGCAAGCCTGGGTCGACCAAAGGTTATAAATCAGGAATTTTCTTTTTAGGCGAAAATTTAGATTTGCCGATTGTACCGGTGGCTGTTAATACCGGACTGTTTTGGGCAAAGAATTCTTTTTTGCGCTATCCTGGAACTGCGGTATTTGAATTTTTGCCGCCAATCAGCGCCAAAGGTAAAACTAAAGAAGAATTTATGACGGAATTGCAAGAACTTATTGAAAATAAATGTGCTGAATTAAATTCCGAAGCAGTCAAGAGGTATCCGTATGTTGCTAAAATGATGGCAGAAAAAACGGAGAAATAAAAATGAAGGCTTTTTTGCTGAAATTAAAAGGATTTTTGCATTCTTTTTGCACTATAGTCGGCGCTTTGACAGTGATTTGCCTTATAGGTTTGGTTGTTGTAGGCCTTTTCAGCAGCTATCCGCCGACTATTGAAAAAAACACATATCTGACTATTGATTTTAGTGAACCGATTATCGAAAGCGATAATGCAGGAATTTTAGCCGAACTTATGGATGAAACGCCGATAACGTTTTCTAAATTGCTGCAGTCCATAGAATTTGCAGCTGCTGATAATAATATTACCGGCATAATTGCTAAGATAAATACATTTTCACTTACTCCGGCACAAGCTCAAGATGTGGCTCGGTCTTTATTGGTTTTTAAATCAACCGGTAAAAAAACGGTGGTTTTTTCCCAAGGGTTCGGAGCTTTAGGACGCGGCAATATAGAATATTATCTTGCTTCATTTTTTGATAAAATCTATATGCAACCGCATACTTATATAGGTTTGACCGGTGTCAGCATTGAAGTACCGTTTCTGAAAAATTTATTGGATAAAATAGGAGTTTCACCGGAATTTTATACCCGCTATGAATATAAAAATGCCATGGCATCGTTGACTGAAGCCAAAATGCCTAAAACATATGCTGAAGAAATGAAGTCTCTGGGGGCCGCTTTAATGGCTGAGTTGAAAGTTGATATTTCAGAAAACCGAAAATTAACCGAGACATTTGAAAATATAGTCAATAAGGCACCTTTGACGGCGCGGGAAGGGCAGAGACTGGGGTTGATAGACGGTACTATGTATTTGCCGCAGCTGGAAAAGCAACTGAAAGATGAGGGCGCTGAACATTTTGTGAATTTGCAAGATTACGCAGCTACGCTGTCTAATAATGATGGAAATTTACCGACAATTGCGGTATTGAATCTGAACGGCGAAATTATTGATGGCAAAAGCAAAGATAATTTAAGCCGCGACAGTGCTATTTGCAGCCAAGATACGGTTGAAGATATTGAAGATATTAAAAATCTGAAGCAGCTGAAAGCTGTTGTTGTGCGTATTGACAGTCCCGGCGGTAGCTATAATGCGGCGGATGAAATTTATTTTGCATTGAAACAGCTTAAAGAAAAAACAAAAGTTCCTCTGATTATATCGCAGTCGTCATACGCTGCTTCGGGTGGCTATTTTATTTCTTTGGCCGGAGACTATATTATGGCAGAACCTATGACAATTACAGGCTCTATCGGGGTTTTCGGAGGTAAAATGGTTTTTGAAAAACTTTGGAAAAAGCTTGAAATAAACTGGGGGCAGGTTACTTTGGGCGACAATGCCGGAATTTTAAGCCCTAACCATAAATTCAGTACCTCTGAAAAAAAGATATTTAATCAGTCGCTTGATGAAGTATATCAAGACTTTACGGCAAAAGTAGCCGAAAATCGTAAATTGACGCAGCCGATTGATAAAATAGCCCGCGGTCGTGTTTGGACGGGCAGACAGGCCTTAAATTTGGGACTGGTTGATGCTATGGGCGGATATCTTGAGGCTCTTTCCAAAGCTATTGAATTAGGAAAAATTAAAAGAAACCAAAACATTAGAATAGTAAGTTTTCCTAAAGCTAAAACTTTGAGCGAAAAAATAGGCGATTTAATAGCCAACACCGGAAGTATCAAAGCCGAACAGCTGATTGAGCAAAGCGGTGTTGATATCACAAATTTAAAGCTTTTCAAACGCTTACAATATGATACTGTAATGCTACCAATAAAAATAGATATGTAAAAGAGGTAAAAACTATGGCCATAGATAATGAAACCGTCAAGAGAGTGGCTTTTCTCTCCAGATTGAAGGTTGAAGATAACAAAATTGAAGCAACTAAAGAAGAATTTAACAAAATTTTGAGTTGGATAGAAGAACTTAACGAAGTCAATACAGACAATGTGGAACCGTTGATATCGGTTAATGACACTACATTGCGCCTGCGTGATGATGAAATTACCGACGGAGGCTGTCAGGAGGCTGTTTTGGCTAATGCGCCGGATAAGGAATATGATTATTTTGCCGTGCCGAAAGTTGTGGAGTAAAAATGATGAAAGAAATTACAAAATTAACAATTCATGAAACTTTAGACGGTTTGAAAAGCAAAAAATTCAGCTCTGTGGAATTAACCCAAGCTTATTTAGAAAATATGCAGGAAGGCAAGCGCTATAATGCTTATGTTACGGAATGCGGTGACAAGGCTTTAGCACAGGCAAAAGCCTCTGATGAACGCTATGCTGCCGGCACAAACCGCGCTTTGGAAGGCATACCACTCGGTATCAAAGATTTGTTTTGCACCAAAGGTATCCGCACCACCGCATGCTCACATATTTTGGATAATTTTGTTCCGCAGTATGAATCAACTGTAACATCTCAGCTGCTGAATGACGGTGCTGTTTTTTTGGGTAAACTGAATATGGATGAATTTGCTATGGGCGGCAGCAATGAAACCAGCTACTTTGGTCCGGTTATCAATCCGTGGAGCCTAAATGCCGCTTTGGTTCCTGGTGGTTCTTCCGGCGGTTCGGCAGCTGCTGTGGCTGCAAATATGTGCGCCGGAGCTACGGCAACCGATACCGGCGGTTCTATCCGCGAACCGGCAGCTTTTTGCGGATGCACCGGTATAAAACCTACTTATGGGCGCTGCTCTCGTTACGGCATTGTGGCTTTTGCTTCTTCTTTAGACCAAGCCGGACCAATAGCCAAAGACGTGCGAGATTGTGCAATTTTGTTGAAAAGCATGGCAGGTTTTGACGCTAAAGATTCAACATCATGCGATGTAAAAGTACCTGATTTTGAAAGCTTTTTAGGCAAAGATATCAAAGGACTTAAAATTGGTATGCCTAAAGAATATCGTCCCGAAGGTTTAAACAAAGAAGTTTGCGCATATTGGGATAAAGCTGCGGAATATCTGAAAGCCCGCGGCGCTGAAGTTGTAGAAATTTCTCTGCCGCATACAAAATATGCTTTGGCGACATACTATGTTTTGGCTCCGGCCGAAGCGTCTTCCAATTTGGCGCGTTATGACGGAATCCGCTACGGTTTGCGCAAAGAAGGCGAAAACTTAGATAAATTATATATCAATACCCGCACTGCAGGTTTTGGCACCGAAGTTAAGCGCCGTATTATGATTGGTACCTACGTTTTATCTGCCGGCTATTATGATGCTTATTACATTAAAGCTCAAAAAATGCGCCGTCTTATTCACGATGACTTTATAAACGCATTTAAGCAATGCGACATTATTTTGACTCCGACATCTCCGGTTACGGCTTTTCCAATTGGTGATGAAAGTATGAAAAATAATCCGATTAACATGTATTTGAACGATGTATTTACTGTTTCGGTAAACTTAGCCGGCTTGCCGGCGCTCAGTCTGCCGATTGGCTTGTCTCAAAACGGTCTGCCGTATGGTATGCAGCTGATTGGCAAGCCTTTTGACGAAGGTACAATTTTCAATGTTGCTGCTAAAATTGAAGCTGATGCAAAGTTTGAAAGGAAATAAAATGGCAGAATATATTATCGAAACAGCTAAAGGAAAATGGGAAGTTATTGTGGGTTTGGAAATCCATTGTCAAATTATTTCAAAATCCAAGATTTTCAGTGGAGCTTCTACCGAGTTTGGCGATGATCCGAATGTCAATGTATCTTTTGTGGACGCAGGAATGCCGGGAATGCTACCGACTTTAAACCGTCAATGCGTGCATCAGGCTGTTAAAACCGGATTGGGCTTAAATGCTAAAATCAATAAATATTCCGAATTTTCACGCAAAAACTATTTTTATGCCGACTTACCAAGCGGTTACCAAATTACGCAATTCCGTTTTCCGATTGTAGGCGAGGGCAGCATTCGTATAGATTTGAGTGACGGCAGCTCCAAAAAAATCGGTATCGAGCGTATGCACATAGAACAGGATGCCGGTAAGTCCATTCATGATTTGAGCCCGCATAAAAGCTTTATTGATTTTAACCGAGCCGGCGTTGGTTTGATGGAAATCGTGACAAAGCCGGATTTCCGCGCACCGGAAGAAGCCGGAGCATTTTTGCGTAAACTGCGCTCGATTCTGCGTTATTTAGAAACTTGCGACGGCAATATGGATGAAGGTTCTATGCGCTGCGATGTAAATGTTTCTGTCCGTCCGTACGGTTCTGACGAGCTGCGCACCCGCTGCGAAATGAAAAATGTAAACAGCGTTAAGTTTGTTATGCAAGCTATTGAAAATGAAGCTAAACGCCATGTTGAAGTTTATGAAAACGGCGGAGAAATTTGTCAGGAAACCCGTCAGTTTGATCCAACTTCAGGACAAACTAAAGTTATGCGCAAAAAAGAATTTGCTCATGACTACCGCTATTTTCCGGAACCTGACTTGCCTCCGTTGGTTTTGAGCGATGAATATATTGAACAAATCAAAAAAGAAATGGTGGAATTGCCTGATGCCAAAAAGCAGCGTTTTGTTGAAACAATGGGCTTGACTCCGTACGATGCAGCTGTTTTGTGTGAAAACAAAGAAGTTGCTGACTTTTTTGAAAAAGCTTCAGCCGGCCACGATGCCAAAAAGGTGGCAAACTGGATGATGAGCGACTTTTTTGCCATGCTGAATAAAAAGAAACTTGATATTCATCATAGTCCTGTTTCTGCCGAAAATCTCGGCAAACTGGTAGAGCTTATCAGCAAAGAAGTTATTTCTGGTAAAATTGCCAAAGATGTGTTTGAAATTATGAGCGAAACTGGAGAAAATCCTGAAAAAATCGTAGAAGAAAAAGGATTGAAACAGGTTACAGATACAGGCGCTATTGAAAAAATTATTGATGAAGTCATTGCCTCTAATCCGGCTAATGTCGAAGCCTATAAAAACGGTAAAACTAATTTGGCCGGCTGGTTTGTGGGACAGACGCTCAAAATGTCGCAAGGCAAAGCTAATCCGGCTATTGTCAATAAATTAGTCAGAGAAAAGTTAGATAACTGATGTTTATGAATGATTTAAATTCCGATGCTCCGGTGGTGCAGAATTCTGCTGCACCGCTGAAACATGATGTGGAAGGGCGTTTTTCCAGACATGGCAAACCGCTACAGATAAACCATAAAAAAATTGCGTTTATTGAAAATACGATTATCGCTTTGTACATAGCCTTTTTATTATCGACGGATTTTATTTTATTCTCCGGTTCTGGAAATATTGAAGTCTTCCGCGATTCCATTTTTCCCATTCCGGAAATTTCTTATATTTTATTGGGCTTTTTAGCTTTTTCTTCGGCAGTTATATTTTTGCTGCGCAACAGAACGGTTATAAAATGCTGTCTAGCCTCTTTTATTACATTTGCCTTGGTATTTGTTTTATATCGGCAATTTTCTATGCTGCAGCAGCTTTTTTCTATCGGCAGTACAACAATTCCAGTACATACGGCTTTGGGTATAGGCTTTGCCATAATATGTTACGGCATATTTTATTACGGCAGCCTTTTTGTACGTTTTTTATATATGCTGGCTTCCGGAGTATTGTTTTTTCACGTATATTCGGCCTATATCAATCAAACCAATATGCCGGAATTTTTGGAAACATATAACTCCAACAAAACCGGTGAGGGCGAAAATAAGCGTTTTATCTATTTTATGCTGCCAAACCTTTCTTCTTATGCCTATTTAACAACACTGCACACAAATGAAGCAACCCGCACTCAAAATATTATGCAGGGATTTTATCAAAAGAATAATTTTACTGTTTATCCCAAAGCTTTTACGGCGGAAGATGAATTTTTATATAATATGGTTCGTTCACTGAATCCGGATTCTGAAAAATCCAGCAAGTCGCATATTTTGAAAAACAGATTGCTCTCTGAATATTGGCGTTTTTACAATATCCGCCGTGAACTTATCAATTTAAAAGACAATAGTTTATACGATTATTTCCAAAATCAGGGCTATTTGGTATCGGCCTATAAATCCCGCGATTTTGATATGTGTCATAAAAATCATCAAATCAATGTCGACAGGTGCATGGAAAAAATTAACCAGCCGGTAAATATTTATGATATTCGGTTGTCTTTGCTGTCTAAGATAAATATTTTGCTGATGGAATGGCTTGCTAGCATGCAGATTATAAATAATATGTCATCTGTTTTTACCTTTGTTTCTAATTTTGTTGATTTGAAAAATGCACCGATGGTTGGTATTGATTACAGCAACCTGTATGTGGTAAATTCCATCAAAACATTTGATGTGCTTTTGCAAAATATTAAAGAAGACAAGGGAAAACAAGCTTATTTTGTGTTTGTAGATTTACCGTCTAATATGTATATATATAATGAGTTTTGTCAGGTTAAGCCGACTGATGACTGGTATGACATCGCCAGTCTGCCTTGGATAAAATATGATTTGACACAGCAGCGGCAAAAAGCCTATTTGCAGCAAATGCGCTGTTTATACGGCGAGCTAGAATATTTTGTGCAGGAACTGCGTGAAAATAACTTGCTTGAAGACAGTACTATTGTGATTCAAGGAACCTCCGGCGTAAACAATTTTCAAAACACCAAAGATCCGGTGTTTACAAATGATTTTATTGCTAACCGCTCGATTAACATGGCAATATATGATAAACAGCTACAAAAACATATAGATTGGCATTTTTGCAGCGCTAATGAACTTTTGATGTCATTTTTAAGCGGTAAGAACAAGTGTCAAAAGCAAATAAATTTAGGTATTCACGAAAAATTTGTAAAAGGCCTAGATTTAAAACTGGGGCGGCTGGCTTCAGGAATATCCAATGATGTCAGAAAAAATTTTGAAAAATGGTTTGAAAGTTGGATTACTTTTAATCAGGATAAAAAACAAATCTGGATAGAAAAAAAAGTTTCTAAAGAAAAAAAAGCAGCAGAGAAAAGCAAAAAAGCCGAAAATGTTGCCGCCGCACAGGCTGAAAATGAGACAGCTCAAAATACAGAAGCAGATTTTGATGAATTCGGATTATAAGAATGGATCTGAAAAATAAAATACAGGTGTTCAAAAAAAATAAAAGAGCTTTAATTTCAATCTGGCTCTTAGGTATAATTTTTGTACTATCTTTATTTTCAAATTTAATTGCTAATGATAAGCCATTGATAGTAAAATATAAAAATGAATTATATTTTCCAATTATACATAATTACAGTGATGCTTTTTGGGGTGGAGATTTTCCGACGGCGGCCGATTATCGTGATAAATTAATTCAAAGCAATATCAAACAGAACGGTTGGATGATAATGCCTCCGATACCATATTCATTTAATACCGTTGATTATTATTTGGATAGTGCTACGCCATCGGCTCCGGATAAAAAACATTGGCTTGGTACGGATGAAGAAGGGCGTGATGTGCTGGCGCGGATTTTATACGGTATTCGCCTATCACTGATTTTTGCAATATTATTAACGCTTATTTCATCGGTAATTGGCATATTCATTGGAGCAGTGCAGGGATATTTCGGAGGTAAAACAGACATTGTTTTGCAAAGATTTATTGAAATTTGGGATTCTTTGCCGCAGTTATTTATATTGATTATTATCGCCAGCGTATTTTTGCCGACTTTTTGCAGTTTGCTGGTTATTTTGCTGCTTTTCTCTTGGACCGGATTAACCGGAATGGTGCGTGCCGAATTTTTACGCCTGCGCAATTTTGAGTTTGTTAAGGCAGCTCAAGTACTTGGCGTCAGTAGCTTTCGCATAATGTTTCGACATATTCTGCCTAATGCACTGGTCACATCAATTACCTTTATTCCGTTTATTATGGCAGAGGCGATAACTTCTTTGAGTGCCTTGGATTTTTTGGGACTTGGTTTGCCGCAGGAATATCCGTCGCTGGGAGACTTAGTACGCCAAGGCAAAGACAATTTGCAGGCACCGTGGATAGGTATCAGTATTTTTATGGTGCTATCCGGATTGCTTTCTATGCTGATATTTATCGGCGAAGGTGTACGCGATGTATTTGATACAAGGAAAAATGGCTGATGAATATCTTGGAAATCAATCACTTATCAGTATATTTCAAGCGAAACGGCCAAACTGATTTTTGCGCTGTAAATAACATAAGCCTAAAATTAGAGCAGGGGGAAATTCTTGGAATAGTCGGTGAATCCGGTTCAGGAAAATCTGTAACGGCATTATCGATTTTGGGTTTGCTGCCTTATCCAAAGGCTTATCATTTAGAAAAATCTTCCATAGTTTTTAATCAAACAGAGCTTATAGGTCTGAATAACAAAGAATTTCAGCAAATTCGCGGTAATAAAATATCTTTTATTTTCCAAGAACCTATGTCTTCATTGAATCCGCTGCACAAAATCGGCGCACAAATAGCGGAAAGTTTGGAATTACATCAAAATTTAAGCAAAGAACAAATAAAAAAACGTACATTTGAATTGCTGCAGTTGGTTAAAATTCCAGAGCCTGAACAAAAAATAAATGCTTATCCGTTTGAACTTTCCGGCGGGCAGCGGCAAAGAGTTATGATAGCTATGGCGATTGCCAACAATCCGCAGATTTTGATTGCCGATGAGCCGACCACGGCTTTGGATGTGACAATCCAAGAACAAATTATTGATTTGCTGCTGGAATTAAAACAAAAACTAAATATGTCCATTATTTTCATCAGCCATAATTTACGTTTAGTTCATAAAATCTCCGACCATATTGCTGTTATGTACAAAGGCGATTTATTAGAATACGGAACTGCAAAACAGGTGTTTGAAAACCCGCAAACAAGTTACACTAAAAAGTTAATATCATCTAATTTATTATTGAATTTGTAGCAAAAAAAAGATTCAAAAATTATACTTAAAGCTAATGATATAGAAGTATCTTTTCCTCGCAAAAAAAATATTTGGGGCAGGGTGACTGCTGATTTCAAGGCCGTTGATAAGGTTAGTTTTGATTTAAGACAAGGGGAAACTTTAGGGATTGTCGGCGAATCCGGCTCCGGTAAAACATCTTTGGCTTTAGCTGTTATTAACTTATTGAAACATCGCGGTAATATAGAAATATTGACCGACAATGAATATCAAAATCCGCATCAGTTCAGCAAAGATTTGCAAATTGTTTTTCAAGATCCATACAATTCCTTAAATCCGCGTATGACCATTAAACAAATTATTGAAGAAGGTTTAACAGTTCATTTCAAACAACTTCGAAAAAGTGAAAAAATAAATAAAA
>ERZ1034768.263-NODE-263-length-19264-cov-9.953251_pt1 | contig 19264 bp, 15 predicted proteins | sample MGYA00520691_ERZ1034768 | MGnify/ENA primary metagenome ERZ1034768 (study PRJEB33766, sample SAMN09781704) | gut metagenome | biome: gut microbiome | host: Homo sapiens | place: Madagascar | study: EMG produced TPA metagenomics assembly of the PRJNA485056 data set...
ATGTAAGAAACAGCCGCCGCAGACGGATACCACGACGGCTGTTGTTCAGGAGGTAAAACGAAATTGTCAGTTTTTCAGCGGCAGACTCATCTCACGGCTGGCACCGTTATAGATGCGGAGAATCTGTCGCATGTGGCGGTTTGCAGAACTGCCGGTGTCTTTCTGTGCCAGCTGCGTGATGGTTTTCGGATGTGTCCTTGCCAGCTGCTGCACCAGCCGCTCCCGGCTGTACTCGCCCTCGTATACGGAGATGAAGCGGGCCACACCCCGGATTACACCGGCAAGGTAGGCGTCCACATTGCCCTTCCACGCCTCGTTGATGATGCGAAGCATCTCGACGTAGCGCTCACAGCCATACTGTTTGTACAGCTCGTATGCCGTTTCGATGCCGTAGATCTTCCAGGTTGCCCGGATGCCGTCATAGGCAAATTCCACGCCGGCATTCGATGTGATGCCCGCAAAGTAAAGCGCATCCGGGTTTCCGGCCACCAGATTTGCACGAAGGCGTTCGCCCGCCGTCAGGCAGGTAGCATTGCCCGTCTGAATCGCAAACAACGTTGCTTCGTCTTCTTTGGTAAGGCCGTAGAAAACTTTGCAGCGAATCGTCACATCCTTGCCACCGTTGCAGGTTCGACGGGCTTCCACCGTGTTCTGCCCATCAAAAACATAGAAGCGCCCATCCCGGTAGCTGACCTTCGGCTCGTTCGCGATGTACTCCGAGAAGTTTTCCGCGATCTGCGAAACCTTCTCCATCCGCAGCATACGCTGATATTCAATACACGGGATCAGCAGTGCGCTGTTCACCATCTGATAGGCAAACTTGCATTCAGGCAAAGCACTGAGGTTTAAATTTGAATTCATCATAATTTCTCCTCCTTTACGGTTTTCAGATAGTTTGTCATCCGGTCAAGCAGTTCAAAAATGGTTTTTCGACAGGTTTTATCGGTCAGAACATCCGGGTGTTCTTGGAAAATAACATTCCACCGAAAGATAAACTCTTCCATTGCTCCCTGCAGTTCGCACAGCATGATGGAGCCGGTTGCTGCTGCTTTATCCTTGTAACGGGCATCCACCGAGGCCTGCAGTCGGGCCTTGTCTTCTTCGGACAAGTGCCGTTTATGACCCTGTATGCTCTGAAGAAAACTTGGTGGCGCATTGCTGGTCGGCTTGATTTCCTCTTCCGGCGGGGACTCGGTGATCGGTTCCTGTACCGACGTTTCCGGCTGTTCTGCCTGCGACACCGTGTTGTTTTCCGTTGCCGTCGGCTTTTTCTTCTGCGGTGCAGACTTTGGCTTCGGTGGTGGCTTGCTCGGCTTCAGACGTTCGAGGACCATATCATCACGGTCACTCTTTTTCTTCCTGAGCTCTTCAAGAATTGCCGGGCGTTCTTCCTTTGAAATTGAAGCAAGCGCTACGATTTGTTCATCCGTCGCCTTGATATGCCCGGTCAGGATCTCTTCCTGCGCACCGGGCACCGCTTCTTCTGCAGCATCAATGCCTCGTGAATACTTTTCAGCACGTCGTACTGTCGCAGACCCAACACCATGTTCTACGGCGATTCGTTCGCAAGTGCGTTTTTCTGAATCGATGTGATCATTTTGATCACATCGATTTACTTTATTGCAATTTCCGGGCTGCCCGCCCACTGCCAGCTTGGTTGATTCATACTCTTTGCCCAGAAGGAATTTCTTTCGTTCCGGGCTGAGATTTCTGCGGCCAAGCTGATTTTTGCAGATCCATGCAAGCGCTTCGTACTTGTTCGCAAGCTGGATTTCTTCCACTTCAAACTTGATAAAGCCGTGCTTTTTCAGGATGCGGTAGCGGGTGTGCCCATCCAGAATGTAGCCATTCCATGTGATGATGGGATTCAGAAGACGACCCTCGGCAATGATGTTCTGCTCAAGCTGCTGTTCTTCCTCAAACTGCAGCGGCGGAATTTTGCTTTGGAACTCCGGGTCAATTTTAAGCTGGCTCAGTTTCACGTCGGTTCTCCTTTCCGGTCATTTTTGATTTACGGACAATGGGCTGAACGTAGTAGTCAAACCCATATCGTGTCTGGCAATACGTGCAGACTGTAGGTTTGTCAATGATGCGTTACACAGTGGGAGCAGAAGCTTGATTCCTATATTTAGCAAGAAAAGCTAAAGGATCGAGCCAGCCCAGAGGGCGAATGGGAAAGTGATTGTATTTTCTACTGTGAACAGCAAGCTGCTTTTTGAAATCATGAAACGAATAAAATTTATGCGAAGCATAGAAGTATTCGTTATCTTTGCGATGGGAGCGTTCCACCTTTCCATTATGCCGTGGCGTAAATGGCTTAATGAGCTTGAGCCGGATACTGAGTTCTTCCAGTTTCTGCTCGAACAAATGAGGGCTGGCCTTGTCTGAAACGAACTTCTTGGTAAACTCCGTGCCGTTGTCGGTTTGGATGCAGAGAATCTTAAATGGAGCAGCTTTGACCAGATGTTCCAGAAAGATAGCAGAGGAATAAGAACTGTGCTCCTGAAACGCTTCCAGATAGCGCCAGCGGGAAAATTCATCGATTGCTGTGTACTGGTAAAACTTTTCGCCCTTTGCATCTCCAACGATGCAGACTTCTGGCACGAACTTTACGTCAATCTGCACTCTCTCGCCCGGAAAATGCATCTGTTCATAAGGTTTTGGAATGTATTTCGGATTTGGCAGCTTTTCGGGCATCTGGCCCTGACGACGCAGGACACGGTATAATCCAGTGATAGAGCGCTTATAACCGCTTTTTCGCAGCTTTACCCAGAGCACGACCAAACCAATATTCGGATTCCGTCTGCGAAAGCTGGTAATCTTGTGCAGCTCGGCTTCCGTATGCTGGTTCGGATGGTGGTGTGGCCGGTGTGATCTATTGGCAAGAGATTGGATGTCACCGGTATATCTACGCTTCCATCGGTAGACGTACTGACGGTTCACGTTGTACTTGATGGCTGCTTTCGTTACGCCGTGTTTTTCGGCGTACTTCAAAAGTGATTGACGAAACTGCATAGTCTGTGTTACACTATTCATGACGAATGCGTTGCCCTTTCTGTGTGAGTTTTGTCTAGCAACTTAACTGTACCACAGGACGACCCATTCGTCTTTCTTTTTATTCTACTTTGTAACATATCTATTGTAATCCTACATGGCAGGTTTAAAAATGAAGTGTTCTATGGATTTGAGAAGGATTATTCCTCCTTTGAAGCCTTCTCCAATGCGATTGCCGAGTATATTGACTATTACAATAACAGCAGAATCCAAGCAAAAACAAAATGGATGCCTCCCTCTAAATTCAGAGAAGCATCCATGATGGAATATTAATTATTCAATTTTGATCCAGTGTCCAGAATACTGGGTACATATCAACGGTGAGCGGCTTTAATGCTGCTTCTATTTATCCTTTGGCAATCTCCAGATAAACGCTAATCTCCAGGATCATTACCATTGAAGGAATATGGACCGCTACACTGGCCGGGTCTTGGCGTAGTTGACGATGTGCGCCCGGAGGACTGCGATTTCTGCCATTCGCTTCTCAGCGGATTTGATTGTTCAAATGAAGAATCACTTATTCTCCGGCAGGTGCCACTTCCAATCGAGGATCTCCGGCATATCCTGACCGACCTCGTGGATGTAGTTCTTGTGCTCCACCAGCTTGTCGTTCATCTGCTGGACGAGGTATGCACCGCGGTTGCCCAGCTGGGGCAGATGCAGGACGGCATCCTTGACCAGATGGAAGCGGTCGATCTCGTTCTGCACACGCATATCGAACGGCGTGGTGATGGTGCCCTCCTCCTGATAGCCATGGACGCTCAGGTTGCGGTTTGTGCGCTCGTAGGTCAGCTCATGCACAAGCGTGGGATAGCCGTGGAACGCGAAGATGATGGGCTTGTCCTTGGTGAACAGGGCGTTGTAGTCTGCATCGGACAGGCCGTGGGGGTGCTTGGTGTTCGGCTCCAGCTTCATCAGGTCCACAACGTTGACGACCCGGATCTTCAGTTCCGGCAGAGCATCCCGCAGGATGGTGACAGCCGCCAGAGTCTCCAGCGTGGGCGTATCGCCGCAGCAGGCCATGACGATGTCCGGCTCTTCGCCTGCATCGGTGGAAGCCCAATCCCAGATGCCGACACCCTGCGTGCAGTGCTTGACGGCCTGTTCCATCGTCAGCCACTGCGGACGGGGATGCTTGGACGTGACCAGTACGTTGACATAATCCCGGCTGCGGATGCAGTGATCAAAGCAGCTCAGCAGGCAGTTGGTATCCGGCGGCAGGTACAGGCGGACGACATCTGCCTTTTTATTTGCGATATGGTCGAGGAAGCCGGGATCCTGATGGGTGTAACCGTTGTGGTCCTGCTGCCAGACGTTGGAAGAGAGGATCAGGTTCAGGGACGCGATGCTCTGCCGCCACGGCAGCTGGTTGCAGACCTTGAGCCACTTGGCGTGCTGTGCCACCATGGAGTCCACAACACGGATGAAGCTCTCGTAGCTTGCAAAGAAGCCGTGACGACCGGTCAGCAGATAGCCTTCCAGCCAGCCCTCGCACAGATGCTCGGACAGCATGGAGTCCATGATGCGGCCATCGTTGGCGAGGAACTCATCATTCGGAACGATGGTGGAGTTCCAGTCGCGCTCGGTCGCTTCAAAACACTTGTACAGGCGGTTGGACATCGTCTCGTCCGGTCCGAAGATGCGGAAGTTCTTGGCATCGGCATTCAGCTTGAACACATCGCGGATATAGCCGCCCAGCTCGATCATATCCTGCTTCTCGACACTACCGGGGAATGGAATATCCACGGCGTACTGCTTGAAGTCCGGGGTGCGCAGGTCGCGCAGCAGTTTGCCGCCGTTGGCGTGGGGATTGGCTGCAATGCGGCGGTCGCCGGTGGGAGCCAGCTCCTGCAATTCGGGAATGAGCGTGCCGTTCTCATCAAACAGCTCTTCCGGGTGGTAGCTGCGCAGCCACTCTTCGATCTGCTTCAGATGCTCTTCCTGATGCGGCGTGCCAAGGGTGATATCAATGGGAACCTGATGAGCGCGGAAGGTGCCCTCGATGGGTTTGCCGTCCACCACCTTCGGGCCGGTCCAGCCCTTGGGAGTGCGCAGAACGATCATCGGCCACTGGATGTGACCCATCTTCTCGCCGGAGCGGGCACGTTTCTGGATGTCGTGGATCTCATTGATGACGATATCCAGCGTATCGGCCATCTTGGCGTGCATCGTCATAGGGGCGTCGCCCTCGACGAAATAGGGTTTCCAGGAGCAGCCCTTGAAGAAGCTCTCGATTTCCTCATGGGTCATGCGGCCAAAGACGGTGGGGTTGGAGATCTTGTAGCCATTCAGGTGCAGGATGGGCAGCACCGCACCGTCGCCCACGGGGTTCAGAAATTTGTTGGACTGCCAGCTGGTGGCCAGAGGGCCGGTCTCGGCTTCGCCGTCGCCCACGGTGCAGGCAACGATCAAATCGGGGTTATCGAAGGCTGCGCCGAAGGCATGGGCGATGGAGTAACCCAGCTCGCCGCCCTCGTTGATGGAACCCGGTGTTTCGGGGGCAACGTGGGAGGAGATGCCGCCGGGGAAAGAGAACTGCTTGAACAGTTTCTTCATGCCTTCTTCGTCACGGCTGATGTTGGGGTAGACTTCGCTGTAGGTGCCGTCCAGATAGGCGTTGGCAACAAAGAAGTTGCCGCCGTGACCGGGGCCGGAGATCAGAATCAAGTCCTGGTCGTACTTCTTGATGATGCGGTTCAAATGCACATAGACAAAGTTCTGGCCGGGCACGGTACCCCAGTGGCCGACGATTTTGCGCTTGACGTCCTTGCGCTTCAGCGGACGGCGAAGCAGAGGGTTGTCCAGCAGATAAAGCTGGCCGGCCGCCAGATAGTTGCTGGCACGCCAGTAAGCGTCAATTTTCTGCAGTTCGGGTTGTGTCATAGATAGTCTCCTGTGTGATTGTTATTTAATGCAAAAGCGCCTGCAAAACAGCCTTCTGCCAGCCTGCGTAGCGGGCATCATGCTCCTGCGGTGTCATTTTTGGGGTATAGCTGCGGCGCTGCATACCATCGTAGACCGTGCCGGGATTGTACAAACCGCTGGCAAAGCCTGCGGCACAGGCCGCGCCGAAGCCAGAAAGCTCCTGAATATCCGGCACACTGACCTCCACACCAGCCATATCGGACTGGAACTGCATCAGATAGCCGTTGGCCGTGGGACCGCCGTCCACACGCAGTTCCGCCAATGCCAGACCTGCGTCCTGCGCCATGCGCAGCACCAGATCCGTAATCTGGTAGGCAATGCACTCCACCCCGGCTTTAACGATTTCCGCCCGACCGGTGGTGCGGGTAATGCCGGTCAATAGCCCCGTTGCCTCGCTGTCCCAGTAGGGTGCGCCCAGCCCGGTAAAAGCCGGGACAAAATAGGTTTTGTCCGCAGGGTTTGCGCTGCGGGCCAGCGTTTCACTCTCGGCGTCGCCTGCCAGCAGGGCAACATCCTTTTTCAGCCATGTAATGACCGCACCGGTGTAGTTCAGATTACCCTCCAGTACATACTCCACCTTGCCATTCAGACCCCATGCAAGGCTGGTGGCAAGACCGTTCCGGCTTGTGACAAGCTTTTCGCCGGTCTGCATCATCACGCTGGAGCCGGTGCCATAGGTGGCTTTCGTCTGCCCCGGTTTGATACAGTTCTGCCCCAGCAGAGCGGCGTGGCTGTCTCCCAGTACACCGCAGATGGGAATGGCTTTCGGCAGAAAACCACTCAGCGTGGTGGTGCCGAACAGGCTGTCGCTCATGCAGACCTCTGCCAGACAATGACGCGGCACACCGTAGAGTGTGCACAACTCATCGTCCCATTGCAAGGTGCGGATATTAAACAGCTGCGTGCGGCTTGCATTGGAGTAATCTGTCTTGAAGCTGCGTTCCTCGCTCAAGCGGCTGACAAGATAACTGTCGATTGTGCCAAGCGCCAACCGTTCTTTTGCGGCCAACGCGGCGGCTTCGGGGTGGTTTTGCAGAATCCACGCCATTTTGGATGCGGAAAAATACGGTGACAGCGGCAGACCGGTTTTCTCACGCACCGCTTCGGCATGGGACGCCAGCGTATCACAGATTTCTTTTGCGCGGGCGCACTGCCAGACGATTGCCTGCCCGACCGGGGTACCGTCCGCCCTATCCCACGCGGCAACGGTTTCGCGCTGGTTGCTTATGCCCATTGCCGCAATCTGTGCGGGGTCAATCCCGGCCTTTTCGGCAACCTCACGGCATACAACCAGCACATTTGCGTAGATTTCCTCCAAATCGTGGCTGACCCAGCCTTTTTCGTTGATATACTGCCGATGAGGTCGATCGGCACGGGCGGTCAGGCGACCCGCCGCATCAAACAGCATAGCCTTGGTTCCCTGCGTGCTCTGGTCAACCGATAAAATGAACTGTTCCATACACCGCCCCATTCAGCCGTTCAGCAAATCGGCGGCGGTTTTTGCGATTCCTGCAGCGTTCAAGCCATAATAATCGAACACCTCTTTGGAAGTGCCCGTGATAACCGGCGCGTCAGGCAGGGAGAGATTCTTCATCTTGCGCGGGCAGACTTCGCTGACAACCTGTGCCACCATGCTGCCCAGCCCGCCGAACGGTGCGTGTTCCTCCACAGTGACAACGACTTTCGCATTCTGTGCTGCTTTGATGACAGCTTCTTTATCCAGCGGCTTGACGCAGTACATATCCAGTACCGTGGCTGAGATGCCCTGCTCTTTCAGCAGATTGGCGGCATCCAGCGCGGGGCGAACCATCTCGCCGCAGGCGATGATGGCAACATCGGTCCCCTCGGCCAGAACCGTGGCCTTATCCATTGTAAAGGGGCAGTTTTCCTCGGTGTAAATATCCTCCACCGGGTTGCGACCCACACGCAGATAGGCGGGCTTTTTATCCTGCAGCAGCGCTTCAATCAATTTTGCTGTCTGGAAACGGTCACTCGGCAGATAGACGCGCATATTGGGGATGGCGCTCATAGCGGCAATGTCCTGCGCGCTGTGATGACTCATACCCAGTGCGCCGTAACTGACGCCGCCGGAAATGCCGATGAGCGTCACATTTGTGTTGGAGTAGGCGCAGTCGATTTTGGCCTGCTCATAGCTGCGGGTGGACAGGAAACACGCCGGGGAGGCGGCAAAGGCTTTTTTGCCGCAGCTTGCCAAGCCCGCTGCCACGCTGACGAGATCCTGCTCGGCAATGCCCATCTCGACAAACTGCTCAGGGTAGGTATCGGCAAATTTAGAAAGGCTGGCACTGCCGCGGCTGTCGCTGCACAGCACGGTGATGCTCTTATCCTCGGCGGCGGCTTTCAGCAGTGTATCGCAGATAGCCTGACGATTGGGAATTTTGTTAGCCATTCTGAACTACCTCCTTTCGCGCAGCAAAATCCGCGAGTATCTGTTTATATTCTTCCTCGTTTGGCAAGTGATGGTGCCAATCGGCCTTGTTTTCCATCAGGGCGCTGCCGTAGCCCTTGGTGGTGTTGGCGATAATCACAGTGGGCTGCCCCTTGTGGTGTTTCGCGGCAGTAAACGCCGCATCCATGGCTTCAATGGAATCGCCGTCCACGCTGATGACATTCCAGCCGAATGCCGCCCAGCGCTGTTCCTGACTGTCCTGCTTCATCACGTCCTCGGTGCAGCCGGAGATCTGCAGGCGGTTGCGGTCCACCACGGCGCAGAGATTATCCAGCTTGTAGTTGGACGCTGCCATAGCGCCCTCCCAGACGGACCCCTCGGCCAATTCTCCGTCGCCCATCACGGTGTAAACGCGGTAATCTTTCTTGTCCATCTTACCGGCCAGCGCCATGCCGACGCAGACCGGCAGACCGTGGCCAAGCGAGCCGGAGTTCATCTCAATGCCGTTGAGCTTATTGTTGGGGTGCCCGATGTAGGGCGAACCAAATTTGGAAAACCGCGCCTTGATGTCATTCAAATCCAGAAAGCCGCAGTCGGCCAGCACGGCGTACAGAGCCTCTACCGCGTGACCCTTGCTCAACACAAAGCGGTCACGGTTCGGGTCGGCAGTGGTTTCGGGCGTGATGCGCAGATGGTTTTTGTACAGCACCAGCAGCGTGTTGAGCACGCTCATATCGCCGCCGATGTGACCGCCGCCGCCCGCCATGATAATGTCCACAACATCGCGGCGCAGGTCCCAGCTTTTCAGTTCCAGTTCATGCAGATTCATTTTCATTCACCCCGCAGATAGGCTTTGACTTTTTCTTCAATCGGATCATACAAATCAGGCTTGATGCCGATATACTTGCAGGCTTCATACAGTACCGGCACAACGTCCTTGTGAATGCCGACACAGTGATGGATATAGGGGCCCTCGACAATTTTAGCCTCCAGCCGCTTGATGTTCTCGACCTCGACCCAAAGATATGTTCCCATGCCGTTCGGACCGTCAATGCCCTTGGCATTTCCCAGCAGCAGGCTGTACTCGCCGTTGTCACCGTCAAAACGGGCCAGCGTCAGGTCGCCGTGCTTGGCCTCGGCTGTGATAGCACCGGGATAGTCAAACGCCAGCGGGTAGGTGATGCAGGGCTTGCAGCTCGCCACCGACAGCGGCCACGGGCCGCAGTGCTGCAGCAACTCGCCGTTTTCCACATCGGGGTGGCGAATCGTCCAGTCTGCAAAGAAGCCGCGGGTGTCATCGTTGGCGGCAGCCTCGACCAGCAGTGCGGTGACGGCACCGTGAATATCGGTTTCGCATACGATGGGGATCCCCTTGTCGTTCAGCAGCGCATTGGCAGCGCAAGGCATAATGCCCAGCTCGCTCTGCAGGGCGTTCCAGCACTGAATCGCACCGGCATTGCAGTGGTATTTCTTAATCAGGCGCTCCATGGCAACGGCCAGGCCGGCAATGTTTGTCAGCTGCTCATCGTTGACCTTGATTTCCATCTTTTCGCGGCAATAGGCAATCGTTGCGTTGACTTCCTCGCCGTCGGCAATGGCTTTTTTGACCTCGGCAGTCAGCTCCGGCAGGGGAATGGGCGCAAGTTGGATATTGAATTTTTCAAGCAGCTCGCCCTCGTTGCACATCGTGGACCAGAAGTCATACGGACGAGGGCCGATTTGCAGAATGCGGATATTCTTAAAGGTCTTTACCACGTTGCAGACTGCAAGGAAATCCTTGATACCGCGTTCAAAGACAGGGTCATTCAGGCGGCAGTTTGTCATATAAGTAAACGGTACGCCGAAGCGGCGCAGCACCTTGCCGGTGGCAAACAGACCGCACTGGGTATCACGCAGGCGGACGCCGTTCGGCTCGGGACGCTCATCCAGCGGCCCCCACAGCAGCACCGGCACGCCCAGTTCCTTGGCAAGGCGGGCGCACTCGTACTCGGTGCCGAAGTTGCAGTGCGGCAGGAACAGACCGTCAATCTTGGCAGCCTTGAATTTTTCCACAATCTTCAAGCGGTCATTTTCATCGTAGAGTAGACCCTCCTCGTTGATGTCGTCAATGTCCACAAAATCAACGCCCAACTCCCGCAGGCGGTCGGCGATCAGGCCGCGGTATTTGATGGCATCAGGTGCAGAGAAAATGCTGCGCCGTGTCGGGGCAAAGCCCAGCTTGATGGGTTTCATTGTCAGGACCTCCTTAATCTTTGATGGTGGCTTCAGTGTACCATGTTGTCTGCCCTGTGCCCCGACCAAGCGGAATTTTCCCTGCAAGTTTGTCGAAACCGAAAAAAAGGCATCCCGAATTTATCTGTTTTGCACAAGAAACATCCGCCGATTTGTCTTCTTCACTAAATTATTTAGATGATTTAGTTGACGAAGTTCCCGGTTTTGCGATACAATAGAAAAAAAGACAGGAGGTTTTCGCCATGAAGGTAACGGCCAAGGAAATTGCGCAGCAATTGGGTCTTTCACAGGCTGCGGTGTCTCTGGCACTGCGGGGAAGGCCCGGCGTCAGTGAGGCCACCCGGCGGCAGGTGCTTGCCAAGGCTCAGAAACTGGGCTTTGCACCCCCGGAGCATGCACAGGAAGATCCGTCCAACATGATTCAGCTTGTCATATTCAAGCGGCACGGCAAGGTCGTGGCAGACACTCCGTTTTTTCAGCAGTTGACGGAGGGTGTGGCCGAGCGGGCGCAGGAGCTGGGGTATCACCTTTCAGTGACCTTCTTTTATGCCAGCCAGGACGCCGCCGAACAGCTTCATAGTCTGCGTACACTGAAAAGCGTCGGTATTGTGCTGCTGGCCACCGAGATGCGCAGTCATGATATGGAGCTGTTCGCCGGCATTGATCTCCCCATCGTTCTGCTGGACAATTATTTCCCGTCTGTACGTTATGATTCTGTTGGTATTGACAACCGATACGGAGCATGGAACGCTGTCCGCTATCTGATTGAATGCGGTCACATCCAGCTGGGCTACCTGCACAGCAGCGTGGAGATCCGCAACTTTGCCGAGCGGTATGATGGGTATCTGTACAGCTGCCGTAGCCTGCCTGAGGGTGTCGCCAAGGATTCCTCCCGGCGAATCGTCCGGGTGGGAAGCTCCGCCGAAACCGCCGCCAAGGACATGCGGGCCTATCTTGCCACGGAACCCATGCTGCCCAGCGCCTTTTTTGCGGACAACGACCAGATTGCGGCTGGCTGCTGCCGTGCTTTATTAGAGGAAGGGATTCGCATTCCGCAGGATATTTCCATCATTGGGTTTGATGATTCCAGTATCTGCACCATGATGTCCCCCCAGCTTACCACCATGGGTGTCCACAAAAAGCGCATGGGTGGTTTGGCCGTCAGCCGCCTGCACGAGCGGCTTCAATATCATATGCCAGAAAATGTGCGGACTCTGATTCAGCCCTCCATCGTAGTTCGGGGCACCGTCCGGAACCGGAATGCATCGGATCCGAGCCGGTAATCTTTATTGGCTTTAGTAAATACTTTAGTAAATTCTCCAGCTCTCCCCGTTTCTCTTATCAAGAATTACCAAATCCCCCTCTGTTTTTTGCCCACATTCGCCAAAAGATTTTTCTTTTCTGCACAGCATCGTTCCAAAGCAAGGATTTTTGCTATAATAGGGATGCAACAAGGCCGGCGCGATGTTCACGAACCGATGCCGGATACAGACAAGAAAGAAAAGGAGAGGATCAATCATGGCAAGCAAGTATGATGGATTGGCCCGCATCATTATTCAGAATGTAGGCGGCAAACAAAACATCAACAGCATCACCCACTGCATCACCCGGCTTCGCTTCAAGCTCAAGGACGAAAGCAAGGCCAACACCGACATCCTGAACCAGACCGACGGCGTTATCAAGGTCATTCAGGCCAACGGTCAGTATCAGGTAGTCATCGGCAACACCGTGGGCGAGGTCTATGACGCAGTGCTGGAGGTCGGACATCTGCAGGGCGCAGGCGTTGTGGACGAGGACGGCAACGCTGTGAAAGGCGGCGAGCAGGGGAGCGGCAAAAAGAACATTGCCACAGTACTCATCGACATGATCTCCGGCATCATGGCACCCACCATCACGCTGCTGGGTGCCTCCGGTATCATCAAAGGTCTGCTGACGCTGCTGACCTTCTTCCACGTTCTGGATTCCTCCAGCGGCGCGTACATGATCTGGTACACCGTTGCCGATGGTTTCTTCTACTTCCTGCCGGTCATTCTGGGTTACACCGCCGCCAAGAAGTTCAAGATGAACGAATTCACCGGCATGGCGCTGGGCATTTCCCTGTGCTATCCCACCATGGTGGCTCTGAAATCCGGCGAGGCACTGGGCACCGTGCTGACCGGCTCCGCCTTTGAGATGAGCTATTACACCACCTTCTTCGGTCTGCCGGTGATTTTCCCCAAATCCGGCTACACCTCCTCGGTTATCCCCATCGTCCTGTGCTGCTTCTTCGCTGCCAAGCTGGAAAAGTGGCTCAACAATCACCTGTCTGACATGATCAAGGCGTTCATCACCCCGGTCTGCGTTCTGGTCGTCATGTCCAGCCTGACTTACCTGGTCATCGGTCCTGTTTCCGGTGTCATCTGCGCTGTGCTGACCCTCTGCTTCGAGACTCTGTTCAACATTCCCGTCATCGGCGCAACGCTGGGCTGCGCACTGGTCGGCACCTTCTGGCAGGTTCTGGTCATCTTCGGTTTCCACTGGTCCATCATTCCTCTGGGTTACATCAACATTGCGAACCTTGGCTATGACTTCATCATGCCCGGCACCTTCGCCACTCCCTTCGCACAGGCCGGTGCTGTTCTGGGCGTGATCCTGCGCACCCGCGACCAGAAGCTGAAGAAAATCGGCATCCCCGCGTTCATCTCCTGCATGTTCGGCATCACGGAACCCACGCTTTACGGTATCAACCTGCCCAAGAAGAAGCCCTTCGTCATTGCCTGCGTTGCCTCCGGCATTGCCGGCGCTTTGGTGGGCGTGCTGGGCGCGAAGCGCTACATTCCCGGCGGTCTGGGCCTGTTCGGCCTGCCCGGCTATATTGATGCCGGCAGTACCGGCCTGTTCAGCATGTGGGTCGTGCTGGCCGCCTCGGTTTTGGCCTTTGTCATCGCTCTGGCTGGCACGCTGGTTCTGTATAAAGAGGACTGATTTTCCCCCTGCCATGCCGTCACTTGTGGAATGGCAAAAACAACGGCATGGTCGTGCAGGTCACGGCCATGCCGTTGTTTGCAATACATATCAAGGAGGTTTTTTGTATGAGTACCTTCCCCAAAAACTTTCTGTGGGGCGGTGCCACCGCCGCCAACCAGTGTGAAGGCGCTTACAATGTCGATGGACGCGGCCTTTCCACGGTGGATGTGATCCCCTTTGGTCCCGACCGAATGAAGGTCTCCCGCGGGCAGATGAAAATGCTGGCCTGTGATGAGGAACACCGCTATCCCGCCCACGAGGCCGTCGATCTGTATCATCACTACAAAGAGGATATCGCCCTGTTTGCTGAGATGGGTTTCAAGGTCTACCGTTTTTCCATCGCATGGACGCGCATCCTGCCCAACGGCGATGATGCGGTCCCCAACGAGGCCGGTCTCGCCTTCTATGACAGCCTGATCGATGAATGCCGCAAATACGGCATCGAGCCGCTCATTACGATTTGCCATTTTGATACGCCCATCGCCCTCATCAAAAAATACGGCGGCTGGAAAGACCGACGTATGATTGATGCCTACCTGCATTACTGCGAGGTGATCTTTGACCGGTACAAAGGGCGCGTTCACTATTGGCTGACCTTCAATGAAATCAATATGCTGCTCCATATGCCGTTCATGGGGGCGGGCGTGCTGTTTGAGGAAGGTGAAAACGAACTGGAGGTCAAATACCGGGCCGCCCACTACGAAATCGTGGCCAGCGCCCGCGCCGTAAAACTGGCCCATGAAATGATGTCCGATGCCATGATGGGCTGCATGCTGGCCGCCGGACAGTATTACCCCTTCACCTGCCGTCCCGATGATGTGTACACCGCCATGGAGGCTGACCGGGACAACTACTTCTTCATTGATGCACAGGCACGGGGCGAATATCCTGTCTGGGCCTGGAAACGTATGGAGCGCGCCGGCATCACACTGGACTGCACCGCAGACGATCTTGCCGTGATGAAGGAAGGAACGGTGGATTTTATTTCCTTCAGCTACTATGCCAGCCGTGCGGCCTCCGCCGACCCCGAAACGGTAAAGAAGTACCGCAAGCCGGGTAATGCGGCCATCATGTCTCTGAAAAACCCCTATCTGGACGCCAGCGAATGGGGCTGGCAGATCGATCCGCTGGGCCTGCGCATCACCATGAATACCCTGTACGACCGCTACCGGAAACCGCTGTTCATCGTGGAGAACGGGCTTGGCGCTGTGGACACCGTGGAAGCGGACGGTTCCATCCACGACCCTTACCGCATCGACTATCTGCGCGCCCACATTGAGGCAATGGGCAAAGCCATCTCGCAGGATGGTCTCCCCCTGCTGGGTTACACGATGTGGGGACCGATCGATTTAGTTTCCGCCTCCACCGGCGAGATGAAAAAGCGGTATGGGTTCATCTATGTTGACAAAGACAACGACGGCAACGGAACACTGACACGCCGCCGCAAGGACAGCTTCTACTGGTACAAAAAGGTGATCGCCTCCAACGGCGAGGACCTGGATTGAGGAGGGTATGGTATGGCTTTACAGGTTTCCCCTGATCACAGCCATCTGACGCAGAATGGCAAGCCTTTTTTCTGGCTGGCCGATACCTGCTGGAGCGCTTTTACCAATATATCAGACGATGATTGGCAGGAATATCTGGATCTGCGCGCCCGGCAGGGTTTCAATGTGTTGCAAATCAACGCGCTGCCCCAATGGGACCGCTGCGGAACACTGGAAAACCGCCACCCTTTCCCGTTCCGCGAAGGTGAACTGTACGACTTTTCAAGGATCCTGCCGGAGTATTTCGCTCATGCCCGCTCCATGTGCCGCGCCGCCGTGGACAAGGGTTTTACGCTGGCCATCGTGGTCATGTGGTGCAATTATGTGCCGGACACCTGGGCCAGCCATATCTTCGGCGGCAATGTAATGCCTCCCGAAGCCGTGGAACCGGTCGTCAGAACCATCTGCGACAGTTTTAACGAGTTTGATCCGGTCTACATTGTCAGCGGCGACACCGGCTTTGACAGCGAAGCGTCCATCCAGCGTTACCGACTGGTCACTGATCTGATGGATCGCTACGCGCCGGGTCTGCTGAAAGCCTACCACATCAAGGGACGCTACGATGGACTTCCGCAGGAATTTGGCGAGCGGGCGGATCTGTACCTGTATCAGTCCGGCCACAATGCAGCCGGGCAGGAGATGGCCCACCTTCTGGCGGAGAGCTTTGCCGCACGCACGCCACGCCGTCCTGTCATCAACAGCGAGCCCTGCTACGAGCAGATGGGATACAGCCACAAGGCTTACGGGCGTTTTCGCCGTACCGAAACCCGCTGGGCGCTGTGGAACAGCCTGTTATCCGGCGCGGGAGCAGGAATCACCTACGGTGCCCACGGCGTATGGAACTGGCAAAAGCCCGATATGCCCAAAAATCCGCATGGAGGCGAGGGATTCCTGCAGGCGCTTCCCTGGTATGATGCCGTACTTCTTCCGGGCGTAGCAGATTTCCGCTTTGCAAAGAGGTTCTTCGAAGAGTTATCCATCACGGCCCCCGTTCCCTGCCAGAATATCCTTGCCCAATATGCGGATTTCATTCGTGCGGCCCGCTCCGGAGAGCATACCATTCTGTACGTTCCCACCAACGCGCCGCTCACGCTCCACGGCGACTGGAGCACTTGTTCCGTCACCGCTATTGAACCGGAAACAGGCGATACCCAGCGGCTGGAACCCCGCTTTGACGGCAGCGTCACCGTCCTGCCCATGCATCATTTCCTGCAGGATGTGCTGATTGTGCTGCAACCCCAGCAACCGTCTTAAAAGTCAGAGGCTGTTGCAAAATAAAAATGCGATAGCAGCTTACACAAAGAAATAGTGCAAAAACAGAAACCCAGAACCCTTTTTGAGCCGTTTTGGCCCTGAAAAGGTTCCGGGTTTTGTGCATTTTTTTCAGAGAGCTATTTTCCAACAGCCCCGCTTTGTGTTTTACAGTTCTCCCAGAATCTTCAAAAACTCATCAAACCGATAAGCACCCTCCAGATGGAGGTCTTTATTCTGGAACACCATGTAATAACGATACTGGCTCCCGGCTGCATTCTGCCATGCACGGCCCAGTTTGATCTTCTCACGGGACTCGGCATTTTCCAACTGGTCGCCCTTGGTTTCCACCAGCAGCACCTTTCCACTGTTGGTCATTACGATAAAGTCCGGATAGTGGTTGCGGAAAGCATTCAGGCAGAACGCGTTCCGTCCGCTGGTGGGATTGCGATGCCACCAGCGGACACTATCAATACCAGTCAACGCCATTGCCATGTCGTACTCGAAATTATCGTCCAGCTCACATTCCTGCTTGTACAGGCTCTTGGTCAGGGAGGAAGCCTTGCCGGACAAGGTGATAAGCGATGTCAGCTTGAACCGGGGTTCGGTGACGATTTTACCCACCTCCAGCCAGTTATAGAAGTTCTCCCTTGCGGTTTTCTCTTGCAGCTTGATGATGTGATCGCAGATCTTATTGGCAAAGTTGACGGGCATCTGCTCCAGTGCGTCCAACTGGTCTTGGTTCATGCCGTCAATATCATACGGGTAAGGAGTGGATAGCACCTGCCCCTCGCTGATGCTGTTGGTGCTGGGCTTGTAGCTTTTGATCTCAGCCATACCGCAGGGCTCGCAGCCCCATGCGTGGTCGATGAGAATTTCTGCATCCACGCCGAAAATCTCATACAGACGATCTTCTCCATGGATGGAGAACCGTGCCAAGTCCCCCATGGTGTAGATGCCATGAGCTTCCAGCCGCTTGACGGTGCCGGGACCGGTCATCCAGAAATCCGTCAGGGGTCTGTGGTTCCACAGCAGATACCGATAGGACTGCTCATCCAGTTCCGCAATGCGGACACCATCTTTGTCTGCCGGGATGTGCTTTGCCACAATGTCCATGGCCAGCTTTGCAAGGTAGAGGTTGGTGCCGATGCCTGCCGTTGCAGTGATGCCGGTGTTGTACAGCACCTCCCGCACCATGGTCATGGCAAGTTCATGGGCGCTCATGTGATAATAAGGCAGATAGCCCGTCACATCAATGAAAACCTCGTCGATGGAGTAGGGGTAAATGTCTGTCGGGGACACATATTTGAGGTAGGTCTTGTAGATCTGGGTGGACACATCCAGATACCGCTGCATCCGGGGCGGCGCAACAATATAGCTCAGCCCCAGCGCCGGGTCTGCGTTCAGGGCGTTGGCATCGAAAGAGGTGCTGGCAAAGCGGTACTTGCCATCCTCCCCACGCACTGCCTTGTGTTGTTGGATGGCAGTTTGCAGCCGCTGGGCGTTGACCTCTTTCACCCGCTGAACGGCTTCAAACAGCCGCGCTCTGCCGGGAATCTTGTATGCTTTTAAGGAGGGCGACACCGCAAGGCAGATGGTCTTTTCGGTGCGGGATGCGTCTGCCACCACCAGATTGGTGGTCAGAGGGTCCAGATGGCGGTCTACACACCAATAGCATACCTGTCGCAATTTTTGTTATACACAATCCATCTGTGTTTATTCAACGCCAGTCGGGTGATTTCAATGTAGAAAATTTTTGCGCGTATCTTGGTCAAAAAAGAAATGGTCTTTTGGGACGGTACATGGTACAATAGCAAACGTTGTGCCCCTTGGCACATGAACGAAGGTAAAAGGAGCTGCTGAACGTGGATACGATCTATCTGCTGCCCGGTGAGGAACGCTGCGTTGATTTTCGAGATGCCAATGGAGTCCCGAAGGTACACTACACTTACTGTTCCATCCGTGGCAGACTTTTCAACTGCACCTGCTGCACAAAGGACGAAGCCCAGCGGCTGTGTGAAGATTGGCTTATAAAACAGGACCACTGCTATATAAACTAAAAAAGCCTCCGAGGACAACTCCCAAATGGGAAGAGTCCTCGGAGGTATTCGTTTAGCGGGTGTTCTGCTGTCTGCGAGCGTCCTTCCGCACAGCTTTCTGTCCGCATCAAAGATATTTTCGGATGGTCGGAACAAGGATATTCCGATTGATTAACTTTGCGATACTGTTCATGTTGTAGTTGGTTCATTGCAGTTTCAGCTTACAACAAAAAATGAGATAGGCAACCCCTTTGGGGGAAGTCTATCTCATTTTTTTGTTGGGGCTATTTTGCAACAGCCCCCCTTTTTTATAACAACCCTGCCTTACAGTTTGGGAGAAACGCTTAGTGCTTCAGTTCCAGCAGCGCATCGCCCTGCTTTACGATGCCACTGGCTTTCGCCGCAACAGCGGCATAGTCATCAGTATTGCAGACAATGAGCGGCGTGGTCACGGGATAGCCTTCGGCCTTAATGGCTTCCAGCTCAAAGCGGATCAACGGCTGGCCTTTCTTCACCTTGTCGCCCTCGTTGACGAGGTAGGTAAAGTGCTTGCCACCCAGCTTGACCGTATCGATGCCGATGTGCATCAGCAGTTCGGCACCGTCAGCCGTGGTCATGCCCACGGCATGGTGGGTCTCAAAGGTGGAGGAGATCTCACCGTCAGCAGGTGCCACCAGTTCACCGTCGATGGGCTCAATGGCAATGCCGTCGCCCAGCGCACCGCTGGCAAAGGCTTCATCCTTCACCTCGGCCAGCGGGACGACGGTGCCGTTCAGGCAGGCAGACAGCACGGTATCCTTTGC
>ERZ1034768.265-NODE-265-length-19075-cov-3.021346_pt1 | contig 19075 bp, 33 predicted proteins | sample MGYA00520691_ERZ1034768 | MGnify/ENA primary metagenome ERZ1034768 (study PRJEB33766, sample SAMN09781704) | gut metagenome | biome: gut microbiome | host: Homo sapiens | place: Madagascar | study: EMG produced TPA metagenomics assembly of the PRJNA485056 data set...
CAGGTGGTGAACTACTAGCGCTTGGCGCTGGCTGCTGCGGGGCGCAGGACCTTGGTCGAGGAGATGACCGAGTCGAACACGAAGACGTGTGGGTCGGTGAAGTTGCGGTTGTGGCGGATGGTGACGGTCGCGCCGCTCTCCGTCACGTTGTCGTCTCCGTAGATGGTCTTGAGCACGGCGACGGACGACTGGATGAAGGTCATCTGTGCGGAGTCGGCGTAGCTCGTAAGGTCGCGCGCGACCTCGGAGCCGCCCCAGTCGTTGTGCCCCTCGGAGTCGGTGTCGGTCGTGAACGTCACGCCGTCCTCGGAGATGTAGCCGAGAGAGGCGCCGTGGTGCTGACCGATGAGCTCCTTGAGCGTCTTGGACGGGTCGGTCAAGACGCTGATGTCGGTGCCCGCCGGGAACACGGCGGCGTAGCCGCCGGGGCGTCCCTTGGCTACGCCGACGGAGTCCTTGTCGAACATGGGGGTCTCGGACATGTGGCCCTCCTTCCTGTGGCGCGCTACGGGCGCGTCACCATGTAAACGTTGATCTGGTACCGCTCGAAGCGGCTGTCGGGGTCGGGAAAGCGCAGCGTGCCCTCCACGGACACGCTGCAGACCTCGGGTATGGCCTCCCAGCACCAGGTGAGCCACTCGCGTGCCATGAGCGCGAGCGTGTAGGCCTCGGCCTCCGTGCGGGCCCATGTCTGGACGGCCAGGTACGGGTTGTCGCGGCCCGGGCCGGAAGGCCCGCCGGTGCGCTCGACCGTGACGAAGCTGTCGGGGCGTTCGCGCGGCACGGTCGTGGAGCACGGGACGCCGAGCGCTGCGCCGAGCTTTTGTGGGAGGACCGCGAGGATGTCGAACATCAGAGACCGCATCCCTTCCTGAGCGTGTTGTTGCGCAGGTTGTCGAGGCCGGCGAGCCTGCCGTCCCTCTCCCCCGCCTCGTAGACCAGCCCGCCGGCCGTGTAGCCGCGCACGACGTCCTTCGACTCGTAGCGGGCCCCGGCGCGCTTGAGCGCCGGGTCGCACAGGGCATTGCACCTTGCCGCGGCTGCGGCAGCCTGGGATTCGAGCATCGCCTTGACGCCGTCCGACTTGAGCACGGCGCGCACGCCGCTGTCCACGTGCCTGATCCGCACGCGCCTACCCATCGACGACCTCGCACTCGACGGCGCGGTCGAACTGGCCGGGGCAGTTGCCCGCCAGGTAGGGCTGCGGGTCGCCGATCACGCGGTACGCGCGGCCGCCGTAACGGATGAGGCAGCGGCGCAGCGAGCGCCGGTCGCCGCGCGGCCAGTGGAACGTCATGGAGACGACGGTGCCCTCCGGTCGCGACTCGGAGAGGTCGGCCGTGCCGCCCGGCTGGGGCAGCACGCCGGCGACTTCCTTGGCGGCGCCGAGCTCGCACACCGCGTTGCCGTGTGCGTCGGTGGCGGGCTCCTGCGGGGCGATCACTTGCACGGTGACGGTCTTAAACATCCGTACCCACCTCCCCTGTCGTCCGAGGTCATGGCATCTATGCTGCGCACGCGGCAGCCGGCGAGGCCGAGCCGCTTGAGGTCGGAGCGCCCAAGGTAGAGGTCGCCCGTGGGGTTCGCGAACGTGACGCTCGAGGAGTACACGCCGGCCGTCTGGGACTGCTGGGTGATACCCGCCATGGCGCCGGGCGCGTTGACCGCGCGGGCGACCATGGCCACGCAGACGGCCTTCACGTTCTCGTCGAACGTCTGGTTCGCGCCGGCGAGGTACCGTGTGCCCATATGGCGCCGGTACGCGCCGCGCAGGTACGCCGATGCGTCCTCGAGCAGGGCGTCGACCCTGCCCTCGTCCCCGTCCTCGACGGGGCCGCAGCGAGCGGCGTAGTCGGCGACGGTCGCGAAGGCGTCCACTAGAGCGTCTCCAGGATGGCGACGAGCTCCGCCTTGGTCGCCTTGTGCGGGGCGAAGCCGTTGGCGGCCTCGATGGCATCGCGCAGCTGCTGCACGGTCATCTCGGGTGCAGGCTTCTCGTGCACGGGCTGCTCGGGCTCGTTGTCCACGACGTCCTCGTCCTCGGCGTCATCGTCCTCGACGGGCTCCTCGACGGGCTCCGCGGCGGCCTCCGTCTCGGCGGGTGGGAGGTCGACATGGCCGCCGGCGGACAGCTCCGCGAAGCGCTCGTCGGTCAGCTCGACCTCCTCTCCGACGAGATGCACCGCGAGGGTCTCGCGGTCACGGTACGGGTAGGTGACCAAAGCGATCATGGATGCTCCTTAGGGTTGCCTAGGCGGTCGGGGCGATGGTGCCCTTGACCACGAAGTCGATGTACTCGGCAAAGAACACGAGGCCGACGTAGGCCACGGTGTCGTAGGTCAGGCTCTTGAGCTCGGGCGAGTGGGACACGGCGATGTAGCCGCTCTCGTCGGAGTAGAAGCCGAACAGGTCGTCGCCGTCGGTCGGGGCGACGTAGACCTTGATGTTGTCCTTGACGGTGGCGTAGATCGTGCCCGCGGCGACGGAGCCGGTGGACACGAGCGTGCCCAGGCCCGCCCAGTTCTCGATGTAGGAGATGCCGAAGGCGCTGAAGACCTCGGACTCGCCGATCTGCTTGGCGAAGTCGACCGGGTTGGCGAAGTAGACGGTCTCGCCGCTGCCGAAGCCGTACTCCTCGGTGAGGTTGGACAGGGCGGCCCAGGCGTTCGCGGCGGTGGCCACGAGGCTCTTGCCGGTCGCGTCCGTGGTGCCCTCGGCGCCGAGCGCGGCGACGAAGTCCTTCTTGATGTTGCGCTGCATGTCGGAGATCATCGCGGCGTCGGTCTTGTCGACGGCGCCGTCGTAGCCGCGCTTCTTGACCTCCTGGAGCGTGGTCTGCTTGCGGTAGGGCTTGAGCGTCACCTCGAAGGTCGTGACGTCCTCGTAGGCGTAGCTGGAGAGCGGGATGTCCTGGCCGGGGGTGTACTCGACCTCAGAGAGCTTGCCGGTGATCTTCTTCTGGTGCAGGGTCTCGCCGACGGCGGCGTGGATGGGCGCGCAGGTGGACAGCATAGCCGTGAGCTTCTCGAGCGACTTGGTGAAGGTGTTCACGAGGTCGACGTTGCGCGCGGCTGCGAGGGTCTTGATATCGGGCATTGGGGCCCCTTTCTCCCCTTACTTGAAGAGGTCGATGTTGGCGGCGATTGCCGCCATGCGTTCCTTCTTGTCCTCGATTCCGAGGATGTCCTTCTTGGAGGGCTTGCCGGGCTTGGGCTTCCCCCCCGCCTCGGGCGCCTTCGGCGCGCCGCCCGCCGGCTTCACGACGGCCGCCACGGCCTTGGCCTGCTCGGTGAGGGCGTCCTCGTCCTCGCCGTTGAGCGTCGCCACGATGGAGCGGTCGAGTCCGGTGACCTTGGCCACGGAGTCGACGAGCGCGGAGCGGGCGGCGCTCGCCTTGAGGGCGGCGTTCTCGCTCTCGAGCGCGCTCAGGCGCTCCTCCACGCTCGGATCCGTCTTGGGCGCTGCGGCCTTGAGCTCGTCGAGCTCCTTGAGGTTCGCCTTCGAGCGGCTCTCCCACTTGCGCGACTCCTTCAGCGCGTTCTCGTAGAGCGCCTTGTAGTCGGGCTCCTGACCTTCGTCTCCGCCCTGTGCAGGGTTGGTCGGCTCGGTCTCGGTGGGCGTGGTCTCCTGGGCCATGCTCCCTCCATTTCCGCCCCGTGCGGGGCATCGTCTTGCCCCGTGCGGGGCGCTTTTCGGCATGAAAAAGGCCACCCGTGCGGATGGCCTGGTTCAACGTTTTGTCCGGGTTTCCCCGGATATGTGTCCGTCAATTCGACGGCATCAGATAAGACTAGATACTCAGCTGGTGAAAAGCGATCATGCGTATGCCTCCTCAGGGAGGTTGCCATCGATGGCGGCATAGGGATTGCCGCCACGATCCTCCCAGTTTGCGCAGACGTAGCTGTTGTAGCCTTCGAGTTTCTCGTCCTCTCCGGCCAGCCAGATCGGCTCAAACTCGGAAACCTCGTCGTTTGGGATGGCCCATCCGAACATGTCCCAGCAGTGCTTGCCGCCGATGATCTGCTGGCGGACGTCTATCGTGTCGAAAAAGAAACTCATCCCATGCGGCGCAAGCTGCAGGTTGAGGAGGTCAACGGAGTCGATGACGTACTCGCTGTATTCACCGGTCAGGTCGCTTGCGTACCTTATTCCAAAGTGAGGTGTAGTAGTCACTGTAGCCCTCCTCGTATTTGAACAGCGAAACACGGACTTTTTTGTCGAGGTTGACGACGGCGATATCTCCGCCACGGAAGTAGACGGCGCAGCGCTGGCCGTTTTGGCCCCTTATGTCATCCACGAACGCGACATCATCCGCCTCGTCGATGACCTCTGACAATATTCTATCGTATTCGTCCTGCCCGGCCTTCGACCTGTAGTCGATTCCGTATTCTGCGGCGTGCTCTTTTGCGTGCCAGTTTCTTCGCTCTCCACTTGACCAGTATCTAACTTCGGCAGATGTCGGGGCCACCTCGCGTGCGGCGATCTCGCCATGCGTGATGTTCGCCTCAATGGATGGGCGCAGGTGGCTCCTTACCACATCGTGGAGCGTCGGCGTGGCGTCGGCGTTGCCGAGCACCTCTTCGGCCAGCTTGACGGCCTCGGCTGTCTCTGCGCGCGTCCTGCGGGTCCGCAGGTATTCGTAGAACTCCTCGGCGTTTGCGAAGCCGTTCGCCTTGATCTCCGCGTTGAGGCGGGTCGCCGCGCTCATCCATCCGCTGCTCTTATGACCGACCTTGCGCATGTGCGCTGCGGGGTTGGTCTTCCTAACGTTCTCGGGCAGCTCGCCGCCCTCCATGACCTTGCGCCTGAGCTCCTCTCGCTCGGCTGCGCTCAGGCCCGCGGTCGCGTCGACCTTCTCGAGCTGCCACCACCGCTCACGCAGTTCCTCCGGGTTCACGCCCTCCACGAGCTCTGCGTCGGGGTCGTCCTCGAAGCCGGGGACCACCTTGCAGTCGCAGTGCCGGTGGAAGTGTTTGAACTCGCCGGCGGATTTGCGCGTGTGGTAGACCGCGCCGCGGCTCGCGAGCATGATGCAGAAGGTGCAGGTCTCGAAGCCCGTCGGCACGCGCGCGAAGCGCACGCCGGCGCTCCTGTCACGGCCCACGTTGGAGATGATCGTCTCGTTCAGGCTGCGGAGCGCGTCGTTGCGGGCGTACTCGCCGCACGCCCTGGCGAACGCCGCGTCGCCGCCCTTCACGAGCTTCTTCGCCTGGTATCTGGCAACGGTATCGACCGATTCTGGCCTGTAGGTCGTCATGGTGACGGCCTGCTGCAGCCTGGCGCCGTTGCGCTCGGCTAGGTCATCGTACCATTGCGCCGCGAACTCCGCCGCGACGTCGTCGTACCCCTGGACGAAGCCTTCCATGATGAGTTTCGCGGCCTCGCGCTTCTCGGCGACGGTCGCGCCCTCGTGGCCGCGGCACCAGGCGAGCACGGCGGCCTCCACGTCGGATGCCGCTCTGTCTCCTATCTTCGCCACGGCCCGGTTGTAGGCCGCGAACTCAGCCGCGCTAATCATCGGCGGGCGGCGCGGGCTCTGCCGCCTGGGTGACGCCCGCCATCAGGTCGAGCGCCGCCGAGCGCGTCACATTGCGCCTGATCTCGGACGAGACGTTGCGCACCTCGTCGTCATCGAGTCCGTTGAGCCGCCAGAAGGTCGGCGTGCCAGCGAAACCCTCGACCACCGACGCGAGCTTGATGGAGCTGTCGGTCTGCTGGGCCAGCGTCGGCATGGCGGGGTTAAGGAAGTGAACGGACACGCCGCAGGCGTCCTCGGCCTCCTCGTAGGAGCACCCGAGCTCCGTCGCGATCGCGGCGGTCGCGGCATTCGCCAGCGCCGCCTTGGCCTCGCGGATGAAGCTCTTGCACTTGAGGATGAGCGGCTCGTTCTCGGCGTAGATGGCCTCGGCGGAGCTGGGGTTGTCGCTCATGATGCCGAACTGTCCCACGTGGATGCCGGTCGCGGCGCTCATGCGCTTGCACAGGTTGCCGAAGTGCTCGGTCATGGGCTGCATGCTCGGCTGCGTGAGCTGGCCGAACTGCGGAATCGTGCCGTCCTCGGTCTTGGTGACCTCGAAGATGGAGCCGATGAAGGCGCTCCACTTGGTCTTGTCGGCGAACGCGTCTCCGTCGGTGCCCAGCAGGTACTTCTGCGTGGACGCGGCGAACGCGGCGGCGATCTCCTCGTTGACGTTGGCGCGCATGGCGCAGTCGATGTTCCAGCGCACCTCGGAGTTGATTCTGGACACGCCGAACGGTCGGTCGTCGTCGGGATTGTGCGGCATGACGAACATGGGCACGGCGCCCAGGCCGTGCTCCACGTACTCGGCGCTCCACTCGTTGCGGCGCACTTCGCGGATGCGCACCATGCGGTCCGGCAGCATCACGTTGACCCAGTCCGGGCGGTTCGTGGGCCGCCCGCGGTCCTTGGCGAAGGAGACGACGAACATGCCGGAGGACAGGCACTCGTGGACGTCGTCCCAGATGCCCGTGCACAGGGTCGGCGGGTACGCCGAGATACGGGCGTGCCCGTCCTCGTCCGCCGTCACCACGAGCATGGAGAAGCAGTACTTGAGGGCTGAGTTGACGGCTTTGCCGACGCGCGTGGCCATCTTGTTGCGCTTTGCCACGGAAGTGAGCAGGCCGTCGAAGTCCTCGTCGTCGGGGCACGTGAACCCGTCGAAGGCGATGTGGTCCCGCATGACCTCCACGCACTTGTATCCCCAGCCGCACGCGACCTCCAGGTCGTGCAGCGAGTCGGGCACGGAGATGCCGAGGTCCTTGAGCATGTTGCGCGCCTCGTAGTAGTCCGAGCGCAGGAGGTTGCCCCTGTAGTGCGTCTGCCAGCTGTGGAGCAGGCAGCGCACCGTCTCGCGGTCCTCCTCGAGCAGGCCGTCGGCGGACGCCACGGCGTAAGGTATCGAGATCAAGTGACCCTCGCCTTCATTCCGGGTTTTCTCTTCGATGTGTTGAGCGCGAGCAGCGCCAGCCCCGCGGCCTCGATGGGCGCGGCGTTGTCCCCGCCGAAGCCCCAGCCGCCAGACGAGCCGATCTTGCGTTTGGGCGATGTCTCGGCGGAGAGGTCGAGCGCCGGGCACGCGATGTGCGTGACCGTGCCCGCCTTCGCGCCGGACGAGATGAGGCTCGCGGCGGTCACGGCCTGGTCGGTGCTCGGGCGCAGGATGTAGTCCTTGGGCATGCCCATGCCCTCGAGCTTGTCGCACAGGGCGCCGGCGCCCGCCTTGCCGTCGATGGCGACGCAGGCGTACCTGCCCGCCCTCGCGGCGATCCAGTAGGCCAGCCAATCCGTGCTGGGCTCCGGGTCCTCGCAGAAGGGAAGCTCAACGTGCACGGTCGGCGAGCCGGGCGGCCGCACGGCGCACGCCACGGCGACGGTCGAGCCGTCGGCGCTGAACCTCACGGCGGCGCAGACCCTGCAGCCGGCGGTCAGCTCGGGGCCGCTCCCCACGAGACACGCGCCCCATGCGTCGGCGCCGATGACGGGCGGCTCCACCTGCTCCTCCGAGGGCAGCCAGTAGCCCAGGTACTCCTGGGCGGCCCCCAGCTCGTCCATGTCCTTCATTCCGGTGCGGATGGCGCGGATGTCGGCGTGGTAGCCCAGGGACGGCATGACCTCCGGCCAGCGGCTCTCGTCCCAGATGTCGCCGACTTCCTCGACGCCGTACTCCAGCCAGAGCAGGTCGGACGCCTTCTCGCCGCCCTCCCACGCCTGCTGCCGGAGGTTCTTGAACACCTCGGCGGGGTTGCCGGCGCGGGTCGGCGTTCCGGCGTACACGATCATCAGGTTGTGCTTGGCTCCGGACACCGTGGTCGGGTTGACGACCTGGGTGTGGATGCCCGTGAGCTCCTGGGCCTCGTCGTATATGACGATGTCGAAGGAGAAGCCCAAGCGAGAGGACTTGGTCCTCGTCGAGAACTGGATGACGCCGCCGGAGCTGAAGCGCATCCATTCCTGGCCGGTCTGGGAGCAGACCTCGACCAGGAGCTTGCGCCAGCGCGGGATGCCCTCGGACGTGTCGCCGACACGGCGGCCGAAGATCTTGCGGAAGCGGGCGACCATCTCCATGGTCGTGGAGTAGTTGTGCTCGGTCCACAGCACCTTGTAGCCGGCCAGCGCCGCCATGATCGCGACCCACACGATGAGGTCGACGGACTTGCCCTGTTGGCGCGGGATGGAGATGCCGACGCGCGGATGGACCCACTTTCCGTTGGCGTCCACGGCGCCGATGTCGTGGGCGAGCTGCTCCTGCCACGGCACGAGCTCGTATCCCATCGTCGGGGCGAGCTCGACCGCGAGGGAGCCTATAGACCTCTCGTAGGGCTGGACGAGGCGGAGCCTCGGCTTAGCCGAGGACGTCGCGCAGGACCGAGACGGCGTTGATGATGACATCGTCGCCACCGTCCTCCCCGGCCCCCTCTATTCGTTCGATCTGCTCGAGCGTCTCGCGGTACTCCTTGGCGAGCCGGGCCGCCTGGCTGGGCTCGGCGTCGTAGAGCTGGCGCTCGATGATCTGCCGCACCCACCGGAGCCTCCCGAGCGTGTCCTGGCGGCCGTCCGGGCCGTCTGCGGGAGGGGCGGAGATGCCCGCGCCCACGGACTCCCCCGTGGACTCGTCGGTCGCGATCTCGCCGCTCTCCTTCATTCTCTTGATGAGGGCGCATACGCCCGAGCGCGACCTCTTGAGCTTCTTCGCGATAGCCGCAGGTCCGAGCGCCGGGTACGCGTTCTTGACGAACTCCCGCTCGTCCGCGGTCCAGGGCTTGCCCCTCGGTTTCGTGGACTTCGTGGACATTCCATGCACCTCCCGGTATGGACTCGGTTTTAGGGCCTGCGCAAAAAAGGCGCAATGCCGTGGGGCGAGCCTTCGGCCCCCGGGGAGGGGGCCATCCCCCAGGGTCGGGTCACCACGGCAGCGAGGTCGAGCAGCCCACGTCGCGGGGGCGCGGCGATACCGAGCCGTTCAGCGCGGCGAGGCTCTTGTTGCCGCGCCGCTCGTTGCAGATCCGGTGGGCCGGCGCGACGTTCGCGCGGTCGATGGGCGAGCCGCCCTTGGACACGGGCACGATCTCGTCCACCTCGAAGCTCATCGGGTCGCCTGCGGGCAGGTCGTAGTCGATGGCCATGCCGCAGATGTGGCACGGCAGCCCCTGCGCCTTGAGCCAGGCGCGCACCTGCCGGCGGGCATGCCCGTTGGCGTAGCGGGTCCGGGTGGCCACGGCTAACGCTCCACCGGAGAGCGCCCTCTATTGGCCATGCACTCATCGAGCCCTGCGTAGCGCAGGCACTCGGCGACCTTGCCAGCTCCAGCGCCCTTGCGCTTGCCGACACGGCGGGCGATGCCCAGGGCGCGGCGGAATGCCCACGCCATCACGGTGTCGTACCGACTTGCGGCGCGAACGATAGCCTCGCGTGTGACCACGGACCCACCTCATTACGTTGTCGTTCAATAGAAAGGCCGGAGTCCCTGAACTGCTGAAGGGAACCCCGGCCACTCATCTGTGCTTCCACGCACATCCGACCCGCACACCGCGCGGGCGGCGCTGCGAATCGACACCCTAGTTATATCCCAATCGCAACGCGCAACGGCACGCAATCGCACGCAATCATATGCAATCACGCGCAATTGTCGGCAATCGCATGCAATTGTCGGCAATCACACGCAATTGTCGGCAATCACACGCAATCACGCACAATGGCGGGCCAAGAGAAAGGCCCCGACCGCACATGGCGATCGGGGCCGACATGCTGACGCGAACCAGCAACTGTATTATACGGCGACGGGAGCCTCTTTCGGGCGCCCGGCCTTGGGTGAATCGGCGAGCCTGGCCTCGACGGAGGCCTTGGACACCATGCGCTTGGTGCCGTCCCTCCACGAGTCGAGCAGCCCCGCGCCTATCAGCTGCGACACCCTCGCAGAGCTGACACCGAGCATGCGGGCGGCATCTGCGGCAGTGACGGCGGGAATGTCACCGAGCTCGCGGCTGACGGCGACGGCGATGATCTTGCCCCCGTTCTGCGGCTCATGGCCGAAGTCGGGCGCGGGAAGGTCGACCCCGCCCATAAGGTGATCGTCGACCATGCAGGCGAGAAAGTCCGCCGCACTGGCGACGGCATCGTTCAGGTCGGACCCGAACGTGCCGCCACCGCCGAGCGAACCGCACGGCACGGCATCTATCATGCCGCCAGAATCAAAAAATTCGAATTCCCATACGTAAACCATTTAAGTCTCCTTTACGTGGGTGATGCAAGACGTAGCCCCAAAGGGGCGGGGCTAGCGAAGCCCCGCCTGTCTCAAAATCCTCTTGGCTATCTGGTCCTCGATCTCCCTGTGGCGCTTCACCAGCACGAGCTTGTCGCCCTTGACGAACTTCTCGTGGTTGGTGCCGCCCTTGGAGATAAAACCGGCTTCCTCGAGGATGCGGACTAATTCGCGTCTTTGCATGTCACCTTCTCTCTTTCGACACATATATATTAGCATATCCTAATAGTTATTAGTATATAAATCTTAGCTATCATTAAGTTATATCTCGGCAGACCCCAGCCCTTGCCGTGCGCGGGCGAGACCCGCGAATTCCACCCAATCGAGGGCCGCAGATAGGTCTGCCTGTATGGACCTCACCGACACGCCCAGCGTCCCCGCGATTTCCTGCAGCGTGCGGTCCTCGCAGTACCTCAGCTCCAGCACGTCGCCCCAGCGCTTGCCGGGGTTGGCCGAGCGCACGCCCGCGCAGAGCTCGCGGCCCCGCTCCACCTCATGCCGCAGCTCGGACAGCTCCGCGCCGCTGCGGCGCTCGTAGTCTATGCGGTCATCGGTGGACCTCATGAAGTCCGTACCGTGCGCACCCTTGCCCACGGCGTCGTAGCGCTGGGCGCGCACCTGCTCGCGCGCCTGCATCGATTCGATGACCGCCAGGCGGCGGTCGATGCCGCGCTGGGCGGCCCGTACAGTCTCCAGATATTCCCTTGCGTCCATGTGACCTCCCGCGTGGTACCATGCTCTACGCCACATAGAGGATGCCGGGAGGCGTCTTTGCCAAAGGCCGCCGGCGCTCCAACGCCAGCGGCCTTAATTATATATCTACCTATGTCTACCTGCGGAAACTCAATACTTACTCGCGACCTCGCGCCGCATGGCCATGATCTCGTCGTGCACCGCGCCCGAGCCTGCCAAATAGCGGTCGACCCTGTCGAGCTTCGGTTTGGCGCCTTTGCGGCGGGCCTCCTTCGCGCGGTCCTGCTCGTGCTTGCGCCGGCAGTCCTCCGAGCAGTACTTGGCGTGGGGCGCCTTCGGGATGAAGACCCTCCCACAGATCGCGCACGTCCTCTCTCGCACGTCCCACATCACGGTCATCTCGTCGACCTCCTGAACCTGCGTGCGCGGCGCGCCTCGATGCTCTTGCGCACGCGGCGGTTCTCGGCGAGTATCCGCCGCAGCCTCTCGAAAACTCTCATCGGTTAGCCTTCCTCGACCTCTTGAGAGCGCGGGCCCGGTCGCGCTCCAGCGCCCGCGCCCTCCGCTCCGTCTCCCCGATCTGCGCCGCCGTCACGTGTGGCGCGTCGGCACGACCGTGCACGAGCGCCCGGCGGGCGGAACCCGATACCAGATCGGGCACCGTGCGCCAGGCGGTCGCGCGGTACAGCTCCACCGCCGAGCGAATCACCGGCTGTTCCAGCTGTCCACGAGCATGGAGACGGCCTCTTTTTGCGGCGTCGCCATCAAGCTCCCCCACGCGATTCTGTTGGACATCCCGCAGGAGGGGCATGTCACGCTCATCACATTGGGACGGTCCAGCGAGCGCTCGCGCACGTCCTCCAACTTAGGCTCGACCCCGCACTTGGGGCACGCCTTGAACTCGGCACCGTTAAAGGTCACAGTTCTCTCCCATCTCGCTGAAAACATCTCCCGTCGTGCGCCATCTCGAGTACGAGTCCATCAGCATCGCCCAGAGCAGGCAGAGCGTTGAATCTTCTCTCAGGCTCTTCGCGGCCTGCATCCGAAGGTCGTACGTAAGCCGCAGGGCGCCGCCGCCGTCGGGGCAGTAGACTTGCACGCCGAATGGAAGAAGCCGCTCGTCGTACAGCTCGTGCGCGAGGTCGCGGGGGCACACGAGCCAGTTCTCGTCGCCGAGGAACGTGAGGCCGTGGCCGCTCTTGAAGTCCGCCATGCACGACTTGACCTCGACGAAGACGAACCTCCCGTGCTCGAGCGCAGCGTTTCGGCCGCCACTGCCGGGAGAGAACGCCACGAAGTCAACCCTGTGGTCGGCATCGACCCAGACCTCTTGCGCGACGAGGGCGAACTGCCTGCGGAGCTTCTTCACCACCTTCTCGGACAGCTCTTTGGTCACATCCTTGCGGCTCACTCGCCCTCACCTACCAGCCTGCTTAAAAGACGCTCCATGCTCTCATCGCATATTGCGAGAGTGGCCACCTCACCAGCCCAGACCTTTCTGCCTGCGACGTTGACGAATGAGATCTTGTCCATGTTGACGATGTACCTGTAGCCATCGTCGTCATATAGCTCAATGAAATCTCGGCTCATCAAAAATCGCCTCCGTTCCAGCCGTCGGGCATGTCCTCCCTGCGGCGGCGCGTCCTATAGGTGCGCACGGTGGTAATTTCGACCTCGAATGGGCGGCCGCACACGGGACACTCGATTTCATCCTCGTCACCTTCGTACTCCCACGGGTCGCTGATATCGTTCTCGCAGTAGGGGCAGACCAGACGCTCCTCATCGAATTGCTCGTTCCGCCACTTGTACGAGATTTGGGCCTTCCTGTTGCACTCATCGCATGTCGACTCCCCCGGCTCGCCTAAAATCGCCGCTATCGAAGGCCACCACTCGTGATAGTTCGGCGTCGGCTTGCCGCACACATGGCAGGTGTACATCTTTGCCTCCTCACTCACTTCTCTCTCCTATCCCTCTCGCCATCACCCGCGCATAGACGCTTGATGCGGCCCCTGATGTTGCTGATCATCCCGTTCGCACAGAAGCTGGCATCAGCGAACTTGCACTTTCCTTCTTTGTCCATGTGGCCGCAACACAGACCTCTGGCGGCGAGGTAAGCGCAAACCGGATTCCCGCTGCGACCGCCTTGGTGCAGGGCCTCGCCGAGATCCCCCAACAGCTTCCCCCAGCTGTCGGGTCTTTCGAGATGCAACGACGAGACGTCAATCAGGTCATGGGTGAACGCGCACTCCATGAACCAACCGTCCATGAGCGGGAAGTGCACGAAGGACTTGACCTTGTAATGCTCGCCGCGCGGACCGTACAAACTCGTGGTGTCCAACGGCACGCGGTGTCCGTCCTTGTCGACTGGGCCCAGCTGCACCACCTCCCCGTCCGCAGTCATGACGCTATCGACCACAAGGTGCTCACTCATTTCCCGCTCCATTCCTTCTCGATTTCCCTCTCCTCCGCGACCATGATCAGCGCCTTGTTGAGGCATCGCCTCGCCTGGCGCAGCTCGTCGCAGATGTCGCACCCCTGTCGCAGCCTGTCGCACTCCCTGAGCGACCTCTTGGCGTCCTCGAGCCTGCCGATGGCGAGGTCTATCCAGTCGGCGGCGCCGCACCTGTAGCTCATCGGGACTCACCCCTCACGCCGAAGATGTCGGCCAGGATGTCGCCCGGCGTGGCCATGAACGGCTCGGTGCTGATCGGCTCGTACTGCACCTCGAGGTAGTTCGGGTAGCCGATGGTCACGCCCGTGGGCTCGCGCCCGGGCAGGCACTGGTATCCCCAGATCACGCTCACCCTGTGCTCGTCGAGGATGGTCTCGGTGCGCTCGACGCGCAGCCTGTAGCCGCCCACCCTCTCGGTGTCGCAGGTGTCGTCTGCCCAGGGAATCTGGTGCCTGTCGAAGGCGTCCCGGTAGGCCCTCATCACCGCTGAGATCTCGGTCAAAACCTTCTCACTCTCCCATCTCAAAAGAATTAGGTGTTCTTTGCGCCGGGGACTTTCCCGCCGGCCCCGTTTCCGCCCTCTAGCGGCGGGAACCCCATCGCCTGCTGGCCCAGCTGCCCCGCCGCCGTTGGCACACCTTTGGCATACCTCCAGCTCGGCTCCTCGCCCCTCGCGATGGCGGCGATGTCCATGCGCAGGTCCTCCTTGGCGCGCTTGCGGGCGCGGTACTCGTCGAGCTTCTGCTTCTTGGCCAGGCGCGCGCCCTCGTCGGCGCTGATGACGTTGGCCATGTAGATCCGCGTCACGTCGAGCGGGCGGCCGGCGGCCGGGTCGAAGCCCGCGAGCATCTCCTTGAGGGTGATCACGACACCTCACCCAGCTCCCGCTCCAGGGCGGCGATGACGTCGTCCTCGGTCTCGGCCGGCCGCCACACCGACACGCGCTCGACCTCCTGCGAGGTCTGCCCGCCGCGGGCCTTGCGCTCGGCGTCGTAGCCGCGCTCCCGGTCGGACCAGATGCGGGCGACCGGCTCCCACTTCGCGATGGGGAAGCCCTGCCTGGTCCAGCCGTTGGACTCGTAGTAGTCGTAGAACTTGCTGGCGCTGCCGCGCAGGCAGTTCACCGCGAAGTACGTCTTGACCTCCTCGAGGGTCGGCGGGACGAACTCGGCGCCCCCTCCCCCTTCGTTTTCACAATCTGAGGGGTTAATCCAAGCTCCTAACTCCTCTTCCCCTTCCTCTTCCTCTTCGCTTGTCCGTTTGTTTTCGGCTTTGCTTGCGCGTTTGCTTTCCGTTTTGCTTTCCGTTTTGCTTGCGCGTTTGCTTTTGGCTTCGCTTGCTGCGCCGCCACGGCTCAACCCGCCCTTCCTTCCGGCCTCAGCCCTGGCGCGGCTGTTCTCGAGGACCGGCATGATCAACGTGATGGCCATCCGCTGGGCGTCGGTGCGCGGCTCGGGCACCTCGCCGGTCACGAGGTAGCGCACCATCATGCCGAGCAGCTCGTTGCTCTCGCGCCTGTTGCCGAGGCACAGGGCGCCCTCCACGAGGGAATCAAGTATCGTCATCCGTCTCACCTCCGTGTGATATCGAATCGGCAAAGGCCGCGGCGGCGGCCTGGTCGCGGCCCGGCATGACCGAGCCGTAGATGTCGAGCGTCGTCTTGACGCTCGCGTGCCCCAGGCGCTCCTGGATGGTCCTCATGTCGAACCCGTTCATGAGCAGCCACGAGGCGTGCGTGTGCCTCAACGAGTGGAACACTGTCTCCTCCGGCAGCCCCAGGTCCCTCACGAGCGACTTGAAGCGGCTCGTCACGGTGGACGGGCGCGCGATGCCGCCTGCCGGCCCGAAGGTCACCACCATCGCCGCCGGGCCCTTGCGCGAGAGCCACGTGTCCTGCCACTCCAGGTGGCGCTGCAGCTGCGCCTCCACCGCCGGGGCGAGCGCCACGTTGCGCACGCGCCTGCCCTTGGTGTAGGCCTGCCGGTGCAGCTCTGGGTGCTCGACCGCCTGCCCCACGACATGCAGGTCGTGCAGGGCGCGGCGCCAGTCTCGGCGCTGCAGCCCGCAGATCTCCCCGCAGCGCAGGCCCGTGTTGAGGGCGAGGTAGACCGCCATGGCCTCGGTGCGCCGCGAGACGTTGGCGGCAGAAGCAGATCGCGAGGACATGGCGGAGACCAGCGCCCGGGAGAGCTCGTCGGTGTCGAGTTCGGACAGCGCGAAGGGCTCCACGGGGTCGGGCGAGGGCGCGGGGACGTCGAGCATGATGTCGCGGCCCAGCGCATGGCGCCACGAGCGGTAGGCGCCCTTCAGCAGCGCGTGCATCTTGAGCAGCGTCTTGGGTTTCACGCCCTTGCCCGTCCTTGGCGCGAGCAGCATGCGGTACGCCGCCGACACGTCCCAGGGCTCCAGCTGGTCGTAGGGCAGGCGGCCGATGGTCGGCTCCACCATCGTCCTGACGACGCTGCGGTACGTGGCCACCGAGTTGTCGGACAGGCCGTTGACGGGGTCGGAGATGTACGTCTCGAGCATCGAGGACAGACGCTTGGAGCTGTCCTGCGCCGAGGAGGGGATATAGGTCGCGACCCATTTGTCGCACTCGGCCTGCGCCTGCTCGCGGGTCAGCTCCGCGTCCCATGACCTGTACGGCCTGATCCGCCTGCCGGTCACGCGGTCGGTGCCCATGTAGGGGCGGGCGAACCAGCGCCCGTCCGCCCCGCGCCGCACGACCGCCCGGCGTTCGCTAGAAGTCGGCATCGACACCGAGGTCCTCGGCAACGCGGGCGGTCTCGTCGCGTGCGTCGAAATCGATGCAGTACGCATCCTTGGTGACCGCGACGATGTCGTCCTCGAGCGCGGGGAGGAGGATGAGTCCCTTCGCGGTTTGGCGGTCGACCCCCAACTTGGAGGCGAGCTTCAGGACCATCGCCACCGCGCTGCGGGCGAGGTTCGCGAGGTCCTGGACGCCGAAGGAGCCGGACAACACACCGTTGTCATACGAGCCATTGCTCGTCACCACAACCATGACGGACTTTGCCTCCAGCTCGCGGCGCTCCCCCCTGTACTCGATCGTGATTTTGGTCATCTGGCCCTCGCTACTCATCCTTCTCCTCCTTGAAACTCTCCTGCACCCTCTCCATGAGCCACACGTCCTCTTCGTTCGGCGTAAAGCCTGCGGCGCGGAACACGTTCCAGTGCTCGATCCACCCCTCCGCGTCGTCGCCGCAGTAGCTGGAGTTGAGCTGGGCCATGTTCTTGGCTATGCGCATGAGGCTGCAGCCGGCCTCGTACTTACCGGGATCCGTCGCTCCGAGACGTGCCATGAACCTGTCTCGCGCCTGCTGGAGGCGCTCTTCGCCCATCGTGTCGGACAATCCAACCGGAACCACGCGGTTCTCGAGCACATTCCGTGCAAGGCCGTCGCACACGACGAAGGCCCCGTCCGCAGTGAAGTCGACCATGCGCCCGTACAGGTCCTTGAGCGCCGCATTCTCGCGCGCGGCCTCCTGCTCGGCGCGGATCTCCTCCTCGGTCTTCTCGGGCTCGGAGTCCTGGCCGCCCTTCGGCGCGTAGAACTCCCAGTAGAGGTCGCTCCACACGGCAACGGTGCCGGCGGGGTACTCCTTCTTCTCGAGCTTCGCCGCAACGAGGCCCACGTTGGACCAGTCCTTGTAGACGAACCCCTCGGGCTTCTCCTTCACCACGGGAATGCCCGCATCGCCGAACGCGTCGTAGTCCTCGGCCTTGGCCTCCTCGCGCTCGATGCGGCGGCGGATCCGGTCGGCCTTGTCTGCCCAGCCCTCGCCGGCCGCCAGCACGGCCTCGACGTCCTTCTCGTCGTCGAAGGCGCTCGCGGCCTCGAGCTGCTCCAGCGTCACCTGCACGCCGGCATCGATGCGGCCGCGCAGCCTGCGCGCGGCGCGGATCTGCCCGGCGGTGGCGCGGCTCGCGCGCTCGATGCGCTGCTCGTCGACGCCCAGCACGAGCATCTGCTGCACGCCGCGTGCGCGCTCGGCCTCGGTCAGCTGGCGCTTGTCGTCGGTGGCGAGCATGGCCACGATTTCGTTGGCCTCGTCCATGCTCTCGGCCACCAGCGCGGAGACCTCGCGGTCCTCCCCGTAGATCGAGGACAGCGCGCGGTAGCGGCGCTCGCCGTCCACGATGCGGAACACGTTGCCGTCCACCACCACCACGGGCGGGTTCAGCGGCTCGCCGCCGGTCGCCTCGATGCTGCGGGCCAGGGCGCCGATGTCGCCGAAGTCCTCGCGCGGGTTCTGCTCGCTCGGGCGGATGTCGCCCAGGCGAACCTGCCTCTTCTCGAATTGCATGTCATTCCTCCTAGTAGTACATCCCGCTCGGCGCGGTCCCCTCGACGGCGCCGGCGACGGCGATCAGGCCGATGAGTGCCACGGCGCACACGACGCTGCGGACGCGCTCGGGAAGCGAGTCCCACCACGCGCCGAGGCGGCAGCCGGCATCCCAGATAAGGTCGCCCATCACGCCACCCGCCTCGGACGGCGTGATGGGACGCAGTCGGGCGAGGGCAGCGCAGGGACCGCGCCGCGCGCCATGATGGCGGCGTCGATGTCCTCGCTGCGCACCACCTCGCGCGAGCTGTTGGGGTTGAGCGACGGATAGCGCGGGATGATCCCCTGCATGACCATCGCGCGAAACGTGATGCTGTCGCAGCAGGCGTATTTCGCGCCCTTGGCTATAGACATCCACATGGCCTTCTCCTTTCATTCGTTGAGCCATTCCCTTGCCGGAGGGCCGCACCGATAGATGCAGCCGGAGGGCGCTCCCCCGCCAAAGGGAGCGGTGCCGCCGCCCCGCCAAGTCGGCGGCGGACACCTCGTGGGCCGGAAATAGGGAGTCCGGCCCCGTCGCGCCGCGGGCCACGCGGAATGGGGGCGGTACGGAACCCGTGGCGCGACGGGGGCGGGCCCGCCGTCAGCGGCGCATGAGGCCGAGCCCGACCCCGAACAGGAACGCGAAGGAAAGTGCGAGAATGAAACCCATGGAAACCTCCTTGGAAGGGAATCGAAGATGAACAGAGCGCTCAGGGCGGCAAAGGAGAACATCGACCTGCTGGTCACCATCGCCGGCGCGGTCGGGTTCGGCTCGGTCGCCGCGATGGCCGAGGACGCCCGCCGGATGATCGCCGAGCACCCGGCCTCGTGCCTCCTCCTGACCGGCGCCGCCGCGATGCTCGGGTACGCGACCGCGCGCATCGTCGCCGCGAGGAGCGCCTGGGCAAGGCGCAGGAGGATGGACGAACGGCTCTCCGCCGTGTTCCTCGCCATGTCGAGGAGGCGGAAGGAACTGGTGTCCCGCGCGCTCGACGAGGGCTCGGTCAGCCTCTCCCCGCTCGATGCCGACGCCCTCGCGCTGTGCGAGCTCGGCATCTTCGGCACGCCGCCGGTCGGCTCGATGCTCACCGCGACCGACTTCTCCGTCCAGCCCGCGGTGATCCGGGCGATTATCGAGCACCGCTCCGAATGGCTCGGCTAGCTCACCCATAGCGACCCGACCACCCACGCCGCAATGAACGGCAGCGCGGCCGAGAAGCACGCCCGCGCGAAGCCGTAGGCCCCCTGCGCGGTGCACGCCCACCCCGCGGCGTCCATCACGACTGCCGAGGCCAGCAGCGCCC
>ERZ1034768.269-NODE-269-length-18890-cov-8.210831_pt1 | contig 18890 bp, 14 predicted proteins | sample MGYA00520691_ERZ1034768 | MGnify/ENA primary metagenome ERZ1034768 (study PRJEB33766, sample SAMN09781704) | gut metagenome | biome: gut microbiome | host: Homo sapiens | place: Madagascar | study: EMG produced TPA metagenomics assembly of the PRJNA485056 data set...
ACGATGCCGTTGTTGACGACGGTGCCCATCAGCACGATGAAGCCCATCAGGGAGATCATGGTCAGCTGCTGGCCGGTGACCAGCAGGCCCAGCAGGCCGCCGGTGAAGGCCAGCGGCACCGTGAACAGCACGATGAAGGGGGACAGCAGGCTCTGGAACTGTGCCACCATGACCAGATACACAAAGGGCAGGGCCAGGGCCATCCACTGCACCATCTCCTCAACCATGAAGTTGACGTTGCTGCTCTCGCCGCCCATGGAGAAGGAGCAGCCCTCCGGCATCTCGTCGCTGAGGGCAAACTCGTTCAGCTTCTTTTCCAGCGCGCGGGCCTGCACGGTGGTGTTGTAGCCTTCCACCGTCTCGGCCGTGACCGTGACGTACTCGGTCTGGTTCTCGCTGGTGATGGAGTCCGGCGCGGTGCCGGTCTCCAGCGTGGCGATATCCGCCAAGGTGCAGGTGCCGGTTGTGGTGGTGCCGTCGGTGGACAGGACGCTGGTCTCAAAGGTCATGTCCATCATGTTTTCCTTGGTCAGCGGGTCCAGATCGTCGGTAATCTGCACATCCATGGTGGTGCCGTTCACGGTGACGGGGGTCTGGGCCGTGGTGGTGGTGGTGAGCTTGGCCGCGATCTGCTGGTACACCTGCGCCACGGTCAGGCCGTAGGAGCGCACCTTGTCGCGGTCGATCTTCAGGATGATGGTGGCGTCGCCTGCGCCCAGGCCGTTGGTGGCGTTCTGGAAGCCCTCGGTCTCGTTGACCAGTTCCACCACCTTCTCGGAAAGGGCGGTCAGGGTGGCCGAGTCGGCACCATAAATTTTGACCGACAGGCCGCTGGACAGCTGGCTGGTCAGGTCATCGGTCATGCCGTACTGCTTGACCGTGGCGGTGCAGTCCTCGATGCCGGCCACCGCTTCTTCAATGGCGGTGCAGGCTTTGTTCAGCTGGGACGAAGACAGGCTTTCGCTGAGCATCACGTTGATCTTATAATTGCCGTAGCTGTTGGCGGCGGCCAGCAGGCTGGTGATCTGCGAAGGCAGACCCAGCTGGCTGATGTCCATGCCGGCCACGCTGGTGTCGGTGGTGATGCCCACTTCCTCCACGCCGTCCACGGCCATCACGGCCTCCACGACCTTCCCAGCCACGGTGTAGGACTCCTCCTTGGAGAGGGTGTCGGTGGTGGAAAGGGTCACCACGGCCTCGTTGCTGGTGCTGGTGGGCAGCAGTTCAATGCCCATGGACAGCACCTGCACGGCGCTGAACACCAGCAGCACCACCGCCGCCAGCAGCGGGATGGCGCGGTGCTTCAGGCACCAGTCCAGACTGTGGGCATATTTTTCCTGGATCTTCTCAAACCAGGGCAGGCGCTTGGGCTCTGCCTTTTTCAGCACGGTGGAGGCTGCCGCCGGCACCACCGTGACAGCCACGATGAGGGAGGCCATCAGGCAGTAGCCGATGCACAGGGACATGGGCTCCAGCAGGCTGCGCACCATGCTGGAGGAGAATACCACCGGCAAAAAGACGCACACCGAGGTGAGGGTGGACGCCACAACGGACATGCTCACCTGCTTTGCGCCCTGCACGGCTGCACGGGCGGCGGGCACGCCGCGGCTGCGCAGGCGGTAGATGTTCTCGATGACGACCACCGAGTTATCCACCAGCATACCGATGCCCAGGGAAAGGCCCGCCAGCGTCATGACGTTCAGGTCGAGACCCGTAAAATACATGAGCACCACGGCGAACAGCACCGACAGCGGGATGCTGATGCCGACCACAAGGGTGGGCTTGACATCCTTCAGGAAGATGGCCAGCACGAGGATGGCCAGCGCCGCGCCCACCAGCATGCTGGTGAGGATGCTCTTGATCAGCACATTGATATAGTTGCCCTGGTTGGACAGCACCACCACATGCAGGCCGTCGTACTGGGCTTCCAGCTCTTTGAACGCTTCCAGACAGTTGCTGGAAACGGTGCCGGCGCTGGAACTGTCGTCCTTATAAATTTTCAGCACCGAGGCCTGCTCGCCGTTCAGGCGGGTGAAGCTGTCGGCAGCGTTGTCGATGACCTCCACGTCGGCCACATCGGACAGGCGCACATCGCCGTAGCCGTCCACATGCAGCAGCAGGGCACCGGCAATGTCATCCACACTATCGTATTCCTCGCCCACCTTCAGCAGCCAGGACTCGCCGTTTTTGTCTTCCACGTAACCGGCGGGCATGGAGAAGTTCTGGGCATAGATCAGGTTTGCCAGGGTGTTGATGTCCAGCTGCTTTGCCACGTCGGCCTGGGCCAGGGCGTTGGCCTTGGCAGTCTCGTACTCCTGCTTGGCCTCGTCCAGCTGCTTTTCGTACTCGTTCAGCATTTCACGCGCTTCGGTGAACTGCATATAGGCGTTGAGCTGCTGCTGGGAGAAGCTGCCCAGCGCGCTGGAGAACTCGGTCATCAGCTGGGGCACATTGTCCATGGCCTTGATGGTGCTTTCCAGCGTGTTGTAGACCACATTCAGGCTTTCCTGCAGCTGCATCTCGTTGGCAAGGTCTTCCGCCGTGCTGCCCTCGGAGCCGGTCTCGGTGTTCATGCGCTCCTGCAGCTTCTGCAGGGCAGTGGTGAGCTTATCGGTGATGGTGCGCAGCTCGCCCACGATCTCGATCAGGGAGTCGATGTCCCGCATACCGGTCTCGTTGAACTTGTCCATCACCTTCTGCAGGCCGTCGCGCACCTCGATGAGGGCCTGCTGGATCTCAGGCTCCTTGACCACGGCGATCAGGTCATTGACGCTTTCCAGCAGCGCCTGGGCCTGCTGGCGCACCGTCTCCACGGCGGCACCCACCTCGGTGCTCATGGAGCCCATGACCGAGTTGGACACGGTGTTGCCGAAGTTTTTCAGCTGCTTTTCATATTCCTGCCGTCCGGCCGCGATCTGGGCCTCGGCGCTTTCCAGCTGGGCGTGGGCCGCCGAAAGCTGGGTGTCGATGAGCTCCAGCAGCTGGGCGTTGATGGCGTCGATCTTGTCCTGATTCAGCTGCACCTGCACCAGCTGCTCCACAAGGCCGCTGGCCGAAGCGCTGGAAACGCCGCCCTTGCGCTGGACGTAGGGCACCAGCGTGTTCTTGACGAAGTCCGACAGCGCGTAGACATCGCTGCCCTCGCGGCTGACGGCCACCGTCATGAAGGCGTTCATGTTCAGGCTGTATTCGATGATGGAGGGCGTCAGCGCCGTGCTGGGCAGGTCGCTTTTGGCCTGATCCAGCTTGTTGGACACCTTGACCAGCGCGCTGTTCATGTCCGTGCCCTCGGTGAACTTCATCAGCAGCAGGCTGTAGTTCTCGGCCGAAGTGGCGGTGATCTTCTCCACGCCCGGCACGGTGAGCGCGTTCTGCAGCACATCCGACACTTCGCTCTCCACGCGCTCCGGGCTGGCACCGGGATACACCGTCACCACCATCAGGTACGGCGTGCTGACGTCGGGCAGCAGGTTCGTCTGCATCTTTGTGATGGCCACAAAGCCCAAGATCAGCACCATGATCACGGCCACCAGGACCGTGAATGGCTTTTTGACACTGAATTTTTCCATTATCTCCTACCGTTTCTCTGCCGGGCCCCTGGCCGGGCAGCCGTTCCCCTCGCCGGGAATGCCACACTTTAACAAGTTTTATTATACACGCAAGGGCCGCCCTTGCAAGCAAATGCCCGAATCTTTTGCTTTTCTTTTGACACTTTCGCAGTTTTTTAACAATTGCCGCTCCGTTTTTCCAGTTTCCGGCAGCGGATGCGACCAAATTCGGTCAGTCTCCCTTAGTAATACGCTGCAGAACGGCGGATTGTTGCACCCCGAAAAAATTTTGCCGCCGCGCTGCACTGAAATTTGCGTGGAAATGTGCATTTGAATATGTTATACTAAAGTACAGAATGGAGTAACAGGCCCTTTTGAGCGGGCCCTATCCGATAGATCGACATACAACACGAGGATTATTATGAAAAAAGTCATTTCTGTCCGTTTCAAAGAAAACGGAAAAAGCTATTATTTTGACCCCGCCGGGGCCGACATCAAGACCGGCGACTACGTCATCGTGGAAACTGCCCGCGGCATCGAGTGCGGCGAGGTGGTGCAGGGCGTGAAGGAGATCGCCGACGCCGCCGTGCCCAAGGCCCTCAAGCCCATCACCCGCATGGCCGACAGCGTGGACATCCGCCGGATGCGCCAGAACCGCGAGGACGAAAAGCGCGCCTACCGCACCTGCCAGGAGTGCATCGCCCGCCACGGGCTGGAAATGAAGCTGGTGGAGGCCGAGTACACCCTCGACCGCTCCAAGATCATGTTCTACTTCACCGCCGACGGCCGCGTGGACTTCCGCGAGCTGGTCAAGGATCTGGCCGGCATCTTCCACACCCGCATCGAGCTGCGCCAGATCGGCGTGCGCGACGAGAGCAAGATGATCGGCGGCCTGGGCATCTGCGGCCAGCCCTTCTGCTGCAGCCGTTTCCTCAAGGACTTCCAGCCCGTTTCCATCAAGATGGCCAAAGAGCAGGGCCTTTCGCTGAACCCCACCAAGATCAGCGGTGCCTGCGGCCGCCTGATGTGCTGCCTGGCCTACGAGGAAAGCGCCTACGAATACCTCAACAGTATCATGCCCATGGTGGGCAGCACGGTGCGCACCCCGGACGGCCTGGGCACGGTGCTGGAAGTGAACCCTGTCTCCGGCTACCTGCGGGTGCGCTGCGGCACCGAGAGCCTCTCGCCCCGTTATTATAAGGTGGGCGTGTGCGAGTATATCAGCGGCGGCAAGCGCGCCCCCCGCCGCCCGGACCCGGACGACGATTACTCCGGCGTGCGCAACCCCGCCCCGGTGGTGGCATCCTCCGACGATGAGAACCGCCGCTGCCCCGGCTGCGCCCGGAAACGCGCCGCTGAAAAGGAATAATGCTGCGGCGGGATCTCCGGGCGGTTAGTCTGTTAAAACTAACTATTCTTCGTGATTTTTACCGAAAATCTCCTGCAATTTTGGCTATAAGTTAGCCCATGCTTTTGTGCAACCCAACAAAAAGCAATCATTCTCCTTTTACGCCGCACGGTTAGTCTTGCCTTTTCAATCCAGCTTTGTTAAAATGCAGGCAAGGATATGATTTCCGGAGAGGCGTGCACAGCCGTGCCAATGTGCGTTTCTTCATACATCACAACGGGCACGGGGATAAAAGGAGAGTTTATTATGGCACACAAGGTTTCTGACGCATGTGTTGGCTGCGGCGCTTGCGAGGGCGCTTGCCCGGTTGGTGCAGTCGCCGTTGACGGCGGCGTTGCAGTTGTGAACGCAGACGCTTGCATTGATTGCGGCGCTTGCGAGGGCGCTTGCCCCACTGGTGCAATTACTGCTGAATAATCGCAGCTGATTGCCGAAATAACGCATCAAAAGCAGCAGACCTGTCCAAAGCGGGTCTGCTGCTTTTTGTTTTTGCACAAATTCCGGGAGTAATTCCCCTGATTTTTTTGAGAGGATTCGGTACACACTCTATGGAACATTCTACGGAAGTTTTGTATAATAGGACCATGGTATATTGTACCCCGGCCCACCGTTTTGGCTCGGATGCACTGCTGCTGGCCCGTTTCTGTGCACCGAAACGCGCCCAGAAGGCGGCGGACCTGTGCTCCGGCTGCGGCATCGTGGCGCTGGAATGGCACGACCGGGGCCACCGCGGGCCCTGCACCGCGCTGGAGCTGCAGCCCGAGGGCAGCGCATTGCTGGCCGAAGCTGTAGCCCAGCAGGGCCTTGACCACATCACACCGGTGTGCGCCGACCTGCGCAGCTGGCGGGAAGGCGAGGGCAGTTTCGACCTGTGCGCGTGCAATCCGCCTTACTTTACGGACGGGCCCCAGAGTGCGAACGCCGCCCACGCCCTTGCCCGGCACGAGAACACCTGCACGCTGGAGGATGTGTGCACCTGCGCGTTCCGGCTTTTGAAGGACGGCGGGCGCTTTGCGCTGTGCCACCGGCCGGAGCGGCTGGCCGAGGTGCTGGCCGTGCTGCGGGCCCACCGGCTGGAGCCCAAGCGTCTGGCCTTTGTGAAGAACAAGGCCGACGGCGCACCCTGGCTTTTCCTCGTGGAAGCGCAGAAAAACCGCAAGACCGGCCTGCGGGTGGAGCCGGATATTTTGATTAGTACAGGTGCAGCTCTTTATGGAAGGTGAGAGCGCCCTCTCAGTCATTTCGCTCCGCTTCATGACAGCTCTCCCAAAGGGAGAGCCAAGAGCTTAACCGAAAAGTGCCTGCCTCTCCCCTCGGGAGAGGTGGCACGGCGCAGCCGTGACGGAGAGGGCGAGGCCGTTCGGGGAATTTCAGGAGGTAAATTATGGCAGGAACTCTTTATATCGTGGCAACGCCCATCGGCAATCTGGACGACATGCCGCCCCGGGTGGCCGCCACCTTTGGCGCGGCAGACTTCATTGCCGCCGAGGACACCCGCGTCACCATGAAGCTGCTGAACTTTCTGGGCCTGAAAAAGCCCATGGTCAGCTACTATGAGCACGCTTTGCAGAAGGGCGAGGCCATTTTGCAGCGCATCGAGGCAGGGGAGAGCTGCGCGCTGTGCAGTGACGCCGGGATGCCCTGCGTCTCCGACCCGGGCGAAGTGATCGTGCGGGACGCGCTGGCCCGGGGCATCAAGGTGGTGCCGGTGCCTGCCGCGTCTGCCTGTGTCACGGCACTGGCCGTCTCCGGGCAGGACACCTCCCGCTGGGTGTTCGAGGGCTTTCTGCCCGTGAACCGCAAGCAGAAAAAGGAGCGGCTGGCCGATCTTCTGCAGGAAAAGCGCACGGTCATCTTCTACGAAGCGCCCCACAAGCTGCGCACCACACTGGACGACCTGACGAATGCCTTCGGCGCGGACCGCAGCATCACCCTCTGCCGCGAGCTGACCAAGCTGCACGAGGACATCTGGAAGACCACCCTCGGCGAAGCGGTGGAACATTATAAGGTGAACGACCCCCGCGGCGAGTATGTGCTGGTGATGGCCGGTGCGCCGGACTCTGCCGACCCGGAACAGGAGCTGACGCTGGAGCAGGCCGCGCAGCGGGCGCTGGAGCTGACCGGCCAGGGCTTCGGCCCCACGGCAGCCGCCAAGGCAGCAGCCCAGGGCACGCCCTACTCCAAGAGCGAAGTGTACAAGCAGCTGCTGGTGCTGCAGCAGGGGCAGCAGGAACAGGACTGACAGGCCATTCAGCCCTTCATGAGAGCAAATGATATCTGGTAAATAGAGGAGGACCCCTTTCGTGACAAAACTTCTGGTTCTGAGCGACAGCCACGGCGGACGCAACGCCATTGAGCGCATCCTGAAGGCTGAGAGCAAAAACATCGACGCACTGATCTTTCTGGGCGACGGCCTGCGCGATCTGGAGCTGGCGCTGACCAAATACCCCCGGCTGCGAGCCTACTCGGTGGCGGGCAACTGCGATTACGGCGCGCTGGAGCCCACCGACGGCCTGGCCGCCTTTGACGGCGTGGTCATTTTCTACACTCACGGTCATATGTACGGCGTAAAATACGATCTGGATACGCTGGCCGACGCGGCAGCCGCCCGGGGCGCGGATGTGGCGCTGTTCGGCCACACCCACGTCCCCCACGCGGAGGACCGCGGCAGCGTGTTCCTGTTCAACCCCGGCTCCTGCGGCCGGTGCTACACCGGGCCGGACACCTACGGCATCCTGACGCTGGAAAACGGCAAAGTGACTGCCCACGAACACAAAGAGGTACCGAAAAAATGAGCATCAATGAGGTGCGCTATCTGCCCGAATGCGGCAGCACCAATGCGTATGTGAAAGAGCATTTTGAGGAGTTCGGCCCCGTGGGGGCTGTGTACACCGAGAACCAGACCGCCGGGCGCGGGCGGCTGGGCCGCAGCTGGGTGAACGCCGAGGGCCGTGCGCTGTACTACACGGTGGCCATCCGGGAGCCGCTGGCCCAGCCTTCCACCCTGCCGCTGCTGGCCAGCCTTGCGGTGCGCACCCAGCTGAAGCTGCGCTACGGCGTGGACTGCCAGATCAAGTGGCCCAACGACCTTTTGCTGAACGGCAAAAAGATCGTGGGCATCCTGTGCGAGGGCGTGAGCTACGGCTACCAGCAGCAGGGCCGGGGCATTTTGTGCGGCATCGGCATCAACCTGGCCCAGCCCCAGAGCTACTTCGACGCGGCGAACCTGCCCAACGGCACCTCGCTGGAGCTGCAGGGGGCCAAGGTGGACCTTGCCGCCGACCCGGCCTGGCTGGCCGAGGGCCTGACCGACTTCGGCTTTGACCGCAACATGTATGTCTTTGCCCGGGACGGCTTTGCGCCCTTCCGGGAGGAATATAAAGCCGCCTGCGTCAACCTGGGCCGCCGGGTCACCTTCGACCTGCCGGACGGCAGGCAGGGCGCAGGTGAAGCCATCGACGTGGACGAGGAGGGCCGCCTTGTGGTGCGCACCGACAGCGGCGAGGAACACGTCTTCACCGGCGAAGTTTCGGTGCACGGCATTTACGGGGCCGTGTAAACACCTGCTTCTGCCTTTGGCAGGGGCCTTGCGGAGGGATCCATTATGGATGCGGAATACTACAAGAAATACGAGCCGGTGTTCGGCAAATGGTACATCACAAAGCAGCTGGGGGCCGGCAGCTACGGCAAGGTGTTTGAGATCCAGCGCACCGACGCGCTGGACGGCACCGTTTACCGCGGCGCGCTGAAGGCCATCACCATCCCGTCTTCGCCGGAAGAACTGCAGAGCGTGCTGGACGAGGACGGGCTGGACAGGCAGGGGGCCTCCTCCTACTTCCGGGAGACCGTGGTGGCCCTGAACCGCGAGATCGCGCTGATGAACAAGGTGAAGGGCCACAGCAACATCGTGAGCTACGAGGACCACGATGTGATCGAGCACACCGACGGCATCGGCTGGGATATCCTCATCCGCATGGAACTGCTCACCCCCATCAGCCAGTACTTTAAGCAGTTCGACACCATCCCCCGGCAGGCCGTGCTGCGGCTGGGCATCGACCTGTGCCGCGCACTGGAAGTGTGCGAGAAATACAGCATCATCCACCGGGACATCAAGCCCGCCAACATCTTTATCTCGGACACCGGCGACTTCAAGCTGGGCGATTTCGGTGTGGCCCGCACGGCCAGCGCGTCCACCGGTGCTTCCACCTTTGCGGGCACCGTGAACTACATGGCCCCGGAGGTGTTCCGCCGCGAGAAGTACACCGCCAGTGTGGACACCTATTCGCTGGGCCTTGTCATGTACCAGCTGCTGAACGCGAACCGGATGCCCTTCTACCCGCCTTACCCGCAGCCGCTGACTGCGCTGGCCAAGGAGCGCGCCCACGACCGCCGTCTGGCCGGGGAGCCCCTGCCGGACCCGGTGAATGCTTCCGGCCCGCTGGCCGACATCCTGCGCAAAGCCTGTGCGCCCGCCCCGGCGGACCGCTTTGCTTCGCCCACCGAGATGCGCCTTGCGCTGGAAGCCGTGCTGCGCGGCGCATCCGACGCCGCCCCGGTGCCGGATGCAGGCGACGCCACCGTGCGCGCGGCCGCACCGGCGGCCCAAGTGCCCGCCGCAGATGCAGCGGCGACTGTGTCTGCCGCGCCCAAAGCGCCGGAGACCCCGGATGCAGCGGACGAGACCACTCGTCTGCCTTTCGGCCAGCAGCCCGCCGCACAGCCCACAGCACCGGCAAAGGCCCCTGCCCCCAAGGCCGAGGACGAGACGGTGTTCCTGTTCGCCCAGCAGGAGCAGCAGCGCCGCGAAGCGGAAGCCGCCGCCCGCAAGGTGGAAGAAGACGCCCGCCGGGCCGAGCAGCAGCGCAAGGCTGAGGAAGCCCGTGCCGCCGCCGCAAAAGCGCAGGCCCAGCGCGCCGAACAGGAGCGCAAAGCCCGGGAAGCCGAAGAAGCGGCCCGCAAGGCAGAGCAGGAAAAGGCCGAGGCAGCCGAAACGCCCGCACCGGCAGGGGAGAAGAAATTTTCCCGCCGCAAGATGCTGGGGGTTATCGGCGGTGCCGCCGCTCTGGCTGTGCTGGGCGGGGGAGGATATACGCTGTATTCTTCGTCTCCTGTGGATGAAGGCACCTGCGGCGATGACTTGACCTGGACACTGTCCAACAACGGCACCCTGACCATCAAGGGCACCAGCATGATGCGTTACTCTGAAATTTCCGCTCCCTCTCCCTGGTACTCTCATCGTGATAGCATCAAAAAGCTGGTCTTGAAAGATGGCGTTACTTCGATCTCCGCTTCTGCGTTCAATACCTGCCATCATTTGACGTCTGTCAAGCTTCCCGACAGTGTGGCGTACATTGGCAATCAGGCGTTCAAATTCTGCGTAGAGCTTTCTTCCATCACCCTTCCTTCCAGTACGAAGTCTGTTCGAATCGAGACCTTCTGCCGGTGCTCCAAACTTGCATCGGTCACGCTTCCGTACGGCGTCACGATGATCGAATCGCGTGCTTTTGCCAACTGCACGGCTTTGGAATCCATTCAGTTTCCCGTCAGCCTGAGCCAGATCGGCGCGTGGGCTTTCTCAAACTGCGAGAAGCTTTCTTCCGTCAAGATCCCGGAAAGCGTGACCAGCATCAGTAATGGTGCTTTCTCCGGCTGCGCGCTGACAAGCGTTACCGTCAGCCGGAACTGCAAAGTGCATGAAAGTGCCTTTGACGACGGCGTTACCATCAACTACTACGACTGAGCCAAAAAGTGAGGAAGTATCATGACTGCGGAATCTTATAACGAAAAATACGCGCCGCTCCTTGGCGAGTGGACCATCAAGCGCTGCATCGGCTCGGGCAGTTACGGCAGGGTGTTCGAGATCGAGCGGCGGGACGCGCTGGGCACCGTGAACACCAGCGCGCTGAAGATCATCAGCCTGCCCCAATCCGAAGACGACCTGCGCTCCACCATCGAGACCAACAACCTCACCGGCGACAGCGTTTCGTCCTACTACCGCTCCTGCGCGGACGCCATCACCAACGAGATCAAGCTGATGAGCGAGCTCAAGGCCCAGAGCAACATCGTGAGCTACGAAGACCACAAGATCGTCCCCCACAAAGACGGCATCGGCTGGGACATCCTCATCCGCATGGAGCTGCTCACCCCGCTGAACGTCCACCTGCAGCGCACCGTGCAGATGCCCCGGGGCGAAGTGGTGCGCATGGGCATCCACCTGTGCCGCGCGCTGGAACTGTGCCAGCGGCACAACATCATCCACCGCGACGTCAAGTCCGAGAACATTTTCATCTCGGCGGACGGCAACTACAAGCTGGGCGATTTCGGCGTGGCCCGCACCGTGCTGGCCAGCTCCGGCGCGCTGACCCAGGTGGGCTCGCCCAGCTACATGGCCCCGGAAATGTTCCAGGCAGGCAAGACCTACAACGCCAGCGTGGACACCTACGCGCTGGGTCTGGTGCTCTACCGCTGCCTGAACGAGGGCCGTCTGCCGTTCTACCCGCCTTACCCGCAGCCGCTGACCCCCGAGGACCGGAACATGGCCGAGGGCAAGCGGCTGTCCGGGCTGGAGCTGCCCCGGGCGGTGAACGCCACCGCCGCGCTGGACGCCATCCTGCGCAAAGCCTGCGCGCCGGACCCCGCCGGGCGCTTTGCTTCGCCCACCGAGATGCGCCTTGCGCTGGAAAAGCTGCTGAACGCGCCGGAATCCCGGACCATGATCATGCCCCTGGGCAAGCCGGACGCGGCCGTGAACGCAGCTGAAACGGAAAAGACCGCCGACATGTGGGGCGGCAGCGGCAAAGGCACCGGCGAAAAGGGCTTTGACACCGGCAGGGACCTTGGCGGCTTTGGCGGCAAGACCGGCGGCACAGCCGCAGACGACAACAAGACCCAGCGCATCTTCCCCGGCCCGGGCGGCGACACCGGCAGCGCTTCCGGCGGGACGGGCGGCGGCAAAAAGCACTGGCAGAACGCCAGCGACCTGAGCAAGGCAGACCTGCCGCCGAAGCCCGACAGCAAACCCGAAACCCACAGCCCAGCGGGCGGCACTGGCAGCCACAACGACACCCCGAAGCCCGATGCCAAACCCGACACCAAGCCTGACGCAAAACCGGAAGAAACGACGCCCTTCACCCGAAAAAAGGTGCTCAGCGCCATCAGCGCCCTGTGCAAGGGCGCGCTGATCTTCCTGGCTGTGATGTGCGGTGTGGCCGGTATGACCATTGCAGGCGGCATTGCGCTGATATGGTTCGGCATCGCGGGCATCTGCCGCTATCTGCAGCAGAGCAAGGCCCCCGGCTTCCAGCCCACGACCGGCCAGAAGGTGCTGCTGGTGCTGGACGTGCTGTGCATCCCGGTGGGCTTCCTCATTTTCCTGATCTGAGCAGCGGGGCCCCCGGGTGCCGTTAAAAGAATGTACGCTCCATGCGGACAGTTTTCTGCCTGCATGGAGTTTTTTTGCAGGTTTATGGCCGAATTTTACGCAAAATGCTTGAATTCACGAACTTTTTGTTGATTCCTTGTGAACATTTCCAGTTGCCTTTAGAGTCACACTTTAGTATAATAGAGAATGTGCCAGCGTGTCCTTTCGGGATAGGATGCGCGTGTTTTGGAAATAGGAATAGGAAAACAGACAGCACAAGCGCCTTGCTTTTTTGCAGCGGGACGTTTGTGCTGTCGCAAGGAGTGCAAGCATGAAAGATCAAGAATCCTTCAAGCCGTATATTCCTGCGGAAAAGATCACCGCAGAAATGACGGCGACCTCTGTGATCATGGGCATCATCCTGTCCGTGGTCTTCGGCGCTGCAAATGCCTACCTGGGCCTGCGCGTCGGCATGACTGTTTCTGCCTCCATCCCGGCAGCAGTCATCTCTATGGGCGTCATCCGCGTCCTGCTCAAGAAGAACTCCATTCTGGAGAGCAACATGGTGCAGACCATCGGTTCCGCAGGCGAGAGCCTTGCCGCCGGTGCCATTTTCACCATGCCTGCGCTGTTCCTGTGGGCAAAGGAAGGCCTGTGCGATAAGCCCAGCATCCTGGAGATCACCCTGATCGCCCTGTGCGGCGGCATCCTGGGCGTTCTGTTCATGGTGCCCCTGCGCAACGCGCTGATCGTCAAGGAACATGCCACCCTGCTCTACCCGGAAGGCACCGCCTGCGCAGACGTGCTGCTGGCCGGTGAGGAAGGCGGCTCAAACGCTTCCACCGTGTTCTCCGGCATGGGCCTGGCGGCCATCTTCAAGTTCATCGTCGATGGCCTGAAGGCCATCCCTGCCGACATCGCTCTGGCGTTCAACTCCTTCAAGGGTGCGCTGGGCATGGAAGTGTACCCCGCTCTGCTGGGCGTGGGCTACATCGTCGGCCCCAAGACCGCTTCTTATATGTTCGCCGGTTCTCTGGTGGGCTGGATGGTCATCATCCCGCTGATCTGCCTGTTCGGCGCGAACATCTCCCTGTACCCGGCTGCAGCAGGCACCACCATTGCGGACCTGTACGCAGCGGGCGGTGCAGACGCCATCTGGTCCAACTACGTCAAGTATATCGGCGCTGGCGCCATCGCCACCGGCGGCATCATCTCGCTGATCAAGAGCCTGCCTCTGATCGCATCCACCTTCCGTGATGCCATGAAGAGTATGAAGGGCGGCAGCTCTGCCGGCACCTCCCGTACCGAGAAGGACATCCCCATGCCCTTCATCCTGGGCGGCATCCTGCTCATCATCCTCATCATCTGGCTGGCTCCGGCCATCCCCGTCAGCCCGCTGGGCGCTCTGCTGATCGTCATCTTCGGCTTCTTCTTCTCCACCGTGTCCGCCCGTATGGTGGGCATGATCGGCAGCTCCAACAACCCCGTCTCCGGCATGACCATTGCCACCCTGCTGATCGCTACCATGGTCCTGAAGGCCACCGGCAACGTGGGCATTGAGGGCATGATCGGCTCCATGGCCATCGCTTCCGTCATCTGCATCTGCGCTGCCATCGCAGCGGATACTTCGCAGGACCTGAAGACCGGCTACCTGCTGGGCGCTACCCCCATCAAGCAGCAGATCGGCGAGCTGATCGGCGTTGTTGCTTCCGGTCTGGCCATCGGCGGCGTGCTGTACCTGCTGGACAGCGCATGGGGCTACGGCGGTGCCGAGGTGCCCGCACCCCAGGCTACCCTGATGAAGATGATCGTTGAGGGCATCATGGGCGGCAACCTGCCCTGGAACCTGGTGTTCACCGGCGTGTTCCTGGCTCTGGCTCTGGAAGTTCTGCGCATCCCCGTGATGCCGTTCGCCATCGGCCTGTACCTGCCCATCTACCTGAACACCTCCATCATGATCGGTGGCGTGGTGCGCTGGTTCATGGACAGCCGCAAGAAGGTCGATGCCAAGACCAAGGAGGAGCAGAGCACCAACGGCACCCTGTTCTGCGCCGGTATGATCGCAGGCGAGGGCCTTGTGGGCATCCTGCTGGCCGTGTTCGCCGTGTTTGGCATCAACACTGCCCTGAGCTTTGACCTGGGCAACATCGGCGGCATTGTGCTGATGATCGTGATGATCGCATGCCTGCTGGCGTTTTCCCTCAAGAAAAAGAAGAACTGATGAAGCATAAGAACGAATCCATCAATTATCTGGACCTGATCCCGCAGCGTGCGGAGACCCTGCGCTGGCACACCGACGAGCAGACCGGCCTTATCACCCTGGAGGTGGAGAACACCGGCCTGTTCAATACGATCGCGCAAAAAGTGTTTCACAAACCACGCACCACCCAGGTCCATCTGGACGAGACCGGCAGCTACCTTTGGCCGCTGATCGACGGGCAGAAGACCGTTGCGGACCTTGCTGAATGCATGAAGCAGCAGTACGGCGAAAAGGCCGAGCCGCTGTATCCCCGCATCATCAAGTACTTCCAGATCGTGGAATCTTACCACTTTATCCGGTTCCTCAACAAGTAAAAAAGTAAGCGGCACATCGGGCCTTTTTCGCAAGGCTTGATGTGCCGCTTTTTTTGTTATAGAATAAGGTCAGCGTCTGCGCTTTCTGCGCCGCAGGCTCAGCGCGCCGCCGCCCGCCGCAAGGGTGAGCACGGTGAGCGCGCCCAGGAGGACCACCAGCGCGCACAGCAGCAGCAGGGTGGCTTTGGAGTCGGTGCGGAAGTCGGAGATATATTCCGCATGGGTCACAAGGTCCACGGTGCCCACCTCGTAGCCATCCAGGTAGACGGTGGCGGTGCCCACCTTCTGGCCGTTTTTCACGGTGGCCGGGATGCTCTCGGGCAGGTCGAAGGCATAGCTCACCACGTCGTCTGCGTGGCCGTAGCCGCTGACAGGGGCCGCCGCATACAGCGCGGCGGTGGGCTGGGCGCGGCACTTGGTCAGGTCAACGGTGGTCAGCTCGGTCTGGGTGTCCACCAGCGGGCGGTCCGAAAAGCTCTCAAAGGCCCAGTCCAGCAGCTGGTCACACTCGGTGTAAAGGCTGGCGTTGTCCGCGTGGAGGATCACAAGGCCGTAGGTGTGGCCGCCCTGTTCGGCAAAGGCCACGGCGCAGCGGCCCGCCAGGGTGGTGAAGCCGCCCTTGACGCACTTGATGTAGCTGCGGTAGAACTCGCTGCCGGTGTCGGTGAGGGGGTTCGTGGAGTTGATGGTGCGCTCATTCTGGTGCAGGTTGGTGGCGGGCATGGTGTAGGCCGCCGTGCCGGACACCTGCACAAAGGTGGGGTTTTTGTAGCATTCCGCCGCGATCCTGGCCATGTCCTCGGCGGTGGAAACGTTGCCGTAGTCGAACAGGCCGTGGGCGCAGGTGAAGTTGGTGCCGGTGCAGCCCAGCTCCGCCGCGCGGGCGTTCATCTGCCGGACGAAGTCCAGCACGCTGCCGCCCACATCGTAGGCGATGACGCTGGCGGCGTCGTTGGCGCTGGACACCAGCAGGGCATACAGCAGGTCGATGCGGCGCACCGTCTCACCGATGCGCAGGCCCGCGGTCATGCCGTTGGCGTTCTGGATGTCCTTGAACTCCTGGGTCATGGCGGTGGGCACGGTCACTTCGCCGTTCAGGTCCTTGCCGCTCTCCAGCAGCAGCAGGGCGGTCATCATCTTGGTCAGGCTGGCCACATACTGCTGCTGGTCGGCGTTCTGGGCCAGGATGGTCTTGCCGGTGTCGGCGTTGAACAGATACACCGCCTCGGTCTCGCTGGCCGTCTGGATGGGCATGGGGTAGGCGGCCAGCCCCGGCAGCGCCGCCGCGGCGGCAAGCGCCAGGGTGAGCACCAGTGCTGCGGCACGGCGGAAGAACCTGTTTTGAAACATGAGCGTACCCCCTTGATCGACGTCCCGGCCCAAAGCGCCGGAAATGATTTTGTTCTACCTTAAAGAATACCATAAACGAGCCAAAAGCGAAAGAGAGAAAGGCGGTTTTTAACAATGTTCCTGTCTTTTTGTGGAAAATTCCCCCGCGATGAGGGCGCAGTCTTCGTGGCCCCCAACGCCACCGTGCAGGGCGATGTGGTGCTGAGACCCGGCTCCACCGTCTGGTACGGGGCCGTGCTGCGGGGCGACGACGGCACTTTGACCATCGGCGAGAACACCAACGTGCAGGACAACGCCGTGCTGCACTGCGACGTGGGCGGGGCCGTGACGCTGGGCAAAAACGTCACGGTGGGCCACAGCGCGCTGGTGCACGGGTGCACCGTGGGCGACGGCAGCCTCATCGGGATGCACGCCACCCTGCTGAACCACTGCGTGGTGGGCAAAAACTGCATCATCGGGGCCGGGGCGCTGGTGCCGGAGGGCATGGTCATCCCGGACGGGTCGGTGGCTGTGGGCGTGCCCGCAAAGATCATCAAGCAGGTGACGCCCGCCCAGGCCGAGGCGAGCGTGCGCAACGCCGCCCACTATGTGGAGCACGGCAGGCTGCACGCCGCCGAAGCAAAAAAGATTTGACCTTTTGCCGCGGATATGTTATTCTGGAGAAAAGAATATCCGCTGCGCGGAAAAACGGCGTGCTGAAACGGCGTCCTGCCGTTCTGCACGGTCTCTGTTTGAAAAATCAATTGATTTTTCGATTTTTTCACAAAAAAGCAATGACTTTTTACTGAAAATAGGGTATACTATCTTTTGTAGGGATGCGGGGCCGCAACCGCGCCTTACACATGATTCCTCCTCACACCAAAGCAATACCCCAAACAGAGACCCCTCCAGTGTACCGCAAGCGCTGGAGGGTGTTTCTGTTTCTATCCGACTGTTCCACCTGCGAATTTGAAAAGGAGAATCAATGATGTCTAAAATGATCAGCCGCCGCGTTTTTCTGAAAGCCACCAGCCTTGCCGTTCTGTCTGCTGCCGCCGCCGGCGCTCTGGCCGGATGCGGGGGTGGGGGAGTATCTCCCACTATTCCTACTATGGATGGAACTAAGGCTGCCCCTATGGCTAATATCAATATCAACATGGGCAGCTTTGTTCCTCTGAAGACCGAAAGTGGTTATTATAAATACACCTATTTATACATTGAAAACAACCTCACTACTGAGCCTTTTGAATTGAAGCTTTCTGATTTCACCTGCACGGTCGATGGCAGTCCGGCGAATGTCTGCAGTCTGGATAATATTGAAAAAAATGGCACGCTGCAGTTTACTGATTCCGTTTCTGTCGCCCCCGGAGCAATCGCTCCCCGCATTCCTCTCTATATCAGTCTCACGCCTGAGCAGTATCGGAACGACAATCGAACTGTCATTGTCTTCACTGCTGCAAGCAAAAACAAAAAAGCGACCTTCACCTACGAAGCCGCTTCCATTTACCCGGATATCCTTGTTGAAGAAGTATAAAGAAATCCCCGGCAGAAAAGGCCTTGTGCCTTCCTCTGCCGGGGATATTTTTTGTTATGCAAGTTTTGCGGCGAACACGCTGAGCACGATCTTCGGGTTCACCTGCGCGCCCAGGCGCTGGATGGCGGCTTCGGCCAGCCGCAGGGCCCGCTGGGCGTCCGCGCCCTGCACCGGGGCGTGGGGGCTGCCGCGCAGGCCTGCCGCCGCCACGGCGCGGAAATCCGCCAGCAGGGCCGCCGCACCGGCCTTGTCCTTTTCAAAGGCGGCCAGCAGCACGGCGGCGGCATAGCTGTCGTGGGCGGCGGCCGCCTTTGCCAGCTGCAGGGCCTTTTCCACCTGGGCGGTGCGGGCTTCGTCCCGGGCGGCGGCCAGCACCGTGCCGATATGGCCGTCGAACAGTTCACTGTACAGGGCCGCCGTCTTTTTGTCCACCCCCTGCGCGACGCAGTAGCGGGCGCACTGCTCCGGCGAGACAGGGGCCACCGCAAAGCTGACGCAGCGGCTGCGGATGGTGGGCAGAACGCTTGCCAGCGAATCCGCCGTGAGCAGGAACAGCACCCCCTCGGGCGGCTCCTCCATGACCTTCAGCAGGGCATTGGCGGACTCCTCGTTCATGCGCTCCACATGGTAGAGCAGGACGGCGCGGCCCTCGGCCGACAGGCTGGTGTTGAAAATTTCACTGCGCATGGCCGTGACCTGACCCACAAGGTACCGCCCGCCGCTGCCCATGCCGGACACCGAGATGGCCTCGCGCACGATGCCCGTCTCCACCTGGCCGCTGTCGCGCTTGCCGGCCTTTGCCACAGCGCGGCAGCATTCGCCCCGCAGAAGCGCTTCAGCGGGCGCGCCGCCTGCGGGGTAAAGATAATCGGCGGCGATGCAGCGGGCCGCAAAACCGGCTCCCAGCCCGTCTTCGCCCACAAGAAGCACACTGTGGGTCAGCCGCCGGGACGCCAGCATCTGCCGCACGCTCGTTTTCAGTTCTGCATTGCCTTCCATGCGGTCCAGCATCATAAGCGGGTGCTCCTTTTTTGATTTAGAATTGTCTCCGCTTCGCTCTGACAATATTAGCGGAAAAATTATTTTATTTTGAGAATTTGAAAAATCTGCGGATTTTTCAAATTCTCTTTTTCACGG
>ERZ1034768.272-NODE-272-length-18815-cov-4.342377_pt1 | contig 18815 bp, 14 predicted proteins | sample MGYA00520691_ERZ1034768 | MGnify/ENA primary metagenome ERZ1034768 (study PRJEB33766, sample SAMN09781704) | gut metagenome | biome: gut microbiome | host: Homo sapiens | place: Madagascar | study: EMG produced TPA metagenomics assembly of the PRJNA485056 data set...
GTCATTCACCGACGATCCGATCACCGTTTGCCCGGAATGCGGCGAAGAGCAGGTCCGCAAGGTGTATTCCGCCCCGCCGATCGAATTCAAGGGATCTGGTTTCTATCGCACCGACAAGTCCAAGTGAGCGAAAACGAATACACGTAACCGAGCAGCCGAAGCAAGGAAACGAGCCAAATAACCAGGGTCAGCAAACCTTGGAAAACAAGGCGACACGCCGAATCCTGTGGATAACTCGCATCCTCCGACCACAACCCTCGATCCGGCTTGCGCAGCAACTATTCGTAAGGTCATCATGCATGCATGGTGACCTTTTTTCATGACCTTAGCCAACGTCTGCAAGGCACGGACGGCAAACACACGAACCGCGCACCGTCTTCGGCGCCTCATCGACGACGACGGAACGCGCAATTGCATCGTCTACTTGCTTCGCTGTGCGTCGGACTTGCCATATTCGCGGCCCTGCAGTGCGTGCGATTGACGATTTCCACGCAATCCGTCGTCATTGCGGCGAAGTCCATCGCCAAAGGCGGCGTGATTTCCGCGGATTCGCTTGCTCTGCGAGATATTCCATACGATGAGGCCCTGCGCAGCGTTGCTCACGATATCGATGATGCCGTCGGGCTGATTGCCCAAGTGGATATTGCGGAAGGCAGCATCGTCACCTCGGCCATGGCTCGCGCCTCCCCCGTTGTTCCCAAAGGATATACGGCGGTCGAAGTTCGGTTGGCGAGTTCCGCCGACAGTCTGACGATTGGCGATACGGTGACGCTTTCCAGCGCCACGATGTTCAGCGAGGCCACGCCGGAAACGGTACCGGATATGGATGCGGTGTCGTTGCGTGAGCTGTGCACGGGAGCGATATTGACCACGAAACCTTCACGGAATGCGGACGGCAACACGCTTGCGGTGTTTGCCATGCCTCCTCATGAGGCGGCAACCGTATTGCAGGCCCAAGAATACAGTGCGATCATCGCCATCGTCGGTTCGTAACGGCATTCCCAAGCGAATCCGCAGCACCATCATGCGGAATATATGAAATTCGGGAGGCCTGAACGTATCAGAACCTCCCGTATAGCAGACGAACGTCAGCGCTCCCGCTCGGAGAACACGCTCCAATGCGGTGGCAGCTCGCCCAGAATACGCTTGTCGTCGTCAGCATTGCGCTGGCGTTCGGTAAGCACATCGGACGGTTCAAGCTTGACGCCATCGGCATCGAACAGTTCCGTACCCTGCCGAACCACACGCTTGTGTTTGCGCGCCGTACGGCGGGTGGCGGAGTATCCGGACACCACACGCACGGCAGGCTGGTCAGATTCCGCGGACTCTTGGATGGAGGGTTCGTCGACGCTCACTTGACCTCCTGATACAGGTCGCTCAAGCGTGCCACGATGCGATCCACTTCCTTGTCTGGATTCACGAACGCGCCAACGCTCCACACGGTCATAACGGACCAGCCAAGCGATTCGATGTTCTGCAAAAGCACGCGGTGGCGTTCCCTGGTGGACTGCAATCCCATGAACTGCGCATCGTCGGTAAGCACGGCCAATGCGAACGGCTTGTCGTTCAGGCCAACCACCAGCGGCAGCTTGGAACCATTGTCGAAACCATAGTCGACGGCCACATTCAAACCGCGGGCACGAATACGGTCGGCAAGATCGTTGAGCAATACGTTCGAACCGTTCGTCTTGACGACTGGACGCACCACGCTGTCATCGAGCTGTTCCGCCCAGCGAAGCACCGTTTTCAGCATCTTCGGACCAGCTTGGTGCAGGCGCTCGTCATCCATGTCAGCTGACGAGAATGCGGACACGATATCAAGATGACGATCCGGCACGGCCAACGCATCCAGCAACATACCCCGTCCGCCTTCGGATTCCAACGCTCCGAACTGTTGCAGCAGCCTTCCATGAGAAGTCTTCGCGTAGCACATCGCAAGAATCGCATCGGTGGCATGCGCGCCGGCCACATCGGAAATGTCCACGATGCGCACATGACGCAAGAACATGCCCATGGCCTTGTTCTTATTGGCGATCGCCTTAAGCTCGGCTCCCAGTCGGGTGCGGAACGTATGGGTCAGCGTCACCACGGTAAGCATGTACGATGCAGGCACGATCGTGAAACCGGCGGCACGCTTGGTGATCAGCCTGACCACTTCGTCGATTTCCTGCTGGCTGCTTTCCACCAGTCCGGACGTGATGACCGGCACGCCATTGGCATCGGCCACAAAATAGTAGGCGACCTCGCCCTGCGCGCCTTCCCTGGCCACGTCGAAGGGCACGGAACCGTAGCCTTCCGATTCCAGGAACGCGTTGAGCTTCGGCGCACGGCGAACAGGACGATTGGCGATTTTCACGCTCGGCAGCAATGCGATGAGACGCTTCAGACCGTCGGAAGTGACGGTTTCGCGATGCGCGATCACCACCACCTGCTTGGCTCGGCTGATGATGCTGAGCAGTTCGATGGATTGAATATGCGCTGCGGCATCGATGATCACGACGTCGGCCAATGGCGCCGGATCGGTGATGGCCGCAAGCGTGGCAGGAGTCGCAACGAGAATAGGCTTCGCCGCGGCGAGAATCTGCGGATGCTCCTTATGCAGGCAGTTCAGCGAAACATTACGGGCGCCGGCAAGCGTGGTATGCAGCAGATTGGCCTCCTGCGTACGCGAAAACAGCATGTCGCACAGACGGCGCATGGATTCCTGCGCCACCATCGGACCGACCGAACGCACATGTTCCACATCGACCTGGGCGAACCGCTCCGCAGCGCCCTGCAATGCCGACCCATCCTGATTGGAAATGATCGCGGAGGATTTCACGATGTCTTCGAACGCCGTGGTCCACCATGCCAGCTGCAGTTCCCCTGCAACGGCATCGTTGGCAACGCCACGATTGTTCAGATCTTCGACCAGCTCGTCGAGGCCGACCGAATGGAATTCACGTTCCAGACGGGCGCGCTCAGGCAGAATATCAAGCGACTGCTTATCGTCATACAGGGCCTTCAAACGCTCTTCGACCTGATTGAAATCAACGGTTTCAAGATTGCCGCCCTGCGGAGTTGTGGCAAGCACCGCATTCAACGCGGTCATATCCCGATTGAGATTCTCCTGCGTTTCGATAATGTCATCCAGCTTGGCGGGCAATACCGGCCAGCCGCCATGAGGCACGAACATATGCCACTGATCGGCCTGCTTGGACACCACCAGCAACGCCTCATGCAGGTTCTCCACTTGGGCACCGACGCGTAGCAAACCCTTGGCTTCCTTGATGTGGCGGCGACGCTCCCAGAAGCCCATGGACGTACCTTCGGCCTTGCGCTCGGCCTTCGGCTTGGTCGCCTCGATCATGGATGCAATGTCACGTTCGAAAATCTCCGGCTGGAATACGTCAAGCACACGGCGCAGGTTCTTCAGCACCATGACCTGACGGCTCCACTCCTGCGCGGTCGTGGGAATCGGGAATCCGCAGGTCTGTACCGTACTGGCCACCTGCTCGCGGGTGGCGGGCAACACCTTGCGCAACAGCTCAACCACACGCTGGTATGCGCTCACCGCCTCCTCTTCGGAATACAGCGATGCCTTATACCATGCGGTATCGTTCTCCGTAATGGTGTATTCGCCAAGCTCGCCCGCACGCTGCAGTTTCGCAGCCCAATCCTCGATCTTGTCCGCGATGGAATGCGCGGTCTGCTTGTTCAAACGCACATGCGTGGTCGGATGGGTGGGCAATGCCGCAATCTGCGCGAGATTCTGAATCGTCTGGTAGGCGGATACACCCCACTCCTGACTCACGCCGTGAAGATCGCCCAGATAACGGGTCAAACGCGAACGCACGCCAACCAGCTCATCGGCAATCTGATCAAAACGGGAGGAAGCAACCCCCGATTGGAAGCCGACGGCTGCAATCAGCTGACGATCAATCGCAGCGTTGGCACCATCATCGGCGATATCCAGCAGCTGTCCGCTCATTTCGTTTGCGGCAACGGCCTGTACAAAACGACGCTTCTGATCGGTCACACACGGCACATAGAGCACAGACCGTCCATTCATCACGCAACGCGACGCAATCGCCGCGGCCTGCTCGGCGGTATTGTTGGCGATCGCACTATCCACAAACAGCGAATGGCCCGCGGAAGCAAGCTGCGAGGCGTATCGGACGGTATTGTCCGCATCGCCGACCTCATACTCGCCATGAGGATCGGCATCAAACGGACTGTACTCCGGAATTTCGGCACCTTCCAACGCTTCGGCGGCGGACTTGTCTCCCGCCAAAGCGTCCAAGGCGGTATTGCCGGTCGGACCTTGCGCCAACTGGTCGATGATCTTCTGGCTTTCCACCAGCATCTGCGATGCCGGATCCATAAAGCATCCGAGAATAATGTGCCGTTCGATCTCAAAATCAGGGAACGCGTTGGCCGCAAGGCGTGTGATGGCAGCGAACACCGCGGATGTTTCCGGCGTGCCGCTTTCGTAATTCGAACCGTCGAACAGCTTGGACTCGTCCAATACGACGTTGTTCTCGCGCAGCACGGCGGCGAAAGCCGCATTCAAGCGTACGCGCCCTGTGAACGCGATCACCGTGCCGTTTTCAATATTGCGTCCTTCTTTGCGCACCTCGACCGGATACATGAGTACCGGCATCTGGTTGCCTTTCCAGATGGCCACGCCAACCACCAAAGACAGTTCGCCCACGCCGCTGACACGGCTTTTCGCCTCACGATCGTCGAGCACACGCTCCACACGACGCCCGGCGGCACGCAACATGCCGTTGTCGCGGAACAAGGAATCAAGTTGCACATGCCCGCTGGCGAACAGCTGCGCGATGCCGGACGGATGCGCATGCGTCATGTCAAGCTGGGCGCTCAGCTGCGTCACGTCCTCAAGCGGCGACGGCGATAGACCAAGACGGTACTTCTCACGCCACCCCCGAATACGATCCAGCGCGGTGACGGTCTCGTTGCTTTCGCTCATGTATTGACTCACTTCCCTACCGCTTTGCGGTATTCCGCATACCCCGGATTATGTGACAGGGCCGCGTCGATGTCTGCATTGCCCAAAGCTCCCAGCCATGCGTACAAATCGTCGTACAGCGACGGGTTCATGGCAAGGAACGGCAGCAGCTCCGGATGACGTGCCATCTCGAACTGCACGGTGAAATCGTCGGTGCGTTTGGCATCATCCGACGTCAGTCCGTCGACTTCAATGGTCTGTTCCTGCTTGGCAAGCTCTCCCTTGGCGACTCGATCGAACACCGATCCGGGTTCAAAAGCCGGTTTGAATACGCTGGTTTCGTCCGGTGTCGGCTCGCTCACAATCTGTGGCTGCTCCGTGTTATGCGGCCTGAAACGCTCGTCGTCGGCCCGTTGCGCCGCTTCTTCCGGTTGAATCGGATTGGTACCGGATTGTTCTGCGATTTCATTGCGCTGCTCGTGCGTTTTTTCCGCTTGTTGTTCAGGCATGTCGCTGCTATCCGGCAATGCCACGATAATCGGCTTGCTTGGTCTTGCGCTGAATAGTTTGCTCACGGGAATCGTGTCGTGTTCGACGTCGTTGCCTGCGATGGCTTGCGTCCGCGATTGGGATTCGGGCAGCAGAGCCGGCTTTTCCTTTTCGGCGGCGTTCTTCTTGGCCTCTTCTTCCGCCGCCTGCTGTTCCGCCACGGCATCTGCCTCGGCTGCGGCGTCGGCGAAGAGGTCACGTGGCGCGTTATCCACGACGTCGTTATGCTGCACCAGCGAAACGGACGGGAGATCCCCATAATCCGGCTCGTTGGATCGAACTGGCGCGAAAGACTGACGTTCGGAGCGTTGCATGAGATTCACACGATTGGCGACGTTGCGCGCGTTGAACAATGCGGTCGGCTCTCCGGTACGCAGATTGAGAATGTCGTCGACCGACATATCGGCGGCGTCGGGCTCCTGCGACGCCTCATCGGACACTGCATAGGAGAACAGATTAGATACCGGAGCTGACGTGATACTCTCGGATTCGGGCATGGCGCTCACGCTGTCACGTTCAAAAGTGACGCGTACGTCGCCGAATTGCAAGGTCATTGGCGTGGATGGCAGTTTGAAATCCTCATCCGCGGGCAGACGCATCAATTGGCCGTTGTCAGCCACTACAAACGAACCATTGGTCGACCTGAGATCACGTACGGAAGCGTTGCCCTGCGCGTCGACTGAAACAATGGCATGCCGTTTCGACATGGATTTGTTCGTATCCATAATGTCAAGGCGCGCGAATCCGTCATCCGCCAGAGGACGTAACGGCTTGCGGCCGATTTCCACGCTTTCACCGCTGCTCAGCTTCTTCAGTTCGGTTCCATCAACCTTGACGGTCCACTGCTGTGCCGTTCGTTGATCTTCGCTCACCGTTGTCGGCCTTCCTTTCACACATAACACTACTTGTCATTGTGTCATGCCTTGCCACGTATTTCAGGATTATGACGCGATTAATTGACAACTTTCGCCTAATTCCCCCATTGTATGGCACGATATGGAAGCATTCATGCCTAAATCGAATTTTATTGGATCGTCAGCGAAAGAAAATCCCGTAATATGCGGAAAACCCCGCCGCCTTGTGGCGAACGGGGTTTCCACTCAAGATTGTGATATGCGGCTTCAAGCCGCGCGAATCACTTGAGCTCGACGGTAGCGCCGGCTTCTTCGAGCTGGGACTTAGCCTTCTCAGCGTCTTCCTTCTTGGCCTTCTCCAGGACAGCCTTCGGAGCGCCGTCGACCAGAGCCTTGGCCTCAGCCAGACCCAGGGAGGTGATAGCGCGGACGGCCTTGATGACCTGGATCTTCTTGTCGCCAACGGCGGAGAGGATGACGTCGAACTCGTCCTTCTCTTCCTCAGCCGGAGCAGCAGCGCCCGGAGCGGCAACGGCGACAGCAGCCGGAGCGGCAGCCTCGACGTCGAACTTCTCTTCGAAAGCCTTGACGAACTCGGAGAGCTCAACCAGGGTCATCTCACCGAAAGCTTCGAGCAGCTCATCGTTGGTGTACTTAGCCATAATGGCTTCCTTTCATTCTTGGCGACGGTTTGATTGAAGAGGTGACCGTCACCTAAAACAATTATTTTTCTTTTATGGTCACTATCATTCACGCGGCTAACCGCAATGAAATCAGGCAGCCTTTTCCTGCTTCTCGCGGAGCGCATCGATCGTACGCACGGCCTTGGTCGGCAGAGCGTTGAACAGGTACGCGGCCTTGGACATCGTAGCCTTGATGTCGCCGGCGAACTCGGCGAGCAGCTGCGGGCGAGACTTGAGGTCTGCCAGCTTCTGAGCACCTTCAGCATCGTAGACGGTGCCATCAGCGAAGCCGCCCTTGATGATCAGTGCCTTATTGGTCTTGGCGAAGTCACGCAGGGTCTTCGCAGCTTCGATGAAGTCACCCTTCACGAAGGTCACAGCGGTCGGACCGGCGAGGATCTCATCGAGACCTTCGATGCCAGCTTCCTTGGCTGCGATGCGAATCAGCGTGTTCTTAGCCACAGTGTAGGAAGTATCGCGGCCTAGCTTTTCGCGCAGTTCAGAGATCTGCGGAACGGTAAGCCCGCGGTACTCGGTCAGGTAGATAGCGTCAGCTTCACGGAACTTATCCGTAAGCTGGGCGACCACCGCTTCCTTTTCGGGCCTCTTCATGGCGTTCCTTCCTTAGTCAACCATTGACTGTGAAGCAGGAACGTTTCGCCGGGCAATAAAAAAGCCCTGCACGCAGGCAGAGCAACATTCGACCGCTAAGCGGAAAGCCCTTGGTGGGCGTATGTTCTTCAACCTGCGTTGGCTTGGCGAACCAAACTTCGTGAGCGCTTATGCGCCCCAACCAACGGTCTGTGGTTTACAGACGAATAACCTACGGCCATGCTTGGACTTACGATCATTCGGGCGTGTCGCACTTCACGAATCCTCATGACTTACTCAGGTGTTACGGTTAGGCCTTGTTTGGAATCCCACGATTCCATGAGGCGAGTCGCAATTCTCGCCGGAACGCGCCGCGCACCAGCCGGAACGTTCCTACCAACCCAAGAGATAGAGATAGAGAAAATGGAAAAATTCTTCCATCTGAAGGAGAACGGCACCACCGTGTCCACTGAGGTCATGGCCGGTCTGACCACGTTCTTCGCAATGTCATATATCATCATCGTCAACCCGCAGATCCTGTCGCAGACCGGTATGCCGTGGGGTGGCGTGTTCCTCGCAACCATCATCGCAGCCATTGCGGGCACGCTCGTCATGGGCCTGTTCGCCAACGTTCCGTACGCTCAGGCCGCCGGCATGGGCCTCAACGCGTTCTTCACCTACACCGTTTGCTTCGGTCTCGGCTTCACCTGGCAGCAGACCCTGTGCATGGTGTTCCTGTGCGGCCTGATCAACATTCTGATCACCGTCACCAAGATTCGTAAGATCATCATCCAGGCCATTCCGGAAGTGCTGCAGAACGCCATCGGCGGCGGCATCGGCCTGTTCGTGGCCTATGTCGGCTTCCTGAACGTCGGCTTCTTCACCTTCACCACCAAGGCCGACGCCAAGAACGGCGACACCGTGCAGGCAACCCCGGGCCTTGCTGTCATGAACAATCCGACCATCTGGCTGTTCATCATCGGCCTGTTCCTCGCCATCATTCTCACCGTGCTCAAGGTGCGCGGCGGCATGCTGATCGCCATCGCGGTCACCGCCATCGTCGGCATTCCGATGGGTCAGACCACCATGGCCAACTCCATCTCCATCGGCGACACCTTCGCCCAGCTGCCGCAGACCTTTGGCGCGATCTTCAGCGCCGAGGGCTTCCCCGCTCTGTTCTCCGACGTGTCGAAGCTGCCGATCATTCTGCTGACGATCTTCGCATTCTCCATGTCTGACACCTTCGACACCATCGGCACGTTCATCGGCACCGGCCGCCGCACCGGCATCTTCTCCGCGGAAGACGAGGAAGCCCTCGAAAACGGTTCCGGCTTCTCCTCCAAGATGGACAAGGCGCTGTTCGCCGATTCGATCGCAACTTCCATCGGCGCCATCTGCGGCACCTCCAACACCACCACGTATGTGGAATCCTCCGCAGGTATCGCAGCCGGCGGCCGCACCGGCCTGACCTCCGTGATCGTGGCCATCTGCTTCGCCCTGTCCGCCTTCCTCTCTCCGGTCATCTCCGCCATTCCATCCGCCGCAACCGCAGGCGTGCTCGTGGTGGTGGGCTGCATGATGGCGTCCTCGCTGAAGGAAATCGACTGGGGCGATATCTCCGAGGCCGTGCCGGCGTTCTTCGCTTCCGTATTCATGGCGTTCAGCTACTCCATCTCCTACGGCATCGCCGGCGGCTTCATCACCTACTGCCTGATCAAGACCTGCAAGGGCAAGGCCAAGGAAGTGCATCCGGTGATCTGGATCGTGTCGCTGCTGTTCATTCTGGACTTCGTCATCACCGCGATCCTGTAGTTTCGAATGCCAGCTCAAATCGGTATTTAAACAACTGATTTGAAAATACGATAGGGGCGATTCCGCTTTCGGTGCGGAGTCGCCCCTATTGTTGTATCGCTTGTTTTCGTACTGCTTTTTAGTGAACCGTCTTATGCGATGGCTTTCGAGAAGGCGTCAACCAGACTTTCCATCCAGGCCGTCAGGGAATCGTATCGCTCCGGCATCTGTTCGGTCAGTTCAACCATGGGCACGCTTGCAGATTTCGCGGCATCCGTGATTTTGCCCGTCAACTCGCTTTCCTCCTGCGTATTGACGATCAACAGTTTGATTTCACCTGATTTCAATGCGTCGGTGAACTGCTTGATATCCGTTGGCGTCGGCTCGCTTTCGTTCGCGGTGGCTCGCGCGTACCCGCTTGGCGTTGCGTCGGCCAGACCCATGTCTTCCGCCAGATAGCTTGCCACGGATTCCGTTGCCGCGTACGCCAATCCATCCGATTTCTGTTTCACTTCGGCGATTTTGCTTTCGACGTTGTTTTCTTCAGATTTCCACTGATCGTGCAGCTTGTCGAAATCACTCCTTTTCGCGGCGTCGGCCTGTTCGTACGCTTCGGTGATCGCCTGTGCCACTGCCTTGCGCACATCGGCGGAGAACCATACATGCGGATTGTCTCCATCCTTCACACCACCGACTTCAGCGGCATTGACGACAGCTTTGGCGGATTGCGCCGCTTTGACCGCCCATGCGTCGTAGCCGGCTCCATTGACGATGATGACTTGCGCTTTCTGCAGTTTGGCGATATCCGACGTCGTCGGCTCATAATCATGCGCATCCACATTGGTGGAATTGATGATGCTGGTTACGTTGACGTTGCCACCGCCCAAGGTTTTCGCCACGGTACCCCACTGATTCACGGAAGCGACCACTTCGATGGTTCCGCTTTTTTCGGACGACGATCGGCCGCTTCCACACGCAGCAACCGACGCAAGCATTCCTACAGAAGCAAGTGCGGCAATCGCAATTCTCACAATACGGTGCATGATAGGTCCTCTCTAACGTGATATAACGCCATCATAGCCTAATTGAGAATCATTATCAATAGAGCGTGTCGCAATCGCCATTACATACAAAAACTCCCGCCTAGGGGAACGGTCGCCACGAATGAGATCGAAATGGTTAGCGAAGCAACCACTTTCGACCGCACATCCGTGAGACAATTCCCCACAAGCGAGAGTAAGAGATGATTTGCCGATCAGCCGCGTGCAATTACGGAGCTTCGCAAAGCGAAACACAATCCGCTGGCTCGCTAAAGCTCGCTTGCGTCGGCCCACTGGACCGACGCTACGCTTTGGCAGATCGGCTTTGCCGATCAGCCAAAGCGTCCCGATACGTAGCGCTCGGCTTCTTCGTTCTGGGGGTTGTTGAACATGGTGGTCGTGTCGGTGAAGTACTCGAGGTGACCCGGCTGGCCGACTGCCTTCAGGTTGAAGAACGCGGTGTAGTCGGCGATACGAGCAGCCTGCTGCATGTTGTGCGTCACGATCACGATGGTGTAGTCGTTCTTGAGCTCGTTGATCAGATCCTCGACAGCCAACGTCGAAATCGGGTCAAGAGCGGAGCACGGCTCGTCCATCAGCAGCACCTGCGGGTGCACGGCCACAGCGCGGGCGATGCACAGACGCTGCTGCTGACCACCGGAAAGACCAATGCCAGGATTGTCAAGACGATCCTTGACTTCGTTCCACAGGTTGGCGCCACGCAGAGCCCATTCGACCAGATCGTCCGCATCGGACTTCGAGATCTTGCGGTTGTTGAGCCTCACGCCAGCGAGCACATTCTCGCGGATGGACATGGTCGGGAACGGGTTCGCACGCTGGAACACCATGCCGACATCGCGACGCACGGCAACCGGGTCGATGTCCTTGTCGTACAGGTTCTTGCCTTCCAGCAACACCTCGCCTTCGCAGTGAGCGCCCGGAATGATCTCGTGCATGCGGTCGAGCGTGCGCAGCACCGTGGACTTGCCACAGCCGGAAGGTCCGATGAAAGCGGTGACCTTGTTGGCTTCGATGTTGATGTTCACATCCTCAACGGCCAGGAAGTCGCCGTAGTAGATGTTCAGATGATTGACATCAATACGTTGTCCCATTTTGGTTCCTTATATGTTGTTTCTGTATGTAAGACTACCGCTCATCGTTCCGACTTGACGGCGAAGACCTTCGCCACGAGTCGACCGATAAGGTTGAGGATAAGCACGATGAGGATCAGCACGAGAGCCGCGGCCCATGCGCGTTCCATCGGGATGGTGGTCACGCAGGAAGCGTCGGCGGAAGCCGGGCAATTCGCGTTGAGCTTGGAGTACTCCTGGTAGACGTACACCGGAAGGGTGGTCATCTGGCCGGAGAAGAGGTTGACGTTCGTGGAGGCGATGTAGCCTGCGGTCATCAGCAACGGAGCGGTCTCACCAATCACACGGGCGACGGCGAGAATCGCACCCGAAACAATGCCCGGCAAAGCGGTACGCAACACAATCTTCGTAATCGTGCGCTGCTTGGTAACACCCAAAGCATACGACGCTTCACGCAAGTCGTGAGGCACGATCTTCAGCATTTCTTCAGAGGACTTGACCACGGTCGGCAGCATCAGCAGCGACAGTGCCACGGAACCTTCGAAACCGTTGATGGTGCCAGGTCCAATCAGAATCGTGAACATCGAGAATGCGAACAAACCTGCGACGATGGACGGAATACCGCTCATCACGTCGACCAGCAGGGTGATGACGCGAGCCAGCTTGCCACGGTTGGAATATTCCACCAAGTACACGGCGCACATCAGACCGATCGGAATGGAGATGATCATGGCGCCGAACGTGATTTCCAGCGTACCGATGATGGCGTGCTGAATGCCGCCGTAACCACCGGACGGCGTCGGATTGCCGCCGACCACACCGGTCATGTTATAGCTCAGGAAGTTGAGGTTCAGCCTCTTGACACCGTTGACGATGGTGGTGAGCAGCACCGAGAACAGCGGAATCAGCGCCACAATGAACGCAAGAGCGATCAGCACGCGCATCGCAAGATCCTTGCGCTTACGTGCAGCGGTAAAGGAACGAGTCGGCTTGAACTTGTCGAAATCGATGACGGGGGCACCGTCCATCGGAGAAGCGTTGTTATTCACTGCGGTCATCACGCACTCGCTTTCTCGGTAAGCTTACGGGCGATGAAATTCACCACGAAGGTAATCAGGAACAGCACCAAACCGGTGCCGATCAGCACGGACACGCCGAGATCGTTGGCTTCCGGATACTGTGCGGCGATGTTGGCTGCGATCGTCTGGTTCTGCGAAGCCTGCAGCAGCTTGATGGAGTAGTTGAGACCTGGAGACAGGATCATGAGCACGGCCATGGTTTCGCCAAGCGCACGACCCAAGCCAAGCATGGAAGCGGACACCACACCGGACTTGCCGAACGGCAGCACCGCAAGCTTGACCATTTCCCACTTGGTGGCGCCAAGAGCAAGCGCGGCCTCTTCCTGAAGGCGCGGGGTCTGCAGGAAGATATCGCGGGACATGGAGGTGATGATCGGCAGGATCATGACTGCCAGCACCACGGCCACGGTGGCGACGGTACGGGAAGGATTGGCGGCCGGACCTGCGAACAGCGGAATCCAGCCAAGATACTTGGCCACCCAATTCCAGAACGGGTAGATGGCGGGCACCAGCACCAGACCACCCCACAGACCGTAGATAACGGACGGGATTGCGGCGAGCAGATCGACCACATAGCTCAAGGCGGTGGCGAGCTTCTTCGGCGCATAGTGCGAGATGAACAATGCGATGCCGACCGACACGAAGAAGGAAATCAGCAGTGCCAGCGCGGAGATCAGCACGGTGCCGAACAGCAGCGGTCCGACATAGCCCCAGAAGCTGGAGGCCTTGCCGCCGGTGAAGTTGCTGATGGTGTCGCTGTTGGCCTGCTGATCGCCGCCGATCAACGGCCATGCGCGGAACAGCAGGAACAGCGCGACGGCGGCGAGCACTACGAGGATCAGGATGCCGCAGGCGTAGGCCACGCCCTTGAACACCCTATCCGCGTTTTTGCCGCTCACCGGCTGCTGTGCCGTTTTGCTTTGCGAACTCACGGGTTCTCCTTAACTTGCGATTGTTTGAAACAGATCTGCGATTACTTGCGATGACTGCGTTTTTTTACCTGCAGGTACCGTTTCAGGCCGCACCCGCTTTCATGTTGCGGCTGCGGCCTGAAACAGACGGTCAGTTGCCGTTCACCGAGAGCCTATCGCTTACTGTATCAAAGCTCACTTGGTTTCGATGGCGTCGATGGACTTGAGGACCTTCTGGCGCATGGTGTCGGACAGCGGAGCGGAGCCTGCTGCGGAGGCAGCGGTCTGCTGACCTTCGTCGCTGACCACGTAGGTGAGCCAGGACTTGACGAACTTGGCGGTGTCGGCATCCTTGTATGCCGGGCAAGCGATGTCGTAGGAGACAAGCACGATCGGGTAGGCGCCAGCCTCGGTGGTGTTGTGGTCGAGCTTGACGACCACGCGGTTGTCGCCGGTGGCGGATTCGTCGAGCGGGGAAGCGTCCACAACCTTGGCAGCGGCTTCAGCGGAGAACGGCACGTAATCGTCGCCGACCTTCACTGCAACGGTGCCGAGCTCGCCAGCCTGGGAAGCATCGGCGTAGCCGATGGTGCCGTCAGCCTGCTGAACGGTGGAGATCACGCCGGAAGTACCCTTAGCGCCCTGACCAACCTCGTTCGGCCAGTTCTCGCCGAGCTCGTAGCTCCAAGCGTCGCCAGCAGCATCCTTGACGTAGCTCAGGAAGTTCTTGGTGGTACCGGACTTGTCGGAGCGGTGCACCACGGTGATGTCGAGATCAGGCAGGTCGACCTTCGGGTTCTGCTGCTTGATGGCGTCATCGTTCCACTTGGTGATCTTGCCGTCGAAGATCTTGGCGATGGTGTCGGCGTCCATGTTCAGGGTCTTGCCCTTGCCGGAGATGCCGTTGAGGTTGAAGACCACTGCGATCGGGGAGACATAGACCGGGATGTCGAAGGCGTTGCCGGAAGCGCACACGCTCTTGGACTGCTCGACCTCGTCATTGGACAGGGCGGCATCGGAGCCGGCCCATGCGGTGGCGCCGGTCAGGAAGGTGGAAACGCCAGCGCCGGAACCAGACGGATTGTAGGCGACCTTGGCATCCGGGTTGGTGCCCTGGAAGCCGGCGATCCAGGCTTCCACAGCAGCCTGCTGGGAGGAAGCGCCAGCGCCGGAGAAGTTGCCGGACACGGCTTCGGTGGTCTTGGTGTCGGCGCTAGCCGAAGAATCAGTGTTGGAAGCAGTGTTGTCGCCGCAAGCCGCGACAGAAGCCAGCATCACAATGCCGGACACAGCTGCAATGGAGCGTACGAGAATGGAATTACGCATTATTCTTTTCCCTCTGTCAACATTCTGATGGCGTATGTTTCTGACATTTCATATGCTGTTGTCGCCATCGTTCTTCATGACAATGTCAAGCCTATTGGTGGTTTTGGTCCCGCAAAACCAAAATCGGTGAACGGAAGATGAACACTCTACGACACTTCGGACGTTTCCGTCATTTCCATTCACCGATCTGCGGTGACGACCGTGATATCACGGTCCTGTATTCAGTTATCAATTATTTGATCGATTGCAATAATTGCCGGAATCTCAACGTTTTTTCGGTTCATTCCGCTGGAACGTCGATCTTGTAGCCCAAACCGCGCACCGTGGTCAGATATTTCGGATGCGCCGGATCCTCCTCGATTTTGGAGCGGACGCGCTTGACGTGCACATCCAACGTTTTGGTGTCGCCAACGTAATCGGACCCCCAAATGCGGTCGATCAGCTGGTGGCGGGTCATCACACGGCCCTTGTTCTGCATGAGATATTCGAGCAGTTCGAATTCCTTCAGAGGGAAGAACACGTTCTCGCCGCGCACCATCACCTCATGCTGGCCGATCTTCATGGAAATGTCGCCGCAGATCAGCGGAATATCGTCATCGGAGGATTCCGTCGCGTCGGCCACCATCTGGTTGCGTCGCAGCACCGCACGCACCCGCGCCAGCAGCTCGCGGAACGAGTACGGCTTGGTGATGTAGTCGTCCGCGCCGATTTCCAAACCGACCACCTTGTCGATTTCCGCGCTTTTCGCGGTGAGCATGATGATCGGTACGCGGCTTTGCTCACGAATTCTGCGACATAGCGCGGTGCCGTCAAGCCCGGGCAGCATCAGATCGAGCAGCACCAGATCGATGCCGCCTTTGGTGAACAGTTCCAGCCCTTCCTCGCCGGTGGCCGCGGCGGACACGTCGTAGCCTTCGCGGGTGAGCTGGTAGACCAGCGGCTCTCGATACGATTCCTCGTCTTCGACGATCAGAATACGTGTCATCAGTGCTTCTCCTCTATTGCTCTGTTGATGGGAACGTTGCTTGTTATTTGATGTATTCGGTTTGGCTCAGATTATTCGGATCGCTCGGATTGCGTAGTTTCGATGCGTTCGGTTTCGCCCGTCACTTCCATGCGATCCGCTTCCGCAGTTTGTACGTTTTCCGCAGTCTCTGCAGTTTCCGCTGTTTCCACCGCTTGTGCCTGAGGCAGGGTGATGGTGAAGGTCGATCCCTCCCCCTCGCGAGACCATACCGCAATCGTACCTCCGCAATCCTGCACGCAATGTTTGGTGATGGCCAAACCCAATCCTGTACCCCCTGTTTCGCGGGAACGTGCGGGATCGACACGGTAGAATCGCTCGAAAATACGATCCAGCGAGGATTCCGGAATGCCAATGCCCTGATCGACGACACGAATCGCAACCTTGCCATCGCCACTGCCGATGCCGACTGCGACGGTGGTGTGTTCCGGAGAATAGTTGACGGCGTTCTCCACCAGATTCTTCACCGCCGTTTTGATGGTTTCGTGGTCGGCTTCAATGAACACGTCATCATGGTCAACGCCGTTTTCCGCGCCCTCGGCATGCACCAGCTTCGACTGTCCGTTCAGCGAAAGCACCAGATTGATGTGCTTCGATTCGGCCTTCACCTGGTTTTCGACGATCGCCTCGCGTACCAACGCAAGCACGGAAAGCCGTTCCGCGTTCAGCACCGCAGCCGTGCTTTGCGCCTTCTGCAAGTCGATCAAGCGATGCACCAATTCCGTCAATCGTTCGGATTCCTTGGAAATGCGGCCCGCAAAATACTTCACCATGCCGGGATCGTCCGCAGCGTCGCCGATCGTTTCGGCAAGCAGGGAAATCGCACCGGCAGGAGTCTTCAATTCGTGCGAAACGTTCGTCACAAAATCGCGTCGCATAATCTCAAAACGACGCTGCTCGCTCATATCCGAAATGAAAATCGCAAAAAGATCATCGGAGATCTGGCCGACCCGCACATGCAGATACAGCGTGTCGGAAGGACGGAACTTACCTGCCTCAATGCCTTTGCCGTCAGTATTTTTCGCGGCCGCACGGGCGGCTCGATCCAGCGGAATCGACAATTCGCGTTCGCGCACCACGCTGTCGGTCGACACCAATCGCAGAATATCGCGGATTTCGGCAAGCGTCATCGCACTGTCCTCAACAATGCCGAAACGTTGCGCGCCCGGGGAAACGTATTTGACCGACGCCAGTGAATCGACGACGATCAACGCCTCCGGCATGACGGCGATCAGCTGGCGTTCCGTGGACTGCACGGGCACGCGCGGCCCGAACAGCGACATGTTCTTCTGCGCGCCGAACAGGCTTGGATCGTTCGGGTCAATCTCATCCTCCCTCAATCGCACGCCACGGGCACGCCCCAGCAAAAAGGCGACCACAGCGACGGCAACAACCACAATCGCCATCACCACGTGCTCCAGCGTCATACGTTAACCTTCCGATAATCCGTCATTCTTATTCAACAGTAGCGGTTCCGGAAAGCGATTTCCGTGCGCGATTCTCTCACGCCATCGGAAGTTTCCCTGCAGTTCACTTTCGTGAGATTCGCCATACCGAAATATGAGACGGCCCGTCCAGCAACCGATGCGTTGGACGGGCCGTGCTGCGCTTACATGCGCTTGACGATGTTCACCGCGATTTTCGCCGCGGTGTCGGCATATTCTGAAATGTCGAATTCCTTGAATTCCACGTAATCCGTATCGGCATTGTCGCTCAACGCGCGAATGACCAGCACGGGCAGGTCGTTGCGCGCCGCGACATGCGCCACCGCTGCGCCTTCCATTTCAACCGCGTCCGCGCCGGTTTCGCGAATCACCTGCTCCACTTTCTTCGGATCGTCCACGAAATAGTTGCCCGTGGCGATGATGCCGGTAATGTGATGCACGTTCAGATCGGTCAGCACCTTATCGGCGACTTCGATCAGACGGTCGTCGGAGTGGAATTCCTCCACCGGCTGGTCTGCAGTGCCTGGCTTCCACTGACCTACGAGACGCATGTCAGTGTCGAGGTAACGCAACGTACCACCAAGCACCACGTCGTTGATGTGCAGATGTGTGTTGAGATTGCCTGCGATGCCGGAGAAGATCACGGCGTCAGGCTGGTCCGCGTCAATGAGATGCTGCGTGGTGGCGGCGATATTGACGGTGCCCATGCCGCCGACCGTTGCCGCAACGTTGACGCGAGTGCCCTTGTTGGTTTCGATGGTGCCGCGTGTCACGCTGACGCCGGCTTCCTCCGTTACGGTGATGTCGCTCAATGCTGATGCGATATTGGCGACTTCCTCGTCCATGGCGCCGATGATGGCGATTGTGCTCATGCGTTCGTTCCTTTCGATTGCTTCACGCTTTTCGCTCGGTTTCGCTTATTTTCGCTTCGCTCACTTCCAGCGGCGCTTGCCCACAGCTTGCGCAAGTTCGCGCAGCAACGCTTCCGTAGTCTGCCAGCTCAGGCATTTGTCGGTGATTGATTGACCGTACGTGAGTTCGGCGAGCGGTGCCGGTTTTTGACTGCCACCTTCGATGAAGCTTTCCATCATGATGCCGCTGATGCCTTCCTCACCTTCGGCGATACGGCTTGCGATATTACGTACCACTTCGGCTTGGCGATGTTCGTCTTTGCCGGAATTGCCGTGCGAGCAGTCCACGATCAGACCGTGTGCCGCCGCGGATTCGACCGGCATTTCCTCACGGATGAGCTTCATGGCATTCGCCACGGATTCGGCGTCATAGTTCGGGCCGCTGCTCGAACCACGCAATACCACATGGCAGTCGGGATTGCCGAGCGTTTTGACTACGGCCGCACGACCCATATGGTCGATGCCGAAGAACGTATGCTGCTGTGCCGACGCAAAACACGAGTCGGTCGGCGCTTTGATGGAACCGTCGGTAGCGTTTTTGAAGCCGATCGGCATCGACATGCCCGAAG
>ERZ1034768.275-NODE-275-length-18678-cov-7.152929_pt1 | contig 18678 bp, 20 predicted proteins | sample MGYA00520691_ERZ1034768 | MGnify/ENA primary metagenome ERZ1034768 (study PRJEB33766, sample SAMN09781704) | gut metagenome | biome: gut microbiome | host: Homo sapiens | place: Madagascar | study: EMG produced TPA metagenomics assembly of the PRJNA485056 data set...
CCGTCTGCCTTGCCACCCAGGACCAGCGCATGATGCGCAAGACCGTCCACAAGCTGGCCAAGGGCGCGGAAAAGACCCTGGCCGACCTGGACAAGGCCGTCCAGCACACCCGCTGGTAACGCAAAAGGCTCCCCGTGGCAGGGGAGCCGTACATAAAGTGATTTGGTTTACAGGATGCGCACGCGGATGGCGGCATCGATGCCGGCCAGTTTGCTGGTCAGGTCGGGGGTAACGTCACCGGTCACATCCAGCAGGGTGTAGGCCACGTCCTTCTTGCTCTTGTTCACCATGTTTTCGATGTTCAGGCGGGCGGTGGTCAGGATGCTGGTGATGGCCGAGATCGCGCCCGGCGTGTTCTTGTGGATCATGCAGATGCGGCGGCCGCCCACACGGGGCTGGCTGACGTCCGGCAGGTTGACGCTATGGGCGATGTTGCCGTTCTTCAGATAGTCGCTCAGTTCGGCGGCGGCCATCACGGCGCAGTTGGTCTCGCTTTCGGGGGTACTGGCGCCCAGGTGCGGCGTGCAGTACACACCCTTGACGCCCAGTAGTTCCTCAGCCGGGAAGTCGCAGAAGTACTGCGCCACCTTGCCGGAGTTCATGGCGTCCAGCAGGGCCTCCGTGTCCACCAGCTCGCCGCGGGCAAAGTTCAACACGCGCACGCCGTCCTTGCACATCGAAAGGGTCTGGGCGTTGATGGTGTGGCGGGTCGTGGGCAGGTAGGGGACATGGATGGTCAGGTAGTCGCAGCGGGGCAGCATATCGCCCAGCGTCACGCAGTGCTGTACGCTGCGGGACAGGCTCCATGCTGCGTCGATAGAAATGTAGGGGTCATAGCCCAGCACTTCCATGCCCAGTGCCACGGCGGCGTTGGCCACACGGGCACCGATGGCACCCAGGCCGATAACGCCCAGCGTTTTGCCGCGCAGTTCCGGGCCGACAAACTGCTTCTTGCCCTTTTCCACATCCTTGGCAATGGTCTCGCTGCCTTTCAAGCCCTGGGCCCACTGGACGGCGTCGACCATGTTGCGGCTGCCCGCAACCAGCGCACCGATGACCAGCTCGGCCACAGCGTTGGCGTTGGCGCCGGGGGTGTTGAACACCACGATACCGGCGTTGGTGCATTCCTCAATGGGGATGTTGTTGGTACCGGCACCCGCGCGGGCGATGGCCAGCAGGCTGTCCGGCAGCGGCATGTCGTGCATATCGGCACTGCGCACCAGGATGCCCTGGGGAGCGGTGGTCTCGTTATCGACCTCGAACTGGTTGACCGGCAGCTTGGCCAGGCCTGCGGGCGAGATCGCGTTCAGCGTTTTGATGGTATACATAAAGAACCCCTCTTACTTTTGTAAATGTGACGCCTTAAGCATTTTCCTTGCGGAACTTCTCCATGAAGTCGACCAGCTTGTCGATGCCCTCCGGCGGCATGGCGTTGTAGATGGAGGCACGCATGCCGCCCACCAGGCGGTGGCCCTTCAGGTTGACGAACCCGGCCTCGGTCGCTGCGGCGCAGAACGCCTTGTCCAGGTCGCCGTTGGGGCTGGTGAAGGTCACGTTCATCATGCTGCGGTAGGGCTTCTCAACGGGGTTATTGTAGAAATCCTGACCGTCCAGGTAATCGTACAGCACCTTGGCTTTGGCGGCGTTGATCTTCTGCATGTTTTCCAGGCCGCCGATCTCGTTCTCGAGATACTGCATGACCAGGCCGGTCATGTAGATGCACCAGCACGGCGGGGTGTTGTACATGCTGTCGGCTTTCAGCAGGGTAGTGTAGTTCATCATGGTGGGGATCTGCTCCGGGGTCAGGCCCTTGGCGCTCTTACCCAGCAGGTCCTCCCGCACGATGGCCACGGCCATACCGGCGGGGGCGATGTTCTTCTGCACACCGAAGTAGATGACGCCGTATTTGCTGACGTCCACCGGCTCGGAGCAGATCATCGAGCTCATATCAGCCACCAAGGGGATGCCATCCACCTGGGGCACGTCCACATACTTGGTGCCGAAGATGGTGTTGTTCTGGCAGATGTGGATGTAGCTGGCGTTGGGGTCGTAGTCGATGGCCTTCACGTCAGGAATGTAGGTGAAGTTTTTATCCTTGCTGCTGGCGGCGATGCGGGCCGTGCCGAACTTGGCTGCTTCCTCCGCTGCCTTTTTGCTGAAGTTACCGGTGACGAGGTAGTCCGCCGTGCCGGTGGTCATAAAGTTCAGCGGCACCATGGCAAACTGCTGGGTCGCGCCGCCCTGGAAAAAGCCGATCTTATAATTGTCGGGGATGTTCAGCACCCGGCGCATGGCAGCCTCGGTGTTCTGGATGATCTCATCAAACCACTTACTGCGGTGGCTCATTTCCATCACGCTCATGCCGGAACCATGGTAATCCAGCAGTTCTGCCTGTGCGGTTTTCAGAACAGCTTCCGGCAGCATCGAAGGGCCGGCGCTGAAATTGTAAACTCTAGCCATTTTCCTTTTCCTCCAGTAAGTACGTTAAAAATGCAGCCCGCTGGCGGCGAACTGCATCATCTGCCGCGCCGTTGCGGTATGGCATTATTATAGGCCGCACCGCCCGCCCCGGCAAGCGTGCAAAATACTGAAAAAACGGCCGCACAGGCGGTTGTGTTTCTGCAAAACGGCTAATTGTATTTTGTTCAGAAACACTATATTCTACATTTGTAAAATATTTTCCATCATCTGATGCAATCCATTGCCGAAAATTTGGTCATTTTGCCATCTTGCATTTTAATCTTCTACAATTGTAAAATATATTTGCGATAGTTATTACATTTGTAGGAGATATAGACTATGGAACAGTTATCCCGTAGTGAAGAGCAGGTCATGGTCGCCCTTTGGGCCTGCGAGCAAGCCGCCACGCGGCGGCAGATCGCAGCCAACCTGCCAGCCGAGTGCCGCTGGGCCGACTCTACGCTGTTGAATTTCCTGCTTCGGCTGGAGAAAAAGCACTTTGTCCGCACCGAAAAGCAGGGCAACAAAAACCTGTACACCCCGCTGGTGCGCCGCCTGACTTATTGCGGCGCGGTGAGCAGTGTCCACCTGCAAACGCTGTACGGCGGCGACCTGCGCAGGATGGTGCGCGCCCTGGCCGACACCGGTCGTCTGACCTACGCCGACACCGAGCGTCTGCTGCGCTGGCTGGGGGAGTACCAGGCCGAAAACCCGGAGTACGACTACGAATAGCTGCCCGCTTCCTTATATATAAGGTTCACGCATCTCCACCATGCCGCCCCAGAAGCGCTTGGGCGCGTGGTTCATCTGCGCTTTGGCGTTGCGGCGTTCCTCAATCGTCAGGGCGTGGAAGAACCGTTTCCACAGCGCCTGCCAGTTCAACTCGTCGGCATCGCGGGCGGGTTCGTAATGCTCCATAGCCAGGTACTGCACATGGCCGCTTTGCCGCAGCAGCGCCGTGCCGTGGGCAGCGTCGAAGATCAAAAAGTCCTCATCCGGCAGGCGGCTGCAAAAATGCCCGCACAGCAGCGGCAGTACGTTGTTTTTTGGGTGGATGACCGAGCCGAGCATGCCATCCTTTTCCTCAAAGCGGATAAACTCGATAAAACGGCAGACCTCGTTATTGACATTGCGCTCCAACACAAACGCCGCGTGGACATCCGGGTCGCCCAACATCTGCACGGCGCGGGGGCCTTCGTCAAAGCAACGGCGGGCGAACCGCAGCAAGATCAGATCCTTTTCTTCTTCGGTGGAGAGGAAGCCGGTCATCACGCGCTCTCTCACCATCGGCCCCAGCCGCGTCAAGCCGTTGGCCACGCGCCTGGCGTGGGTCGGGTCGGTGGCGATGGCCTCCGTTCCAAACAGCGTAATTTGCCCTTCGGCTGGTCCCAGCACCGCCGAGGGGATCTCGCGCCGGGTGTAGCTTTCAAAAATGCAGCAGAGAAACCCCGCATAGCTGCCGTCGTAGCAGTAGGCGGCGTCGCTCACATGCGCCGGGTAAGGCATGTCAAGGCCTCCTCTCGCACCATGCGGGCCGCAGCCGGGGCCGCCACGCCATGGGCCGCCAGCTGGTGGACGGCAGGTGCCGCGTCCGGCAGGGCCTTGGGCACAAATTCATCCAGACTCAACTGCTGCACCCCCACACTGAACGCCTTGGGGTCCAGCAGCGCGTTTGCAATCTCAGCCCGGTTGGCGTGGGCCGGGGCGCGGCCATTGCAGGTGATAAAATATTGGGCGCGTTTCAGCACCACGCCGATGCGCTTCAGCTCCGGCATACCCAATTTCTGCACACGGCGTGCCGCCAAAATGCGCAGTACGCTTTTGGGGCCGATGCCCGGTACCCGCAGCAGTTCCTCCTTGCTGGCGGTGTTGACCTCCACCGGGAAAAACGCCGGGTGCCGCACCGCCCAGGTACACTTGGGATCCAGGTAGGGGTCAAAGTTAGGTTCCTCCTCGGTCAGCAGTTCCGAGGCGTGGAAGTTATAATACCGCAGCAGCCAATCTGCCTGGTAGAGGCGGTGTTCCCGCAGCAGCGGCGGCTGAAAGTTCAGTGCGGGCAGGCGGCGGTCCTCCACCACCGGCAGGTAGGCCGAGTAAAACACACGTTTCAGCGCATACTTTTTGTATAGGCCTTCCGTCAAGTCCATAATGTGGCGATCCGTCTCCGGCGTCGCACCAATGATCATCTGGGTGCTTTGCCCAGCCGGTGCAAAAGCGGGCGCGTTCCTGTATACCGCCAGCTCCCGCTTGCTTTGGGCGCTCTGCACAGCGATCTGCCCCATGGGGCGCAGGATCGCCGTTTTCTTTTTATCCGGGGCCAGCTGGTTCAGGCTGACCTCGCTGGGCAGCTCGATATTGACCGAGAGGCGGTCCGCCAGCAGCCCGATGCGCTGCACCAGCAGCGGGTCCGCACCGGGGATGGTCTTGGCGTGGATGTAGCCGTTGAAGCGGAACTCTTCCCGCAAAATGCGCAGTGCTTCGATCATCAGCTCCATCGTGCGGTCCGGCGTGCCCAGCACCGCGCTGGACAGGAACAGCCCCTCGATGTAGTTGCGGCGGTAGAAGCCAATAGTCAGCTCCGCCAGTTCCCGCGGGGTAAAAGTGGCCCGCGGGCGGTCGTTGGAGCGGCGGTTGACGCAGTAGCTGCAATCGTAGGAGCAGGCGTTGGAATACAGCACTTTCAGCAGCGAAACGCAGCGGCCGTCCGGGGTAAAGGCATGGCAGATGCCCGCCTGTGCGCAGCTGCCCAGGCTGCCGTGCTTTCCGGCACGCTCCACGCCGCTGGAGGTGCAGGCCACATCATATTTGGCGCTGTCGGCCAAAATTTCCAGCTTTTCCGCAAGATCCATCGCTGTTTCTCCTAAAAAAGGGTATAAAAAATACAGCCCGCCGCATAACCTGACTGTTTACAACAGCCAGCGATGCCGCGGGCAGCATTTTTATAGATTATAAAATTGTACTTTTGCCCTGGATGTCCGAATTATAGGACACACACTATGCTACAATAAAATCAGAGGGCAGGAATCACCACTTAGCCTTGGTCTCCACCACTTTACCGGCAATATACAGGTGGTCAAGTTCCTCGCCCTTGATGACCAGTTCCTCGTAGGCAGGGTTGAAGGGGTGCAGGATGACCGAGTTGCCGCGCTGGATGTACTTTTTCAGCGTGCCCTCGCCGTCCGAGCCGTAGACCAACACGCCCAGGTCGCCGTTTTCCAGCGTGCTCTGGCGGTGGACAAGGGCCAGGTCGCCATCCGAAATGCGCGGCTCCATGCTGTCGCCCTTTACAACCAGGTAGAAATAGTTCTGGGGATCTTTAACGCTGGCATACTCTTTGCCGTAGTCCTCCTCAAAGGCAAGGGCGCCGTAACCGGCGCGCACCGTGCCCACAACGGGGACAAGGCTCTCCGTATAGCGGCTGAAAGCGTTGCGGCCCACAGCCGGGGCAGCCGTGGGGGCCTGCTGCAGGCCCAGCAGGGCATCGGCCGTTGTATCCAGAATTTCAGCCAGGCGGGCCACGGTCTGTGGGTCCGGGGTGGAACGGCCGGTCTCCCACTTGCCAACAGCCTGCTGGGTAACGCCAAGCATACGCGAAACCTCGGTCTGGCTGTACCGTTTAGCTTTTCGGGCATCTCTCAGGCGGTCTGCAAACATAACGTACTCCTTTTGCCGGGCGACATTTTCCTCTATCTTGTGGTCAGGCCTTTACTATTTGTCCTCATTATACAACTGCAAGGCGTGTTTGTAAAGAGTTTTTTGAAAAACAATTCTAAATAAAGTTGTTGAAGCGTCTTGACAACAACTGTCAGTAGTATTATAGTAGAGATACAGAACAACGCGGTGTCCTTTACAACCGCACAACAGCCGGATTTGCGGTACGGCTTTTCTGAAGGAGGAACTTTATCATGAACTTCCACACTGTAAAAGTATGGCTCAGCAAGCTCATCTCCAACCTGGTGCTCATGCTCTTTATCATTCTGGTGCCCGCCGTGGCGTCTGGCGCGGTGCCGTTCTGGGCGGCGGTCATCGTGGCCGCTGCGGGCCTTGTGGGCCTCAATGCTGCCTGCGGCGTCTTGCTGGAGGATCAGCCCAACGCCCGACCCAAGGCAGCCCCCACCCCTGCGCCCCAGCGCCAGCAGCTCGTTTTCCGCGTTGTGCGGGGTGGCCGCGCCGCCTGATCTCGCGTACCCTCGGTGTACCCGGGTGCATATAACCGGCAGTCCCCGTGTGCCCCGGCGCGCGGGGATTGTTGTTTTCCACAACCTATGTTACAATAGCAGCAGACAGGGAGGAGATACCATGAAAAAACTTCTGGAAGTCTGTGTAGACAGCCTGGCCTCGGCGCGCGCCGCGCAGGCCGGCGGAGCCGACCGGCTGGAATTCTGCAGCGCCTTAGCCGTGGGCGGCCTGAGCCCTTACCCAGAACTGCTGCGTCAGATCAAGGCCGAGTGCAGCCTGCCGGTGCGCTGCCTGATGCGCCCCCGGGCGGGTGACTTCCTTTATACAAAGGATGAGATCGACCTGCTGTGCGCCCAGATCCACACCTTGCGGGATACTGGGGCAGACGGCTTCGTCATCGGTGCGCTGACCCCCGATGGCACGCTGGATAAGCCCGCCATGGCCCAATTGCTGGATGCCTGCGGGGATAAGCCCGTCACACTGCACCGCTGCATTGATGTTTCCTGCGATTTGGCGGAAACCTATCGTGACGCCGCCACACTGGGTATTGATACGATCCTGACCAGCGGCGGTGCCGCCAGCTGCCGGCAGGGGACAGCCGCCTTGGCCAAGATGCTTGCCCTGCGGAACGAGCTGCAAGGGCCGGAGGTGCTCATCGGCGCAGGCGTCAGCGCCGCCGTCATCACCGAGCTGCGCGCTGCCCTGCCCGGGGCACGGGCTTTCCATCTAAGCGGCAAAAAACTGGTGGAAAGCGGCATGCGCTTCCGCCGCGAGGGCGTCCCCATGGGTCTGCCAGGGCTGGACGAGTGGCACATCCAGCAGACGGACGCCGACGCTGTGCGCGCCGCCAAAGCCGCGCTGCTGCAATAAAAGCATATACAAAAAAGAGCCGCATCGCTGCGGCTCTTTGCTGTTTTGCGCTATCAACTCAGTGGAACGTGTCAAACTCCTCGTCGAGTTCGTCGGCATCTTCCAACTCCGGGAAATTTTCGTAATCCAGATCCTCTAATTCTGGCATGTCGGGCACCAGTTCCAGCTCTTCCAGTAGGCTTTGCATGGCCTCACAATCGGTGGGAACGTCGGTCAGGCTGGCACCGTAGTGGCAGAACAGCACCGTTCCGTCCTTGTCCAGAATCAGGGTCAGCGGCAGCTGCTGCATCTGGCCTTTCGCGGCCTGGTAACCCTGGCGCTTGGCTTCCCGCAGGATGCGCCAGCCTTCCAGCGAGTAGGTCATCAGGGCGCTGCTGCTTTGGGGGATGTCCAGGTGCTCATACAGCACCCCCTCGGCATCACACAGCAGGGGGTAGGGCAGGGTATTGGGGCCAATGCTGCGTGAGAGCTTGTCTGCGCGGGAGCGCACCACCAGCGCGAATCCGCCGTCCCGCAGGGAACCGTATGTATTGGCGTAGCGGCTGGCAAAGGTGCGGGTGATGGGGTGGCCGAAGTTGGCCATAAACACCAGCACCAGCGGGCTTTTGCGCTGCAGCAGGTCCCGGAAGCGGTTTTGGGCACTGTAGGGGGTATCGTACACAAAGAAAGGGAGCTTGTCCCCAACCGCAATACGCTCGCCCACGGCGATGGCCCCCTTTCCCCAAAAATCTAAAACAAAAAGCCGGACAGCAGGACTGTCCGACTGAAAAACACAAAACCCCCACGCGGCCGTCTGCAGCCAATCAAAACCTACCGGTACAGGCAGGTGGGTGCCCTACCCGGACGTTCACGCTCCCTTCTTCCGCCTAGGGCGGGAGGTCTGCGATCCAGCCAGGGACAGCGGGCTCCCTAAATTTGATTAGTAGGATTCATAAATGACCGCAACAAATCAAACCGTGCAGGGATGTTTTTTACTCCAACTCGGAATCGTCGATGTCGTACATCGCGCTCAGGCGCTCTTCAAAGACTTTGCCGACAGTCAGCAGCTCTTCATCGTCATCTACGATGTCCATATATTCGCCTTCTTCGTCGGTGCCGATGCGCATCAGGATCAGCTCGGCATCCTCCTGCAGGCTCTCCGGATCTTCCTGATACGGGATCACTGCCAGGTAACGGGTGCCGTTCACTTCGGTGGCGTCGATCACTTCAAAAGTGACCTCCTTGCCGTCCTCATCCTCCAGCGTCAGCAGGTCGGGCGTGGCTTCCTCGAGCATTTCGGGGCTCAGTTCGTCAGACATAGGTGACCTCCTGTGGTCTTGAAATTTCTTGTATATAGTGTACCTTTTTTTTCACCAAACGTCAAGGGTGTTCAGCGCAAAAAATATGTGGTATAATATCCTTATCTAGATTTGTGAACGCCCCGGAGGATCTGCCATGAAACGTTCCGCCTGCCTGCCCCTGCTGCTGACCGCCGTGCTGCTGTGCAGCTGCGGCAGCAACGCCAAAAAGGCCCCCACGCGCCCCGACCAGTTCATCAGCGAGGAGCGCCAGTTTGCCGCGCCCAGCGACGGCGACACCATCGCCATCTTCTCCACCAGTTTGGGTGAGGTGCGCGCCGTGTTGTACCCGGACGCAGCCCCCATGGCGGTGTATAATTTTGTGGGGCTGGCCCGCAGCGGCTACTATGACGGCACCATCATCTGGCGCAGCCAGTACGGCTTTGCGGTGCAGGGCGGCGACGCCACCGGCACAGGCACCGGCGGCTCCACGATCTGGAGCAACACCCCCTACCCGCTGGAGGCCGACGCCTCGCTGAAGCACTACGCCGGGGCGCTGTGCGCGGCCTTTGCCCAGGGCGGCGATGTTACCGGCGGCAACAGCCAATTTTACTTCGTCGCGGCCCTTCCGGACAGTGTAAGCAGCGACCAACAGGCCGAGCTGGCCCAGAACGGCTACACGGACAGCCAGGTGGCTGCCTACGCGGCTGTGGGCGGGCTGCCGTACCTCGATAACACCGACACGGTCTTTGGCCAGGTCTACCAGGGCATGGACGTAGTGGACGCCATGGCCTGCGTGGAGACCACCAAGGACGAGGACGGCAACGATACCTGGAAGCCCACCGAGGACGCGGCCATCACCATTGAAAAGGTGACCATCACCACCTATCCCGGCCCCGCGGCCGGGGACGAAGCCACCAGCGACAGCAGCGTCGGGTGATGGGCGGCTGCCTACCCCTACTATATGTAACGTGCAATCAAATAATCCCCGCAGAGCCTTAGCAGAATCGCCAGACTTTGCGGGGATTTTTTATGCAGAATACAGAATTTTACTTTTTGGTGTTGCCGCCCATGCGGCGGTCACGGCGGGCGTACTCTTCCAGCGCTTTGTCAAAGCACTCCTTGGTGAAATCAGGGAAGAGGACCGGCGTGAAGTAGAACTCGGAGTAGGCGCACTGCCACAGCAGGAAGTTGGACAGCCGCTCCTCACCGCTGGTGCGGATCATCAGGTCCACCGGGGGCAGGTCGCGGTAGAGGTGGCTCTCGATGGTCTTTTCGTTAATGTCCTCGGGCTGCAGGGTCCCGGCCTTAACCTCGCCCGCAATGGCGCGCATGGCGTCGGTCAGCTCGGCGTGGCTACCGTAGTTCAGGCAGAAGTTGACGATGCCCTTGTCGTTGTCCTTAGTCAGATCCATCATGTAGTCCATGGCGTCCAGCACGCGCTGCTGCAGGCCCTCGCGGCGGCCGCTGAACAGCACCTTGCAGCCGCGCTCGTTCATTTCGTCAGCGATGGTGCGGAAGTTGTTGGCAAACAGGTCCATCAGATAGCCGACCTCTTTGGCATCGCGGGAGAAGTTCTCTGTGGAAAAGACGTACAGCGACAGCACAAAGACGCCTCGGTCGCCCACGGCGTAGCGGGTGATCTCGCGCAGGCGGTCAAACCCGGCCTTGTGGCCCAGGCTGACAGGCATCAGGCGCTGTTTGGCCCAGCGGCGGTTACCGTCCACGATGATGGCGACATGGGTGGGGAAGCGGGCAGCAGTATCTTGCGGCATGGTGGATTTTCTCCTTCTATCGTGTGTTTTGTATCAGACTTCGGCAGGCTGCGGACGCAGCATCTCGGGCGGCTCCTCATCCGGGTGGTGGGCACGCCAGTTTAAAAAGCTTTCCAGAATGACGGCAGCGGAAACGGAATCCAGCCGTTCCTTGCGCTTGGCACCGAAAGTATCGTTATCGGCCAGGATGGCGGCGGCGGAAACCGTGGTGCGGCGCTCATCCCAAAGCACCACCGACAGGTTCGCGGTATTTGCCAGGCGCTGGGCAAAGCGGCGGCTCTTGTTGGCGCGGCTGCCCTCGGTGCCGTCCATGTTTTTGGGCAGGCCGCAGACCAGGGCCTCGGCCCCGCGGGCCTGGGCCACAGCGGTGACGGCGGCGGCTACTTTATTCATGCTTTTTTCTTCGATCTGGGGGGTGATGGGACTGGTGATTGTCTCGCCGGCATCGCAGCCGGCCAGCCCCGTGCGGGAGTCGCCGTAGTCAACAGCAAGCCATTTCATACAGGTTGGGTCCTTTCATGGTTGATGGTATCAGTATACCACATTGCGGGCGCCGACGCAATAAAAAGCAGCCCGTACCGAGAGCATGAAAGCTCCCCCCGCACGGGCTGCAAAAAGTTGAAACTTACAGGTTGGGCATGCGCTTGTCCAGCTGGATGGTCAGGATCGCAGCCAGGGCGATTTTAATGACGTCGCCGGGCAGGTAGGGCAGGACGCACCAGCCCAGGGCGCTGGCAAGGTCAGCACCGGTCAGGGTCATGAACCAGATGGTGCCCAGCACATAGCAGACGGCACAGCCCACGACCATGGCCACGCAGAGCGACCAGAACTTGCGGCCCAAAGCCTTGGAGATCAACGCGGTGATGAGTGCAGCCAGAATGTAACCCAGCACATAGCCGCCGGTCTTGCCAAAGATGGCAGAGGGGCCGCCCTGGAAACCAGCCAGCACCGGCACACCGATGGCAGCCAGCGCCACAAACACCAGCTGGCTGACGGTACCCCAGAAGGCCCCCAGCATGGTGCCGGCCATGTACACGGCAAACAGTGCCAGGTTGATGGGCACGCCCCAGGGCATGGGGATAGCAATCTGGCTGCACACGGCGGTCAGGGCGGCAAACAGGGCGCACAAGACCATCCGACGCACCCGCAGGTTTTCAGCAGTTTTCATAATTGTTCCTCTTTTCTTTTGTTGATACTATACAAAGACCTTTACAGGTACTTTCCCAAATGAACTTCCTCGCCGCGCAGGGGCACTAAATTGTGCTCTCCCGCAAAGCGGACGACCAGGCGGCAGTCCTCGTCGATGTCCAGCGCCTCAGCCTTGCGCGGGGTGCCGTTCCGGGGCGTTACCGTCACGGTCTGGCCCAGCAGCGCCTGGCGGGCACGGTATTCCGGCAGGTACTCCGGCTTGGGCACGCCGTGGTACAGCGCCCAAAACTCGTTGAGGAAGGCGGCGGCCAGTGCCGCACGGGCACCCGGCGGCGGGGCGTTATCAAACAGCGCCCCGGCTACATCCTGCAGCTCGGCAGGCCAGCCATCGGACGGGGCTGTGATGTTGAAGCCCAGGCCCAGCACAGCGTAGTCCAGCATGCCGCTTTCCATGTCCAGCGCGGCTTCGGTCAGGATGCCGCAGACCTTGCGGCCATCCCGCCAGAGGTCGTTGACCCACTTGATGCGCAGTTCCGCGCCCGAAACTTTCTCGGCGGCGCGGCAGGCAGCCACGGCGGCCATAGCGGTCAGGCGGACAGCCTGGCGCAGACCGATCTCCGGCCGCAGCAGAATGCTGAGATACAGCCCGCCCTGGGGCGAGAAGAAGCTGTGCCCACCCCGGCCGCGCCCAGCCGATTGTGCCTGGGCGATCAGCACCAGCCCTTCGGGGGCACCATTCTCAGCGCGGGCCCGCAGAGCAGCATTCGTGCCGGGCAAACGGTCGACGACCTCGACCTGCAAGGCTCTGGCCGCTTCTGGGACCAGCAGCGCCGTGACAGCGGCGGCATTGAGCACGTCGGCAGCAGGGGAGAGGATGTAGCCGCGGTTGGTCACCGCCGCCACCGGGATGCCGTCGGCCCGCAGGGCAGCGACGGCTTTCCAGATGGCTGTGCGGCTCACACCCAGCTGCTGCGCCAGCTCCTGCCCGGAGATGTATTTGCCCCGGGCTGCGTCCAGCGCGGCCAGCACGTCCGCTTTTACCATGGCGCAGCTCTCCTTTCAGCCCAACTGTCACCCAGTATAGCGCGGTTGATGACCAAATGTCAACGTGGCATGCGAAAACAGGTTAACAATCGACAAAACAAAAGCCCTGCGGGCCGAAACCCGCAGGGCAAAAGTGCATATTGGGGAAAAATCAGCGCTGGATACGGCCGGAACCGTCGCCGCCAGCCAGCTTCTCGACCTCAGAAACGGTGACCATGTTGAAGTCGCCTTCGATGGAGTGCTTCAGGGCAGAAGCAGCAACAGCGAACTCAACAGCCTCCTGGGTGGACTTGCCGCTCAGCAGGGCGTAGATCAGGCCGCCGCCGAAGCTGTCGCCGCCGCCAACGCGGTCAACGATGCGCAGCTCGTACTTCTTGCTGAAGGCATACTCGTTGGAAGCAACGTCGTACAGCATAGCGCTCCAGCCGTTGTCGGAAGCGGAATGGCTCTCACGCAGGGTGATAGCAACCTTCTCGAAGTGGAACTTGTCAGCCAGCTGCTTGGCAACGCTCTTGTAGCCCTCGCGGTTGATCTCACCGGCGTAGATGTCGGTAGCCTCGGCCTCGATGCCGAAAACGTCCTTAGCATCCTCCTCGTTGGAGATGCAGACATCAACGTACTCGCACAGCTTGCTCATGGCCTCACGAGCCTCTGCACGGGTCCACAGCTTGCCGCGGTAGTTCAGGTCGCAGCTGATCTTGGCGCCGTGAGCCTTAGCAGCCTTGCAGGCAGCCAGGCAGATCTCGACAACATTGGGGCCCAGGGCCGGGGTGATGCCGGTGAAGTGGAACCAGTCAACGCCCTCGAAGATCTTGTCGAAGTCGAAGTCAGCGACGGTAGCATCGGCCATAGCAGAATGTGCACGGTCGTAGATGCAGACGGAACCACGCTGAGAAGCGCCCTTCTCGTTGAAGTAGATGCCAACACGGTCACCGCCGCGGGTGATCTTGCTGGTGTCAACGCCGTAGCGGCGCAGAGCGTTCACGCCGGCCTGGCCGATAGCATGAGCGGGCAGCTTGGTGACGAAAGCAACGTCAGCGCCGTAGTTGGCCAGAGAAACAGCCACGTTGGCCTCGCCGCCGCCGTAGGTGTACTGCAGGGTATCGGTCTGCACAAAGCGCAGATGATCGTAGGGCTGCAGACGGATCATAATTTCACCGAGAGTAACGATTTTCATGGTGGAACTCCTTTATTGTTATTTTTAATAAAGAACGGTTTATAACAGATAATCAGCCGAACTGATTATTTCTGAACGAGGTGGATAGCAAAGCCGGCGACTTCGTCAGCGAAGTAGATGGCAACAGTCTTGCCGTCCTTGACGTTCTTGCTGTCCATATCAAACTTGACGCCGCGCTGGCCCAGGTGGTAGATAGCGCGATCGACGTTGTTGGTCAGGATAGCGATGTGACCATGGGTGCCGCGGCCCGGCTTCTTCATGATCTCGAATTCCTTCTTGCCGACAAAGATGCTGCTGTTGCCGGGCTTGACAGCCATGCTCAGCAGGCTGCCGATGGTCTCAGCGGTCTTGGCAGCCTCGGCCTCATCAGCGCAGTTGATGCCGATGTGGCCCAGCTGCAGGCCCAGCATCACGTCAACAGCCTCGCGGCTCATGGCAGTGATCTCGTCCCAGGCACCGGCCTTGATCTTGTCGCTCTTGCACATCCAGGTGCCGCCGACAGCAACGATCTGGTTGTAGCCCAGGTAGTTGTTCACGTTCTTGGCGTTGACGCCGCCGGTGCACATCCACTTGCAGGTCTTCAGGGCAGCGCCGATGTTCTTCAGCTTGTCCACACCGCCGTTTGCTTCGGCAGGGAAGAACTTGACGACCTCGCAGCCCATGTTCATGGCCTGTTGCATCTCGCCGGAGGTGGCGGTGCCGGGCATCATGATGCCGCCCTTATCAATGACATGCTTGCAGACTTCGGGGTCGAAGCCGGGAGCAACGATGAAGGAAGCACCGGCAGCCATGGCGCGGTCAGCCTGATCAACGGTCAGGACAGTGCCGGCGCCCAGCAGCATATCGGGCAGTTCCTCGTGGATCTTCTTGATGCAATCTTCGGCGCAGGCGGTGCGGAAGGTGACCTCCGCAGCGGGCAGGCCGCCAGCCATCAGGGCCTTGCACAGGGGCAGGGCCTCATCCACGCTGTTGAAAGCGATAACAGGGATAATACCAATCTCGTAAACACGCTGCAAAACAGAATTCATAGCAATTCTCCTTTACTATATGTTGCAGTTTGGGGTGGGGCAGACCACCTTAGACAGTTGCCTGACCACACTCGGTTACTATAATTATAATCGGCTGCGGTTGCGCCGTCAATCGGTCAAAATGAACAGGTTACAGCACACATTTTTTGTTGTATTCGCCCAGAATTCCGCGATTCGGCATAGCACTTGCAAAACCGGCCGAACTTTGCTATAATCGTTCCATATTGCGGAACGCAACAGTGTTTCCGTTGTACGGTTACAAATTATTAACAAATTGTAAATATTCAAGGGAGGAACCCTACTTTGACCGAAAAAGGCGGCGTGCAAAGCGTTGAGCGCATCTTCCAGCTGATCGAACAGCTGGCATCCCACCCGGCCGGTGCCAGCCTGCAGCGGCTGGCGCAGGAGACCGGCCTTGCCAAAAGCACCGTGCACCGGCTGCTGGCAAGCCTGGTCAGCCTGGGCTATGCCGCGCAGGAGCCGGAGACCGGCCGCTACCGGCTGACCTTAAAAATGTTTGAGCTGTCCAGCGGTATCGTCAACAGCATGGAGATCATGGACGTGGCCAAGGCGCATCTGGAGCGGCTGAGCCAGCGCACCGGCGAGGCCGTGCATCTGGTCATCCGCGATGCACGGGACATTGTGTACATTTATAAAACGGAAAGCGGTCCTATGCGGATGTCCAGCCGGGTGGGTCTGCGCAGCCCGCTGTACTGCACCGGTGTGGGCAAGGCTATCCTGGCCACCCTGCCCCCCGAGGAAGTGGAAGACGTGTGGAACCACAGCAGCTTAAAGAAGCTGACCAGCCGCACCGTGGTGGACCTGACCGAGATGCAGGACCAGCTGGCCGAGGTGCGCGCCAACGGCTACGCCATCGACGATGAGGAGAACGAGATGGGTGTGCGGTGCGTGGCCGTGGCCATCCCCGGGCCGGACGGGCGTGCGGAAAGTGCGTTTTCCATCAGCGGCCTGGCCCCCTACATGACCCCCGAGCGTATCCGCCGCGTAGCCGCCCTGGCACTGGATACCCGGACGGATATTTTGGCCGATCTGGGCGTGGGGCGGAAAGGGTAAACCTATCGGTAATAGGAAAGGCTCCCTCTGTGAGGGAGCCTTTCCTATACTCTACTACTTCAGATGCTGTCCAAAATCGCCAGCAGCTTATCCAGGCTGCGCTCGTTGAACTCCAAAATCAAAATATCGCACCCCGGCTGTTCTACGACGACCGGATCAAAACTGTCGATGTGCTCTCGCCAGGTGGTGGCGAAGCGGGCCTCCAGATACGGCATGTAATACTCGCTGAAGGAATCGCCGATGACCCGCACCACGCGGTCATCTTTGGCAAACAGGTCAGCGTAGCCGGGCACCGTGTAGGTCTGCTCCGGCGGCAGGCTGGCGTACAGCGCGGCCACGTTGGCCATATCGCCGGTGGTGGTCCCGGCAGGCTCCACGGGATAATCCCCGGGTTGTAAAATGGGCAGGCCCAGGGCATCAAAAATTTCGTCCAGCCCATACAGCGCACCGATGGAATTCCAGTGTGTGTCGGTCTTGTAGTACAACAGCCGGTCGGGGTTCAGCCGGGCCTGGCGACGCAGCTCTTGATAGGGCCAATTCACCGGAACGGTGGTGTGGCTTTGCAGGTAGCCGGCCAGCAGGTCGGTGCGGTTTTCCTCGTTGACGATGGGGTAACCGTCGGGCATATACTCGCGGTAGATTCGGTCCTTGCTGGGGGTCAGGTCCAGCACCAGCGTGCAGCCGTTTTCGGCCAGGCGGTCGTTTAAAATCTGCAGCTTGGCGCTGGCCTGGGCCAGCACCTCGGGGCTGTCGTTGATGTCGGTCAGCCCCTGGTAGTTGGCCACAGGCTGGGCAGCGGTGGGGCCGTCCTTGTAAAACAGCCAGCCATCCTTACCGGGCAATACCTGATCGCTTTGGCTCGTGCCAAAAACGGCGTAGTCAATGCCTGCGTTCAGCAGCACAAACTGGTAGCGGAACGGCGAGTTATCGACAAAAAAGTTGTCCAAACTACGCGGCAGCTGGGAGAGCGGGCTTTGCAGCACCTGGGGCAGGCCTGTCATCAGACGGTTCTCGTGGCTGTCCATCGAGAGCTGCTTGGAAAAGATGTTGAACACCGGAAAGGTCAGCCCGACGGCGGCGCAGAACACGGCGATGAAGCCGATTTTGGTTGCTTTTCTCATGGTCCGCACCTCCTTTTAAAACTGGAAATAGATGAACGCGCTGTAAGTGCCCGCCGTCACCCGCATCAGCGAGAGGAAAAGCAGTACCAGCAGCCCCACCATACCCGGCAGGCCGGGGGCTTCTTTGGCGTACAGAGCCTTTTTCAGGCGGGGGAAGCAGGCCTGCAGGGGGCCGCACAGCAGCAGCGAAGCCGCCAGCAGCACCATCAGCTTGGTATCGGCAAAGGCGGCAGCCGTGTAGCCCTGCGCACCGCTCTGCCAGGACAGGATGCCCTTCCACGCGGCAAGGCCCTCGGCCAGGCCGTGGGCGCCAAAAATGATGAGGGTGAACCACAGCACCACCAGCGTGTAAGCGTGGGCAAAGAACGGCGGGATGCGCTGCAGGAATTTGCGCAGGCCCAGGCGTTCCAAACACAGCAGCACGCCGTGGAGCAGACCGAAAGCCACATACTGCCACGCCGCGCCGTGCCACAGGCCGGTGAGCAGAAAGACGATCAGCAGGTTACGACAGTTTTTCGCCAGCGAGCAGCGGCTGCCCCCCAGCGGGATGTACACATAGTCCCGGAACCAGCCCGACAGGCTCATATGCCAGCGCCGCCAGTATTCGCCCACCGAGCAGGACAGATACGGGTAGTTGAAGTTTTCCGGCAGTTCCAGCCCGAAAAAGCTGCCGATGCCGATGGCCATATCGCTGTAACCGGAGAAGTCGAAGTAGAGCTGCATCATGTAAGCCAGATACCCCAGCACCAGTGCCGGGGCAGGCACCGTGGCTGCAGGCACCGAAGTGACCCGGCTGTAGATCAGCGCCAGCTGATCGGCGATGATCGCTTTTTTGGCCAAACCCAGCACAAACCGCTTGATGCCATAACAGAAACGGTCCAGACTGACCTGACGTTCGGCCGCTTTAGCGTCGAGGCAGGGGAGCTGCTGGTCATACCGCACAATGGGGCCGGAGGGGCCGTGGCCGAAGAAGGCGAGGAACACAAAGAAACGGAAGGGACTGCGGGCAGCGGCGACCTTGCCGCCGGACACATCCGCCAGATACCCGATGGCCGTAAAAACGTAAAAGCTGATGCCCAGCGGCAGGGCCGGGGCGAACACCGGCAGCAGATCCGGCACCAGCGCATTGATGCTGCGGGCCGCGAAGCCTGCGTACTTGAACGCCGCCAGCACCGCCAGGTGAGCTGCTATTAAAAGGATAAGCAGCGGCTTTTTGCGGGGTAGTTTTTCCAGCAGCAGGCCGCCCAGCCAGGTGATAGCCGCCAGCGCCAGCAGGATGGCCGCGCCTTTCAGCCCTGCCCAGGCAAAGAACAGCAGGCTGAACGCCCCCAACGCCCCGTTGCGCAGGGCCTTGGGCAGCAGCCAGTATACCGCCAGAGACAGCGGCAGAAAGATAAACAGAAATTGCACCGAGGAAAACGCCATACAAACTGCTCCGTTTCAGGGATTTTTCGGGGATTCACAAAAAGTTTACATGTGTTACAACTCATTATAAATGTTTCGCACAGTTTCGGCAAGATTTGC
>ERZ1034768.276-NODE-276-length-18667-cov-40.136901_pt1 | contig 18667 bp, 40 predicted proteins | sample MGYA00520691_ERZ1034768 | MGnify/ENA primary metagenome ERZ1034768 (study PRJEB33766, sample SAMN09781704) | gut metagenome | biome: gut microbiome | host: Homo sapiens | place: Madagascar | study: EMG produced TPA metagenomics assembly of the PRJNA485056 data...
CAACGCTTCCGGCGGGTTTTCTTTTCGCCCAGGCGGGGGTCCTCCCCTGCTGGGGCGTTTTGCTGCTCTGCTGCCGTCCTCCGTTCCTCTTTTCGTGTCGCCTCCGTGGTGGCTCTGTGCTGCATTTTCTTTTTCCGGGTGTAATTTCACCCGGCTTTATTTTTCTTTCGTCCTGCGCACGTCCTGCGCTTGCGTGTGGCGTTTGCGTTCCCTCCGCTGCCGTGCATGGTGTTTCCCGTGGCCCTCTGAGGGCCGTTCCTGTGGCGGCTGGGCTTGCATATCCGGCCGCCAATGCTCCCGCCTGGGGGCTTCTGGGGCCGTCGTGGGCGGTCCGGGTCCAGGCGTGGCCGGAGGCGTTCCGGGCGTGTTCGGCGTGGCCCAGCCGATTTTTTGCGGGGTCTGCCCTGATCGCTCCGCCAGAGCTTCCGGGGGTGCGTCTGCCTGCGCCAAAGTCGCTGTGGGTAAAATCAAGGCCCCGCCAACCGTTTTCACGGTCAGCGGGGCTGAATTATAGTCGATGGGGCAAAAGTTGCCACTGTTTTTGTTCCAGAAAGTCGCTGGGGCTTATTCGGCCTTTTCTGCGTCAACTATAGTCGCTCCGCTCCCTCTCACGTCCTCCAGGTACTTCTTCCGCAGGTCCTCCGCCGAAGCTGCTTCACCAAGCGGAGAATCGGGTTTCAGGATCACTTCCTGCTGGTCCGTGTAGTTCATATTGTTTTTCATCAAGAAAATTCCAGCTACGGGGTTAATCTTGCCATTTTGCATGAAATCCTCCATCTGAGCGTTGATAAAATCCCGTGCTTTTTTGATGGTGTCTCTTATAGTCGGGTCCAAATGCCGCCCATCTGGCGTATCATTGCACCACTTCCACATCGTCCTCCGGTCGATTCCGAACGCCAATGCGAACCCTGCGAACGTCGGTTTCATGTCATTTTTTCCGCAAAGCGTGAAATAGTCGATGCAGCGTTGCTGAACTGCTTCCAGGCTGTCCATGTTGGGTTTGGGCCACTTCATGATTTCCAGGGAGTGGTTGATGTACCTGGTGTTGTCGCCCGGTTCCAGGTCAGGGATTTGATAGGGTTTTCTTTTGGGCTTTTCGGTGCTGGTTTTGGCGACCTCTTTTTTCTGAGCCATAGTCGAATACCTCCTTTTACTTTCATAGTAATATTTTACTATCTTTTTTACAAGAGAACATAAACACAAGAAGGGAATAGAATAATATATATTATATAATAATACTAGTACAGACTAATATACTAGCCCTCCCCCGGTGTTACCGTTAAACAGGCTCTGCTGGGCAGTGTATTGCTCCCAGGAGGCCTCTTGTTTGTCAAAATACTCCTTGTCGATTTCCACGCCCAGGAAGTCCAGGTCAAAATCATAGGCGGCCCGGCGGGAGCTTCCGCTGCCCAGGTGGGTGTCCAGGATTTTGTAACCGGGCTTTGTGTAGTGGGCGTATATCCAGCGGTAAAGCTCCTCTGGCTTTTGCGTCGGGTGGAACCGGCCTGCTATGCCCGCAGACGACATTTTGATAACCTTTGCGTTATCGTTGAAGCTGCACCAGGCGTATTCCGCCATCGCCATAGAGAAGTTTTCCGGGATGTTTGTTTTCAGCCAGACGAGGAAGCATCTGTTCGGCGGGAGCTGGAAATAGTTTCCTCCCCAGATGATTTGCTCTTTGGACACCCGGAAAAGCTCGTTGAAGTAATCCTCGCTGGGGGCATAGTCCCAGCTCACGATTTTTTTGCGTACTTTGCCGCCCACTTGCCGCCGGTCCGGGTTATCCTGTTTGTATCGGTCGAACCGCCCGCCGAACCGTGTACCGCTGACATATGCACCCCCCCAGAACCATACGGAGGGTCCACAACGGCCAAATCAAAATACTTGTCCGGATACTGCCGCATAACGTCCATGCAGTCTCCGTTGATTGCCGTACTTTCCGTTGCGCTCACTTCCCTTCTCATAGTTTAATAAATCTCTGTATATTTTTATATAACATAACACACATAAAAGAACACAAAATATATATTATATATACTCTATACAGAGATTATCTAAGTTACTTAGCTTTCCTCCACTTCTGCCAGGAAAAGTCTGGCGGAAATCCCACCGTCAAAGTTCCAGCAACCCTGAACATACACCCTCGCCACCATTCTCTTTTCAATGGGATTCCTGTAGTGAAAACAAATTTTGTACTCCGCTATCTTCCCGACTAGCTTTTTAAGCAGCTCAAGTGTACGGGCTTCACATAGGACAGAAAACTCGAATGTCTCAGGGCCGATTTTTCCAGGAACGTGGCCCCCCGGTTCCGATGGCAGCGTCTCCGGATATATTCTGTCGCTCTCTTCCGGCTCGTTCCACAGTACCTCCCCTATTTTTTCTTCATCGCCGTCGGAAATCACTGACAGCGTAGCAACTGTAATGGTTTTCATTTGCCATTCCCTCCATAATTTTCAGGCTGTCCCCGCAGATGATATTCCGGTCCAGGATTTCGGACACGTCCAGCCCATGGTTAAATCTCCCCCGGATCGAAAGCCTCTCTGAGGCCGTTGTCGTACTCCACGACGGCGAATCTCCCCTGCGGGTGAATCCATACCACGGTAGCTTTTTCCTCCGCAGGATGCTCTCTCATGCCGCCCTCCCCGGCCTTACCGAAGGACCATGAAGGGATAATGCTTACCCTGTCACCGATTTTCATTGCCCGTCCTCCTCTCTCCCTGGCTGCAAAAGGAATCGTCCAGAACGGCCCAGTCCTTACAAGGTCCGTGCGAACAGAACCTACCTAAAATATCCTCGTAACTGTACTTGCAATCCCGGCATCTTACGACCGGCACGACATCAGCAAGTGGGCATTCATCGTAAAACTTGTCTTGAGGTCTGCTTTCCAGGCTTGCACCCCTCCGGCAGCGGTGCTTTTTACGGTCGTAATCAGCACACTCCCCACAATATGTAATGCCTTTCATTGATTTACCCTCTTTCGCTCCGCTGATAGGCTATAATGCGTTTGATCTTGTCGTAGCTTTCGTCTGTTGTTGTAAAATCCTGTGCGGTAGCATCAGGGCGGGTAAACGCAAAATAAATCTGCGTCCGGTTCTCCGTTGGCCATATATCTTCCACCCAGTCCAGGTTGACCAGCCGGGGCTTGCCCAGCTGATGCACCTCGATAAAATCAGCCATCCCCGTCACCTCCTTGTTATCGTAATGTGCAACTGTCTTCCCAGCCACTCCAAGCCGGTTTTTGTGAGATGATATGTTGCTCCACGCTCATCCCGGTGGACGTTGAATAGGCACTTTGGCAATTTATCCAGGAGTCTGTTTCCCTCCGGCACGTCTCCGTAGTAGTTCCGGTACGCCCGATAAAAAGCCTTTCCGTGGCGATGATACGGGCGTTCATAGTCCAGACCGACCATGTGTTTACAAATCTCAATCACTCGTTCCAATTCCTCGGTGGACATATCCATTGCAATGCCCATATCAAGCCCCATTGTACCCAGGTGGTTGCTGTATTCCTCATCTCGTTTTTCCACCCAGTTTCTCGGATGTTTGCAGCCAAGCATTCCGTCTTTATGTTCTATTCCATGTATTCCCTCCGCCTCCGGGCAAGTATCTTCCGGGTCAGACAGGGGGCAGCAATCACATCTCATCGTCAACACCTCCGTCCATCTTCGCCCCGCAGTTGGGGCAATAATTCCAATCGCCAACATCGGAAAATGTAAAATCCCGCTTAACCATCACGCCGCACTCTGGACATTTGAGATAATCATGATCCTCAATCCAGTGCCTATGCCGCACCGGCTCCACATCGGCGGCGGGGAACTCGTCAAATTCCTTCTCCGGCATTTCGGGCAAATACCCGCAGCAGAGATATTTCCCCTTGAACGCCTCCCGACTTATGTAATCAGCCATTGTCCAGCCTCCATTCCAAAGCGATCCATGCAAATTCATAGGGCCAACGCCCTTTCCGGAACGCTTGCGCAATTCTGTTCGCATTGTCCCGCTCAACGCCTTTCGACATGAGCAGCTTTACAAATCGTTCTCTGTTCACACCCCCAGCCCCTTACTGATGCTGTCCAGCTCCTCACAGAGGGTTCTCAGGTCGCCAACGTGCTTGTCCACCGCATCCCGCATACACATTGGGTCTTTGGTATTCATATCCGGCATGGGGCTTCCAAGGACCTGGCTGCTGATATGCAGAGTCATATCCAGGGCTTTCATCGTCAGGTCATTTGCCATGCTCAGCATAGAGGTAATCGGAGCAGGGCCAGGGGACGGCACCGCATTGCAGGTCTTGCCGTCATCAGGTGTGCATCCGTAGCTGTTAATCATTGCATTTTCTTTCCTTTCCGGCCTGTACCACAATCACAGGCCCGTTCAAATCTTCCGGCTTCTCGCCGTCGTGCGGCATCCTGGCCGGTTCCAGGATATGGTCCTTCGCCCGTGGGAAACTCTCCTCCCCGTAATCGTCCTCTGCTGCACCGATTCCGGCCCGGCGGTCGCCGTTCCGGAGGGCCGTTTTCCGGTACAGACGGCCGGTAAAGTTATTCATCTGCCTTGGCCGCCTTTCCCGCCCAGTACTTTTTCCGGGAAAACTCCCTGGACCGCTCTCTTGCCGCTTTTTTGCAGCAGGTCGTAGAGCAATAGACCCGTCTGTGTCCTATCCGGTAAAACGGCTGACCGCAGACCGGGCAGGTGGCGTTCCCGGTAATGGCCTCCGGCCATTTTTCCGGCTGCGGCTCCTGATGCTGAACGGGCTGCATACGGTCTCTCTGTGCAACGTACTTGCCGTAGCTTGTCCCGGCCTCGACAGCCTCATAGCACAGGGTGCAAAAAGCGCAGCGGCCTGTCTCGTCCAGGTCTGTCACAACGTGGCAGACTCTGCATTGTTTTCGCATTTGCATTCTCTCCTTTTGCTTGTTTTCATCATCACGGCTTGTGCTTATTCCCCCGGGCCGTTGCTGGTGGCTCTCTGCCGGAAGAAATTGCCTTTCGTGTGTCGTTATCTACCGGCTTTGCAAAACTCGCTGTGAGCGCTTTCAGCGTTTCCCTGACTGGTAGCGGGATTTTATCCGTTTCGACCTTCCGCTTTGACAGGATTTCATACACCTGCCGGAAGTTTGCCCGGTCCGCCACCTGGTTCTCGCTCCAGCAGAGCGATTTGTAGCCAAGCCGTCGGACGGTCTCCCTCGTCAGCGGGGGCAGTGAGGCAAGCGCTCCTTCCTCGTCATAGCTGCCGAACCGGCGGATTGCGGTCATCGCCTGGTCCCATGCCTCGCCCCAGTCATCTGCCGGGCCGCCGTTTTGTATCTCCGCCATGCTGTCACGGATGTCGGCAATGGACGGGGACCACTTGTTCGTGGCCACCCAGCGGTCTAGGATTGCCACTGCTGCCGTGTAGGGGATGTCTTCAAGCTGCCGGTACCAAAGCTCCATTGCCTGTTCGTTCGGCAGGATATTTTCCCGGCTGTAGTACGTCCTCAGGGCAGCTGCAAACTGCCCAAACTCTTGCTTCGTCACGGGGTCTCCTCCCCTCCTGCCCACTTTGCGGCCATGGCGTAAAAATCGTTCAGCTCTTCTGCCTTCGTGGGCCTTCCGGTCTGCCGCTGCGGCTGATCCACAGGCGTTGGCAGTCTGTCCTCCCATCTGCCCTGGTTCAGCCAGGTGGCAGGATTCGGGATGTACTGGCCGCCGTCCTTCTGCCACTGTGGGCAATTGCGCTGGTACTCCACCGCAGCCAGAATCGTTTTCGTCAGCTCGGCACTTGGCTTGAGCTTACTCCACGCCTTCCAGGCGGCTTGCTTCCCAACTTTTCGGGGATATGCGGCCCAAAACTCGTCGAATCCCGCCCCCAAGGGGGGGCTTACGGGGGGGATACTCTCTTCCTCTATCCTACTTCCTACTTCCTTCTTCCTACTTCCTACTTCCGCTTCCGTTTTGCTTACGGTTTGCTTGCCGTTTGCTTCTGGTTTGCTTTCGTTCTGCTTTGCGTTTGCTTCCGCTTTGCTTGCGGTTTGCTTATCTGCGGTAGGTGTACTTCCGCCTTTTGCTCCTGCATCCGCCTTTTTGATTGAGGCATCAAGGTTTGGCTTTGTAAGCATCCACATAGCAGCGGCCGCACCAGAAAGTTCAGGTTCCGTTCCATCGAGGCCGTAGTCCAAAATTGCCATTAAAAAGCGATATGCACTTTCAATTCCTCGCCCTGGGTCTGCCGGGTCACTGGCCGCCACAGCGGCGGCAGCATCCCGGTACGACCGGAAAATTTTAACTGTTTCTCTCGGCATCCTCATGCCCCCTATACTTCGTTGATTCTGATTCCGTGCATATAAAGCATCATTTTGCGCTTTATTTTGTACGCTTCCGTTCGGAAGCCCTTGGTGTCCTCGACGATCTCAATCATCTCCGGCGTATCCGGCTCCACCAGAACATCGTAAACAAAGTCCGCAACGTAGCTGCACTCTCGTTCCAGGCACTTCCCCCGGCCCGATTTTGTCGGGCTGTCGGGGTTTTCATACTGTGCCGGGATGAGGACATATTTCACTTGCCGCCGGAGGTTCCCGATTTTTCCGGACCGTTCCAGCAGGAGGAGTTCCCGGTAACGGGATGCCTCCTTTTTGCTGTCAAATGAGATGCCGTCAACGATCGTCTTACGGCTCCCGTATTTGCTCCGCATGGCAGCCACCATCAGAACGGCAGCCCTTCGTCCGGGGCATCCATCGGCATGAAGCCGCTTTCGGAAGGCTCAGGACGGCTCTCAGCGGAATCTTTTTTATCCCCGCAGAAGTAGATGTGGTCCACCAGAATCTCAGCGTTGCGACGGTCCTTGCCGTCCTTATCGGTCCATTTACGGAATTGCAGCCGCCCGGTAACAGCGGCCAGACGGCCCTTGGTGAAATACTTTGCTGCGCTTTCACCGGTGCCCCGCCAAGCCACACAGTCAATAAAATCGACTTCCTTCTTCTCGGCATCCTTGGAGGCCACGTCCCGTTCACAGGCCAGCGTAAAGCTGGCCACTGCCGTTCCGTTCCCGGTTCGGCGAAGTTCGGGGTCGCGCACCATGCGGCCCATGACAACGATCTCGTTAAGCATTGTCGGCTACCTCCTGGGGGATGACCTCGCCGGTCTCGCTGTCCACGTCAATGTAATCCGTGGTGTCGGGGATGCTGGTCATATCATCGGAGAGTTCCACTTTGGTGGTCTCATCCTGCATAACGCCCCGGACGAAATCGGATTTCAGCGGCGCATATTTCAGGACCTTTTTCAGAACTGTTTTCTTTGCCATTTCGTCGAAATTCGTCTGCCACGGGCCGTTTCCGAAACTTTTTGAAAACTTCTGGGCGTGGGTACGAACGTCCTCAATGCTCATCACCTGGAAGCCGTAGCCGCCGTCCTTGGTCTTGAACATGGCATAGTAAGCAACAGGATTGCCCCGGTTGCTCTTGGCGGGGACGTGGCGCAGCTTGGGGTCAAGGCCCAGCTCATAGACGAACTCATCGTTCTCATAGACCGTGTGGGCCTGGATGATGGAGACCTCGCCGGACCGGTAGGCCAGATCGATGAGGCCCTTATAGCCCAGCTGGAACTGACACTCCATCCGCCCGTGGTTTTTGAAGGGGATGAGGTAGGCCTGGCCAAGGGGAGTATTGGGTTCCAGGCCAAGCTGAGCGGCGGTCATCATGGCCCCAAGGAAACTCTGCGGGGTGCATTCTTTCAGCCGGGGGTTGGCGCTCAGGGCGCTCATGGTAATGCGGGTAAACCGCTCCGGGGTCATCACGCTGGGCAGAGCGGCCTTAATGGCCGGACCCATGACCTGGATGTAGTCCTGGATGCTGCTGGGGGCTTTCTTCTTGCTGACGGCCTTCGTGGCCGCAGCGGCGGTCTGAATGGTGTTTTCCATAATTAAATATTCTCCTTTTTGAAGCGGAAAGTTCTGCTTTCCGAAGTTTTGAAGTAGTTCTGCGGGATTTCTCCGTGGTCCTTCTCCCATTTCTTCCGGTCGAAGGTGGACCGGCTCTGAGATTTCCAGCTGACGGTGTACCCGCCGTAATAGCCCCGCTCTGCCGTGCCCATGGTCTGCATGATGCGGTTCTTGGCAGCGGTCTTGCGTTCCTCCAGGTCCTTGATCTGCCGGTCGCATTCTTCCAGCAGCGCCAGGTCTGCGGCGTTGCCGGTCAGGTCAACCTCCTCGTCCGGGTCGCTCTGCGGAAACTCTGCGTTCAGGGCTTCCTCCGTGGACACAGAGCCATCTAATTCCGGTGGGTTGTCCGTCTCCACCATCTCCCAAAAGTCACGTTCTGCGGCTTCCAGGGCGGCGATCTCGTCCTCGTCCCGTTCGATTGTAAAGACCTTAAAATCAACGCCGAGGACCAGGACTGCCAAGTACCAGCGTTCCAGGCCGGACACTAGTAGATAGTGCACCGCTTGGCAATAGTAGTTCGCCGGAAACTCTCCGTTTTTAAATTTGCTCAGGTGCAGGGCGTTTGTGGTTTTGATTTCCAGCCCGGCCTTCTCGCCCACAACGAGGCGGTCGTAGTTTGCATGGGCAAAGGGCATATCGTCCCGGAAGATGGTGTTGTTCTCCCGCCGGACCTTCTTGCCGGTGGCCTCCGTGAACCGCTTGGCCACATAATCTTCCAGGTCGTTCCCCAGCCGGACGGCTTCCTTCCCGGAAATGTCCTCCGGAATGACCTTGCCGGTCTTTTCCATCCAAAGGGCGTATGCGGATTTGTAGGGGTTCAGCCCCAGGATGGCGGCGGCATCGGAACCGCCGATGGACTTTGCCCGTATCTGCCGCCATTCTTCTTCATTGGCGGCGTGGACCTTGTGAATCATTCCTCAGCGCCTCCCATCAGGTCTTCCGTTTCCCGGCGGAACTTGTCCGCCGCACACTTCGGGCAGAACAGCGCTCCGTCAATCTCCCAGGTGTAGTCATCCTGGATGTACTGCCCGCAGCACTCACACTGGGGCCGACGGGTCAGGGATGCCTCCATGTCCCGTTCATGCTGCTGCCATAGGGCAAAATTATCTTCCATCGCTATGCGGTTCCTTTCTCTTAAAAATCTCGCCGTGTAGGCAAGGCGCTCTTGCTTTTCGGCGTTTGTTGTGATATAATTAATCATAGCATTTTCTTCCCATGCTGCCGTCTCCGGTCTTGTCCACCGGAGGCGGCTTTTTTACTTGTCGATGACCTTGAATTCGCCCGTGACCCGGTGCTTCACGATGAAGCTGTGGGGCAGTTCACGGACCACCACCCATGCAATGGGTGCCAGCCCGGCCCGTTTCAGGGCTTCCGCCTGGGCCTTGTTCGGCGTTGCGTTCTTCTGCGCCATGCCCCGCCCTCACTTGTTAAGCTGCTGCCAGTACATGGCACCACGCCACACACCGACGATGAGACAGGCCAGAGCGATAGGACCGGAGACCTCCGGGGAAACCATGCCCCGTGCCGTGTAAACGGCCATCATCCCGGCCAGGCACAGGCAGCTTCCGCATTCCAGGGCGGCCCGGCGGACGGTCCGCCAGAACGCCCGCTTTGCCTTCTCATGGGCCACACGGGCCTGACACTTCCGCAGGGCCTCGGCCTTCTCGGCCTTGCGCCGGGCATTGATCTCATAGATCATCTCCATGTCCGGATCAGTGATGTACTGCATTCCGCTGTTCCTCCTCCATGATGTGCTTGACTTCCTCGGCCAGGGTCCAGACCAAGTGGCCTACCGTGGGCATTCCCCGCTTGGGGTCCACCGTATTGCCAAAGTAGCGCTCCTGCTCCTCCACATTGCCTCTGGACCAGGCCACCTCGATAGCATGGCGCATGGACCGGTCGATGCAGCAGGATTTCCCGCTTTTGGCTGCTACCTCAGCATAGAGTGTGCGTACCGGGATGTTTGGGGCATCCATCACGATTTTGATGGCCTCCACCATGTTCCGGTAGCCGTCCAGATGGGCCGGAACGCCCAGCCGGAACAGAATCTCCTTGATGATTTCGTCAGCTTCTCTGGGTTCGGGGAGAGTGTAGGGGTCGTTCGTCCCGGCGGTCAGCGTGGCCATTTTCTTTTCCAGGGCCAGAACCCGTCTTTCAAGATTTGTCATTTTGCATTTCCTTCCTTTTCCGCCCCGGTGGGGCGATATTTGAATTGATAGAACAACAGCTCATAAAATGTTAATACTATATCTTGCGCCAATGCTTTACAAATACCTCAATATGTTGTATAATTACATCAACCAGAAAGGGGAAGGAGGTAGAAGCATGGCTGCGAAGAATCCGAAGCAGACCAGCCGGTCCGTTGCACACACCGCATCGAAGATTCTCACGGATAAGCGTTATAGCGATAAGGCGAAGAGTGTAGCGGGCAGCGCACTGGCACAGACACGCCCGAAGAAGGGCAAGTAATTCCGGGAACGGAGCAGGATGTACCCGCATCCTGCTCTATTCTTTTGGCTCTGCAAGGTCTGCGGTGGATATTCCGTACAACTGGCACATCCGCTGCACGTCGGCCAGCTTTGGGGAACTCTTACCGGATTCCCAGCGCATCAGCGTCGTGCGGTCAACAAACAGCTTCTCGGCTGCCTGGGCCTGTGTCAGACCGGCATTGACCCGGGCCGCTTTCAGTGTGATTTTCATCGCATTTCCTTCCTTTTTCTTTATTCTTCGTAGGGTTTTCCGTACTTTTCCTGATACCAGCGGCGGAAATCCGCTTCATTTTGAGGGTCTTTGTAGAACGCTTCGATCGCTTTCCGGAGCGCATAAATGGCTCCGGTCAGCTCCGCTTCCTGGGTCATTCTTTGTTCGCCTCCTCCTTCTTCTCGACCCCGTTCAGGGCCATGCCGGTGGCAAGACCGGCGGCGAAGGTCTCGGCGAACCGGGTAGCCATCTCCACCTTTTCGGCGGGGATTCTGCCGATAGCCTCAGCTGCGCTCTTTGCAACTTGCTTGACTTCTTCGGGCATTTTTACACCTCCATAAATTTTCGGGGAAAGCCCCGTTTTTTGTAGTTTTTCGTTGACTGCGGCGGAAAAGTGTGGTATAGTTCCGATTGCCCATTGGGGTAAATAAGAGGATGGGGGATGATAGCATCCAACCAACTTTTGTTTCCGCCAGTACCGGACCACAAAGGTGGCGTGATGCGTCAGGGCGAAGGGCAGAACCGGAACTGCCAAAGTGAAACGGTGCGCCAAGGATGCAAGTTTGGTTTGCTGCCGGGAGAAGTGGGCTGCCAAGGGGTAGCCTCCGGACCAGAAACTCCGGTCTTTCGGCGCAGCGCATTCCGGCAAACAAAACCGGGGGAGAATCATCTGTGACCAAACCACAGGTGATTCTTTCTTTTTCACCGCAGTCAACGTCCTCTGCATTTCTCCGGGCTGGGAACCGGCCTAGGCTGCATTACGTTTGGGCCGGGGACCGGCCCTTTATGTTTTGGCTTTGTTATTCTCGACCTTCGGCTTTTGCCCGAACTTGGGGCCGAGACCTTGCTTTTGCTGCCACCGGCGGTCCGGCCGGGGGCGCTGGATGGGAGCGAACGCTCCCATCATCCGTGCCTTACTCATCGTCGCTCCCACTCCTTAATCCAAGCGTCATTCTGATTGCCAGCTTACACAACGCCGTCATTTCTTCATCGGACGGGAGCGTGTACCTATGTTTGAGCATATACATAAGCACCGTCCGGAGGGCGATTGCATTTTTGAGCCACCCGATGCCGCATATCACAGCGATTGCAGCGAGTGCGATCAACACCCATGTCATTTGTTTGTCCTCCCTTTTTCCAGCGGCCCGCAGTTTCCGCAGAAGCAATGGTAAATTCCGTTCTTGTCTCTCCCACATTTGGAGCTTCGGATGTCGTAGCCGATTGCGGCGATGATTTTATCAACGGATTTGTCGGGCTTGGGTTCCTCTTTCTGCTGTCCTCGCAGTGCATCTGCAAGGGCAGCAATTTCTTTCGGCTCTGCCTTGATTGTGATTTCCATGGTCTCACCTCCCGTATTTCTATTTGACTTCACCCCAGCTTTGCGGTATCATTGACCCGGAAGGGGGTGTAATTGTGGATACTGTTGTTGATTGGATAACTTTTGCTATTGCTGTTGCTGGTTTTCTGCTTTCCGTGTACAACTTCGTGGAGCGGCTTGCAAAAGACCGGCGGAACATCGAAGTTAAAGTAAAAGCAATCTACAAAACCGGGGCATACCTGACTTTGCTTGTTGAGTTTGCAAACCGCTCTCAGCTTGGGATTTCTGTTACCGCCGGGACCCTGAACGGCGTATCATTTGGCGAGACCGCCAGGATGATTTATCGCTATCTCGACCCGAAGGCAGCGGGGAAAGAAACCGAGAGGACGGTCACTTTACCTCAGTACATCCCGCCGCTAAGAGCGGAAAGGTTTCTTTTCCAACTTGAAGGTGTTGCGAAGCCGATTTCCGGTATCGGAACAATAAGGCTTTCGACCACTCGTGGGAAAATCACAAGGCGTTGTCCGCTCCCACTTACTCACGAAAGCGATTTAACACCATTGTTGCGATACCTAGGCCAATGCTGAGACAGCCTAGGACCAACGATACGATTTGCAGTGCCGTCACCGTTCTCACCTCCCGTGTCTTTTGTTTGACTGGCTATATATTATCATAGCAAGCCAAACTTGTCAAGCACTTTTATTGCTCACCAATGATTTTTCTTGACTTTTTTTCGAGGTGTGCTATAATACAGAATGTAAGGAGGTGATACAGATGAGTACCATTAACGAGCGTATCGCAGAGGTGGTCGAGACATCCGGCCTGAAAAAGACCGTTTTTGCAGAAAAATTAGGAATCTCACAGCCATACCTAAGCCAGCTATGTTCCGGCCACGAAAAAGCGAGAAACCCTAGCGACCGCACGATCTCGGATATTTGCCGTGTCTTCGGCGTGAGCGAAACCTGGCTCCGCACCGGCGAAGGGGAAATGCGCCTGAACCTGGACCGGAAGGAAGAGCTGACCGCTATCTTCGCCCAAATCGCCGCCAGCGACGATGCAAAGGCCCGGCTGGTGAAAGCCTTCGCCATGCTGCCGGACGAGGCCTACCCCAAGCTGGAAGAATACATTAAAAAAATCGCTCAGGAATTGTCCAAAGAGTAAAGAACGCCCCGGAAGCCGTTTCCTCAACAGCCTCCGGGGCGTTCCTCATTTAATATTTGCTGAACAGGGCGAATATGTATATGTTCTTCACCTGTTCCGCCGTGGCCCTTTCCAGCATCCGCTGAAGCAGCTCCAGCCACTTTTCCTTCTCCGTGTCCTTTTGCTTTCCTGACATTTTTTGCCCCTCCCGTGATTTTATTGTTGCTTTTGGCCGTGGAGTGTGGTATGATTCATGTAGACCATTCACCATTTATCGTCACAAAATTCTTTTAAGAACGTCTGTTCGATATGCCAAAATAATAGCAAGGTATATGTCCAATAAAGTGGACTGCAACAGTGGGGCGATAAAGCGGGGGTGGGGTGTATTCCTTCTATCCGGTTTTATTTCAAGACGGAAAGGAGGGATATGAATGGATGACAGTTTCAGCGATTTTATGGGATTCATCGGTAACAACTATGAAATTGTAAGAAGCGAACTCAGAAAGAATTATGCCAGTTCGCAAGATGACGGGATTACGCTTTCCCCGGCAGACGTGGAGCTGATTACTCAGATTTCTGCGAATGTTTCTCTTGCATTTCTTCGTGCGTACACCGAATGGCATCGTCAATTGCACGGCGAACGCCAGCAATGACCGCTTCCGTAATTTCTTCGGAATTCTTTACAGGCACAGCAATTCACCACCTTTCGGAATGGATTGATTTGCACCCCATCCCCACTTTATTGCCTTGCTTACATACCATTATATGGCAAAACCTTCGCTTTGTCATCCCCGCAAATTGCCCGGCCACCGTGCCACAGATGGCCGGGCCTGCCGCCAGATGAAGCCTCTACGCTCCCTCGCTACCCGGCTGCATGGACAGCATACCGCAACAGGAGCGTAAAAGCGACGACAAAAAAGAGAAAACTGTTTCCCATAGCGAATTGATTCAATCATTTTGTCGAAAGAAAGGAATTTGTATGAATGACTATGACGATGTTGTGCAAACGATCCGGGACGCAAAGAGGATAAGCGGTTTTACCAATCAGCAGCTGGCCGATGCCGCAAATGTGCCGCAGTCTACAGTAAATAAACTGCTGGCCTCCGGATGCAACGGAAACCCAAATGCGTTTTATCTGGCCGCTATATGCGAGGTTCTGGGCCTCTCCATGGATGCCCTGATGGGCATTTCCCTTCCGCAGGAGCCGGATTCCTCCGGCGAAAAAATGCGCTCTCTGCAAGCGGAGGTCGCCCACAAAGAGGAACTGCTGCAAGAACGCAGCAAACAGATTGATTTATTGCAAGAGCGCAGCAAGCTGGTGGAGGGCGGCATCCGGGAACGGAAGCCGGTCATTTACGGCCTTACAAGCCTGTGCATCATCCTGGCCATGGCCCTGATGGCCTATGTTGTTCTGGATGCCCAGCATCCCACGATTGGCCTCATCCGGTCCGACGGTATCAATATGTGGGTGTATCTGGCGGCATTGGCAATCATCGGGATTTGCCTGTTTATCGGACAAACAATAATTAAAAAGAGACTGCGGAGGAAAGAAAATGAAAATGCCGATTGATTTGTCCGCCCTGACACCGGCGGAAAGAAAACTATTCGATAGCTGCCCAGAGGCCCTGGATTCCGGGTGCGAGACCGTCTGCTGCTTTTACTTGCGGTACTCCTCCGACAAGCAGACGGAGCAATCCATTGAGGGGCAGCTTCGGGACCTTCTGGATTTTTGCAAGAGGATGGGCTACCGGTGCGCCGCCGTATATGTGGACCGGGCAATCTCGGCCCACGCCAGCATGGAAAAGCGCCCGGCGTTCCAGCAGATGCTGACGGACAGCGCACGGTCTGAATGGACCATCGTCCTGGTCTGGAAGCTGGACCGCTTCGCCCGCCGCCGGGAAGATGCCGCCATTGCCCGGATGCGCCTGCGGAAGAACGGCTGCACCGTGGAATCCGCCAAGGAGAACATCAGCAAAAACCCGGAGGGCGTTATCCTGGAATCCCTGCTGGAAGGCATGGCGGAATACTACTCCGCCGAGCTGTCCCAGAAGGTCCGACGTGGAATGCGTGAGACGGCCCTGAAAGGAGCCAGCACCGGCGGGGTGATCCCATTGGGGTACAAGTCCGTCAATAAGCGGCTTGAGTTGGACCCGGTATATGCGCCCATTGTCAAGGAGATGTTTGAGCGGTACGCTGCCGGTGAGACAGCCACGGCCATCATGCGGGACCTTAACGCAAGAGGCTACCGGACCGCAAAAAATATGGAGTTCAGAGGCTCCACGTTCAGCCGCATCATGGCCAACAAAAAATATATCGGGATATGCCGGTACGGAGATGTCTACACCGAGGATGTTATCCCTCCAATCATTGATAAGGAGCTGTTTGATGCCGTGCAGAAAAAATTAAAACAGGTAGCGGAAGCTCCTGCCAAAACGAAGGCCAAGGTCCCGTACCTGCTGTCTCAAAAGATTTTTTGCGGGCATTGCGGAAATAATATGTTCGGAGAATCCGGGCGGGGAAAGCAGGGCCGGATTTATCATTACTACGCTTGCTACAGCAAAAAGCGTGGTAAGGGCTGCCGGAAAAAGAACCTGCAAAAAGACTGGATCGAGGGCGTTGTCGCCGAACAGGCCCGTGCCATGCTGACGGATGAAGTAATAGACTATATCGCCACCATGGCCGAAAAGCAGTCCGAGGAGGCATACAGAGCTACGTCAAAGGCTCCGGCCCTGCAAAAAGCAATCAAAGAAAATGAGGTAAAGATACGGAACCTGACCGCCGCAATCGAGGCATCCGGTGCAACGTCCAGCTACCTGATCTCCCGCATTGCCGAGCTGGAAGCCCAGACGAAAGCCTTGCAGACGGAGCTTGCCAAAGAGGAGGACAACACCATCCGCCTGACAAAAGATAAGGTGGTCTTCTGGCTGGAAAAGGTCCGGGATAAGGTTGCCGCCGTCGGCGATCAGACGGCAATGCTGCTTGACCTGCTTGTAAACTCCGTTACGGTCTGGGACGATGGCCCGGATGGAATTACCATCAAAACAGCGTTCAACATCACCGGCCTGCCCGAAAAAACCTATAAGGTCCCTGCCGGAGCGCCCCCTTCCGGCGGTGAAATGTGTTCGGATTTGATGGCCTATGGTTCACCAAACGCAACTCATCCGAACCCAACGATAACTTTTATCGGGTTCCTGCTGGTGCAAACACAAAGATATTCCCTGCCATAACCGGCAGGGGATATTTTTTTTGAAAAAATTGTGATTCGCCCATTGACATACCGTACTCAGTGTGGTATTATATCAACACAAAGTGAAGAGCCAAGGAGGGCAAAAACAATGACAACTGAGCAAATCAAGGCCTGCGGACGCATTTATGCGCTGCTTCGCAAGGCCCTCGGCAAGGACAACCTCGCTGACAACCGCAACGTGATGACGCTGCCCTTGCACATGATTACAGCATACACCACCGAGGCCCACCGTCGAGGCGTTGTGACGGCGAAGCTGGACAAGGAGTTGATGGACTTCTGGTGCCTTTTCGACCAGGAGACCGTCAAAGAATGGTTTGAAAAGCCCCTAAACTTGGAGCAGCAGGGACAGCTGAGCTTGGCAATCCACCAGACGATGTATTCCATAGAGGGCAAGCAATGACCAGGGAGCAGTACAATTACGCAGCAACAGAGGCCGGGAATTACGTCAATGTTGATTCATACCTGTCGGACGTAGCAACTTCCGCCATCTGGGGAACCGGATTCGGTGGCGAAGTGACTTCGATTCCGGCGGAGCGAATCCGTGAGCTGAGCGACATCTACGCCGCCGTAAACCGGGGGATGAAGGAAGTTGTCTCCTTCACTGGGCTTTCTCAGGCCGGATTCGCAGAGCGGTTTCTGATTCCGCTTCGGACGGTGGAATCCTGGTGCATGGGGACCCGTCCTTGCCCCCTCTGCTGGAAGATGCTTCTTCAACAGGCGGTCGGCCTCCTGAAGTTGCAAATCAGTGGTTAAATAAAAAGTCACGCACAGCCCGTGCGTGTGGATTGAAACCCAAAAAGTAAGGACCGTTCCGTATGGAGCGGCCCTTATTCTTTACTTTTTGTACATCCCTTGCAGGACACCGACTTCTTCAGCGTCGCCGATTGCCCGCTTGTGGAGGTATTCGTATAGGGCCTTCATCCCTTCGGGCGGCTCCCCTTTTTGCCGCTTGTACGCCTCAATGTGCCGCACAACATCCTTATGCAGGAGGTTCATGTGGTTCATCTCCTCGCCGGACAGTTTGTAAAACAGTTCGGCCATTTCCGGATCGCTGGCCTTGTATTCCAGGGCCAGCTTGGCGTAGGTGTGAGCGTCTTTTAGCTCGTCCTCAACGTGCTCCATGAGGAGCTTAATCTCCGTCATATATCAAACGCCCTCCTTTATGTAGGCATAGATTGCATCCAGTTCTTTTTTCCCAATTTTAATCTTGATTTTCAGCATTGGGATTTCAAGCGGGATTGGCTCCCCCAAATACGGCTTTGCGGCATTGTATAGGGCATCAATGTCTACGGCGTTGTTTTCACGGTCGTACACGCCCAGGGCCTTTACAACGGGATGATCCGCATACTGCGCAATGATATTGGGCAGATTGGCGGATAAAAGCCCACCTGCTCCGGCAATCAGGACACGGTCCCACCCGGTCAGGCTTGGTGCAATGTCCCGGTCGATAAATTTTGCTATCCCGGATTGTACATTCTCGATAGATACCATTGGCTTATCCTCCTCTGTTCAATCGGGCACAGGGGCGGCATTTGCCGCCCCCTTTGTCCCCGTGGAATCACTTGCCGCAGCAGTCACAGCCGCACTTGGGCAGCGGATTGTACAGCGTCTGCGCCGTAGTCCCGGTCCCGGTGGTTACGTCTGCAACCATCTTGGGGTAGAACGTGGCGTTTGCGTAGGTAACGATAGAGTTGTCCCCGCAGCACCGGCGCTCCGCCTCAATCTTGATGTCCTTGGACAGCTCAGACTTGACGGATGCAACATCCTGACGGACCAGGACGAAGCTGTCCTCCGTGCGCTGATTGTGGACAGCCTGATCGCACAGCGTCTTGCGGATGTCCTTCAGCTGGCCGTCGATGTATGCGTACATCTCCAGGGTCTTTTGGTCATTGTAGGTGTTCGCTTTCAGCATGGCGATCTCGCTGTCCTTGGCTGCAAGTTTCTGCTCCCGGTCCAGCTCATACCGGCTCACCGGCATATTCTCGCTGCACACCCCGGCACCGGCATAACCGACGGCACCGTAGGGCATCGGATGGGCAGGATTGCGGTTTCCAAGCGCAAGCGCTCCAAGCCCGCCCATGGCATTCAGCACACCGAGGGACAAACCGGCGATACCTGTTCCAAGGCCTGCACCGGCCACGCCTTTACTTGCGTACTCCTTCTCAACGTCAACCATTTTTACGGTCCTCCTTAAATTGATTTTCAGGTGGCCACCTGGTGGCTATAATATAGCAAAAAACCCGGCCCGCAGATTATCGTCTGCAAGTCGGGTTTTTCTCGTTTTCTTCTCACCGAAAGTCAAAATTTCAGATTTTCCGGGAGCAGTTTACTGTATTTCCGGCAGAAATCA
>ERZ1034768.277-NODE-277-length-18651-cov-22.251613_pt1 | contig 18651 bp, 30 predicted proteins | sample MGYA00520691_ERZ1034768 | MGnify/ENA primary metagenome ERZ1034768 (study PRJEB33766, sample SAMN09781704) | gut metagenome | biome: gut microbiome | host: Homo sapiens | place: Madagascar | study: EMG produced TPA metagenomics assembly of the PRJNA485056 data...
AAATAAGGTTAAATCAAGTTCAGAAGGATTTACAATCAGTTTAAATACACTAATTGATAATGGATATATATCAGGTAAAAATTTAAAAAATATAAACAGAGTAAGATTTAACGATTACTCTGAATATGAATCAGGAAAATCCAGCAACGGCGGTTGTTATGGCTTTTGGACTGACTACTCTCGGACCGAGGGCGGAGAGTGGTCAGTCAGCTACGGAACGACGGCAGATCTTGAATTCTGCCCGGTCTGTGGTAGTTTTGGATCCCATGAAGAATGGGACGAAGAAGCACAGGAATATTTTTATTCCTGTGGTGACTTTTCCAGAGTCACAGAGGAAAAACTGCTGGAATTAATTAATGAATTCCAGGAAACAGAGGATTCCTGGATTGAATGCCAGTAATGATAAAAATAAACAGGGAGGGAAGAAAATGAAAGGAACAGAAAAACAAGTTGCATGGGCTAAATCATTAACCAAAAAAATGAATGAAAAATTTGAGGGCATGCTCACTGAATGCAAGCAGCTTTACCCGGATGATTATGAAAAATGCAACTTAATTCTTAACTCTATTAAATCGGCATTTGAAGAAGCGCACGCAGGAGAAGTTATTGATCTGCTGAAAGATAGAAAAGAAACCGACGGAAAAGAATACTATAATGCTTTATATCATGCTGTTTTCGCTTCCAGCTCTTCTACAGCAGAAAAAGTAAAAGAAATCATCTCAAACAGAATTTGTTCTGTTAATCTGATTGAAGAAGCTAAATCTGATGATATTGAAGTTACAAAATTGCAGAACGAAAAATATGCCAAAGAAGAATACGGCATAGAATTAGTTATTGGGTCTAAATACTATTTTACAAAAGGCATAAGTGAGACCCAGAACGGTGCTTATTATCTTTACCTGGATGGTCAGCCAGTTAAAGAAATGTCAGTGCCTATAGGTTATGGGTTTGACGTCAGCGGAAATAGATACTCAATTTTTAAAATTGTGGGTATTGATGAACCGGTCGCTTTTAAGCAAATATAGAGGTGCGATCCGTGGAAAAATTTATTTTGAAAAAACTGGACTGTGAAATCTGGGAAAAGGATGTTGATACTTATATAAGGGATTACTTTTCCACTTACAGTGTATTCGACAGGGATGGACATGTTATAGATTCCAAGAATCTTTTTGGTTATATTGATACCATATGCGTAAATGACGTTTTATCTGATATTTATACTGGAACCAATGAGTTCTTTGAAGGTGTTGGAATTTGTGAAATATCACTTTACGATGAATTTGCAAACGAACTGGAAAACAAATTAATAGGCAAATTTTATCAATTAAACAAAAACAAATTTAAGGAAAGCCTGGAAGATTTTACAGATTATCTTTTGAGTGAACACACTTATTTGCTTTATGATTATATTTATCATTTGCTTGATAATTGTACATCTGAAAAATTGAAAAAAATAATATTGGATGAGGAATAAAGACTATGATAATAAAAAAATTATATAAATGTGACAAGTTCCACGGATATTCCGTGATTGCCGGAACTGACGGAAAGAATTATATTTTTCTTTCTATTCCGTTCAGGGCTGTCAAAGAGAAGGACTTGAAAGAAATGCAACACATCCCAACTGGGTATCTTCAAGAAGAAGCCGAACCATATATGTACAAATTTTACGGGTTCACGAAAGAAGATCCATCTTCCGTGTCTATTTCAGAACTCCGATCATTAGCAGGGATATCCAGACCTGAATTTTCACGGAGATATGGTGTTCCGATCAGAACGCTAGAGGACTGGGAGGCTGGCAGGCGAACACCGCCAGAGTATGTGATCTCTCTCCTGGAAAGGGTGGTGAAAGAAGACGTCAAAAAAGAAGAGAACAATTAAGCTCTCTTCTTTTACTTTTTAGTGCATCAGTAATTTAAACGCCGTTGCAATCCATCCGACTGCTGCCACTATGCAAGCAGTTCTCCACCGCTTGGTCTGTACTTTTGCTTCTTTGATTACGTCAGAAGCGAGATTGAAGTTATTCATCATTGTACCTCCGTGATCTAATCTATGCTATATTCAGTATATAGCCTGATCGCAGAGAATAGCAAGATCCTTTCAGCTTACTTTTAATATTTTCCGGTTCACCCTCCGGCTGATCCGCTTGGCAGTGGATACGCTCACATTCATCCTTTCAGCGCATTGCTCAAGAGGTACGCACTTTGCCCGTAGTTCGAATAATGTTCGTTCTGATTCTGTAAAATTGCAAGTGTCCCGGAAATAATCCAGCTCAGGAACTGTAAAATCATAAACATTCACAAGCCCGTACCTCATCCATGCTAACGCTGATTCTGCGCTAAATACTGTGTAAGCTTCTCTCTCGTTTTTTTTAATTGCTCAGTGTTGTTTCCGCTGATCTGACTGTCCAACATGGTAGACAGTACCTCAAGAATCATAGAATCTCTTTCAGAGATCCGCTTCAGCGTCTCAAAATCCTGTCTGTCATGTTGTTCCAGCACTTCTACCCTCTCATTGAGTTTGATGGCAGGGGATATCCACTTGTGAATTACCGCCACAGCTCCGCCAATAATTGAGATCCCTCCACAAATAGATAATAAAAGTTGTACAGTTTCTAACAGACTCATAATTCGTATACCTGTCCACCTATTTCTGATGTTTTCATTTTTATTGTTACTGTCAAGACATTGTTTTGTATTTCTCTCACTTTATATTCTGCCACTTCGCTTTTTACAAGAATGTCCAGCACGCTTGTGTCGAGAACAGAAATAGTTCCAATTATTTCCCTATAATCTCGCCCATCATTATAAAGCATTCTTCTGAATGTAATTCTTACGCTACCCATTATGTCAGGTATCCAAAGTTCAATAAATCCCACTTCTTTATCTCGAAAAAGATTTTTTACAAGTTTATTTACTTTCACCTATCTTCCATCCTCTCTTGTATCGTTTTGCGCCGGATTTACTGCGCCGCTCCTGATCGTATCCGTAGCCAGCCACCTTGTTTCTGTCATACTGTGGAGCCATGTTGTTCCGTTCGCAGAAATCATTGTAAGCTTTATTTTGACGTGTCAGTTTATACGATAGTGCATCATATTTATTCTGTATGTCTGCTTTTTCTTGTGTCCCATCCGGTAACATGTTTAGTTCTGTTTGCATCGTCAGCAGCCTGCGTTTGGTTGCCCGGATCGACCGTTCCATCTTTCGCTGTTCCTGCATCAAGTCATATTTCTTCCGGTTCTCTTCTGTACTGATCTTCAGATTGCCATTTTCATCTAGATATGGATTTCTCAGATCCTTGTCCCACATCTGGTGGCTGTGCCTGCAGTTATACCCATGCAGGCCAAGAGGATTCACCACTTTCCCTTGTCCGGTAACCAGATTGATGTCATAACCGGTGGATTCCAGAAGATTCGGATATCCCGGTTCTGATCCACGGATCCGGTATACTTTTCCTTGCCAGTTCTCGTGGCCTGCGCAATATGGCTGTCCTTCTTTTTGCGGTCTGGCTCCTGTGTGAGCAGAGATTAATACATATTCGCTTTTGGTTTCCACGATATACTGATTTGTCACCTGTGCTGCCGTCTGATTCATGGATGTGACCACACAACATCTCACTGCTGCTTCCAATGTCCGCTTTGTGCCGGTTGGATATGTGATCGTCACGCCACGGCCAGCGTACCGATCTATCACATCTGCGGTTGCCTGAGTGTAACTTTCTGCTCCTGCTGCCACTCTCATCTCTGCTTCATCCATCAGATTAATAAGATCCTTCTGCGCCTGATCCATTGTGGTTCTGGTAAGGTTAGATAGTTCGCCAAGCGTCTTCTTGTACTCAGCATCCATAATCTGGATCACAAGCGCATTTTCCAGTGGCGGTGATACCACAAGTCCCATCTGCTTCAATTTCTCTTCATCACTCGCCCACGATGCCAGAACCGCATTCTGCAGTATCTTTCTAAGTTCTGCCCGGCTCATATTCATATACTCAGTTAGCTTCTGTTCTATGTATTCCCTGCTCTCTCCCATCTGCTGTAGCCGGTATAATAACCGATCTGCTGTAGCTGTAAGTTCCCCAGCGTTTACCAGGCGCCGTGTGATGTCGTGCAGTATATCATCTTCTAACTTCCGGAAGATCTCTATCAGACGGTCTTCTTTCCCCAAAAAGTAATCCGGCTCCAGCATCATTCCACCAACTTTCTTTTTACCAGTTCTTCCCAGTCGTGCAAGTGTTCAGCCTTTGCCGTCTCAAACCATTTTGCTCCGGTTCCAGGCTCATGATATTGTAACTTTCGCCCGGTCGGGTATTTTGCTGGTGGTGACCACCAGCCTGTTATATTACCCTCTGCATCCTTAATTGGGATATTCGGGCCGTATACTTCGCCCATGTACTGATAGTGGGCGTATGGTGCATACCATTCAACAGTTCCGCCAGACATGCCGTCTGGATATCTCACTTGTGACCTCAGTGCTCCCTGTCGAAATGGGATGTATGGTGTACTATCTGCTACAATCTGCTGATTTAGTGCCGCCTGTGCTTTATCCAGATTGCCTGCTATACGATCCAGATTTAGTTTTATGTGTACATTTCCAATTGCCTCTTTTTTCATGTTAAATAATCCTATTTTTGTATAATAATATACCTTCGTTTTTTATTCGTGCACAGCACTTTTATATAATACATTTCAAATGGCTGCTTCTGACCGACACCTGATCACTTGTGATATACTGCATTGTCGTATCCAATGATTCATGTCCGAGTAACTTACTAGCATCGGCAATATTCACTTTGTGGTTAACTATAGCCCTCTTTAGTTAATTACATAAATGTTCGCATGAAGCCTTCATATTCACATGTCGCTCTTTCTTGACCTAATTCATTTAAATGAACATTGTCTATAAAATACATAGATTTTACAGTATCGTTCCAAACACATATACCACCTTGTTTATTGTTTTTGCAATGCACCGTTCCGATATTCATACAAGCATTTTCAATAGCACCTATATAATCAGTTTGTTCTCCATAAAAATAAGGAGTGATAAACATAACTTGACTTGATGTAAAATGCTCAAGTATGTATTTGAACGCTACTCTTAATGCACCATAAATATTAGTTGTGTCTATATTACTGCTAGACCAATTTCCAATTTTGATATTTTTTGATCTATCATTAGTCCCCATGTGAATTACGATAATATCCGGGTTTCCTGTAATTTTTTTAAGTTGTTCTAAAAGACAATTTGCGTCAGCAGAATCACCATGTCCAGTCGTTATAAAAGCACCATTTGCAGCAACTTTTTGATAAGTCATATTATTTCTACTTGCAATCTTATATGCCCAAGTCTGGTTTTCTGATAATGTATGACCTTTCGCCATGCTATCTCCAAGAACAGCCATTGTCTTTCCATAAAGTCTGTTTTCAGATTTGCGAGTTTTTAATTCTGATACATCTTTTGTAATTACAGAATATTCGTAGCTAAATGGATAATATTTATCGGGAGTTTCAATGCTTGTGAACATACATCTAGCCTTGCTAACTTCATCACTTGGAAATGTTACTCTTGCGTATTTTGAACCATTAGGGGAAGTACAAGACGATGCATGGAAATAGCCGCCTGCAATAAATGTTTTCGATGAATCATAAAAACAAATATAAGATACATTATCATATTTCACTGTATAGACCATCTGAAGTGCATAATATGTTTTGTTTTCATGCACATCAAAATAATCAGATGTAACAAATCTTGAATCGCTATGCACAGTTCCGTCATTATACAAAAAACCACTAACAGTGTTGTCTTTGTCAAATCCATTGATTAACCCTTTATAAATTATATTACCTAAATCTTCCTTTAGCTGACCAAGATCATTCTGGATCTGTTCTGTATGATTGTCAAATTCCTGTGTCTTCTGATTCGCGTTTTCATCAAAAGCAGTTTGTTTCTCGGTTGCATTGCTGTCAAATGCATCCTGCTTTTCTTTGATATGATTATCCAGCGCATCCTGTTTTTCGCTTACATGGGTATCGAATTCTGTGGTTTTTTCATCTGCATTTTGATTATAAGCAGTCTGAGCTAATGTACCAGTATCTTTGATTTGCTGCTCCCATCTGGATCCTGCCGTATTAAGGCCTGTTACTGCACTTGTAAGAGCATCTGCCAGTGAAGTCAATGCTGCCGATTCTGCGGAACTGATATCAGCCAGTACAGTATCTTTCATACTTTCTATTGATGATATAGCTGATGTACTGGCTGCATCTACCGCATCAACGCCATCCTTTTGCGATTTTTTGATATCTGTCAGTGATTTTTCCACAAGATCACGGATTTGTGTCATCGACAATTTGATTTCTTCTTTGCCGGAAAGTATATCTTGTTTTGCTGCTTCAATAGTTTCGGTGAATTGCTTATATTCGTCCGAATGGTCATATCTCAGCGATTCTAACCACGACTCTAATGTGCCCTCATATCCCTTACTTACTGCAAGCTCATATGCCGACATTCCAACCACACGCCCAAGGTCTAATACCCTCATTCTATCACCTCTCACTTTCTCCAAAAATCAAGTGTCCATCATTGTCTATGCGCAGACTTGGCGGTTCATCTGCTTCATTATAATAAATCATTAGATCATTCCCGAAGATTCCCATGGTAAACATTCCGTTCGATGGAATTACGATTCCATCCTTGCCATCGAAGTAATCTTTTCCTTTAATTGGCGTGTATCCAGTGATATCAGCTACAGATATTAGCTTTTCCCAGTTATCTTCTCCGACATACCGCCATTGGATTTCTTCTCCATTATTCCTGATTTCCGTTTCTCTGACGCCTTTCAGCTTCTCGATCTTCTCAAGCAACTGCCGGTACACGTCCGGTTCTGGATCTTTTACCGGATAGTCCGTTTCCCTGATGGATCTTGTGATCTGCAAAAAGCATGGCGTAGTGGACTTTTCGTCTGTGTATACTCCAACGGATATGAACCCTTTCTTGAGCAGTTCCGGCGGTATCTGGCAAGAATTATTCTCGTCGAGTATCCGTTCTTCCTGCGCATCATCCTTGATGAATCTGGCTGTTTTGATTCTCTCAGATGCTAGATCCTCGTCCAGATCAAATACCGCTGTGTAATCCATATTGTCGCCAATCAGGTCAATACTTTTTGTATCGGATGTAATATGTCTGTTTTTGACTGTAAAAATTATATTTGTATTCATCATTCATCACCAAATAATCCACTATCCTGCTGCTGTTGCTGGGCTTCGTCTGCAAGAGCCTTTGCATCCTCTTCTGAGAATCCCTCGAATTTGACCAAATAATACCAGAACGGTACTCTGCCTGTATTCACATAGCTCCACCACGTCTGCTTATCCTCAGCAAATGAATATGTAATGTCCCCAAAATCATAATTGACTTCGTAAACTCCAACCGGCGCAAGCCCATAAATATCAGCATACACGCTCATTGCGTAGATAGCACCGTCAAGACAGCTTTCCAGTTTGTCCCGAACGTCCTTTATAAACTGTATTGTTCTCTGCTGTTCTGCTTCCACCCCTGTAGCCGTCTGAATGCCGCTAGATTCGTTAAAAACGAAATAGCCGTTGGAAAATCCGATCTTGTATCCTAACTGGCTCAAGAGGGCATTGATGCCTTTGATTCTTGTATCTGTGTTAAGCTGCGGATTGATCTCCCGATAGAATTCTTTTTCGTCCTGCCCAAATACGTTCTTCACGTAATGAGGAAGTTTCATTTCTTTTTTGCGGTTCTCGTTATATTTTGCGTTCCTGTTCTTAATTGGTGTACCGTCCGGGATCAGTAGCCTATCATCTGCCAGAATAATCTTTTCTGAATCGAATATCTCTCCGGCATTCCGGCTATATGCGATATCAAGGTCTTTTAATTCTTCGATAGCTTCCGCAAATATTGGCAGTCCCAGAACGGTATTCAGATCAAGATTGTTTGCCTGAGGAGTACGGAATACACCAAACATCGGACCATCAAGGCTCTCATTATTCCCTTTCAGAATCGGAGGTGTATCTTCCATCAGCCCAGACCACTTCGTTTTGCTCATAGCAATCGGTTTTCCGATGCTGTCTGCTGTAGAGGATACATATGTTCGGTTACTGATGTAGTACGGGGATACCTTGGCCCCATCAATTACACTGTCCACGAACCGGTGATACTCAAGCCGTGTATAGTATTTGTCTCCATCTGCATACTGGTCCTTGAATATAATCCCCCTAATCTCCTGATTATCACAATCAGTCAGCGCCACATCGAGCGGCGTGAACATATCAAATCCCGTTCCGTTCGGCTTGATGAATACTGTGCCGTAAGCACAGCCATATTCTACCCAGTGCCGGATCTGGAAGTATATCTTGTCGATCTGTTCTTGGAGCCATGTAGCTCTCGCAGATCCATCGATCTGTATTCCGATTGCCAGTGTTGCAAGTCGGGCAGTCTCGGAACACACAGACTTTGCGAAATTGATGGTCTTGATTCTATCGTCTGCACTTAGCCATGCCGGTCTTCCTGCGTATATGCTTGCGCAATTTTGTATCATTGCTTCCATCACGGGTGATTTAATTATATCTGTCTGAAAGTCTTTCTCTGCCTGATCTTTAAAAAACATCCCTATCCACCTTCTAATTGCTGATATGATTCCCATTTATTCACCTGCCGATATTTTCTTTCCACATTCCGGGCAATAATTAAGGTCATGCGGTCTGGAAGTAAGGCTACCTTTCCTATCTTTCATATACATGTATAACATACATCCGTATATGAATTTGTTGTTCTTATATTCCGGCTTTTCATGGGCTTCTTTCCATGATTCCAATTCTTCACAAAATCTACACATTATGCACTGTTTCCTCTTCTTCTCCACAATGATTCTGTCGCATACCGGCTTGCATCTATTAGATGATTATCGTGATCTGGATACCCAGTAATAATATTCCCATCTTTGTCTCGCTCATATTCATAGCCTTTGAATTCTTTGCAGACGTTTGGTGTTCTCGCTGGATCCATAACCAGTTTCCGCTTTTGCCACCACTTCATAGAGTACTCGATGCTACCAGGTCCCTTAATAGCTCCTCTGGCAGCCAGTCCATAGTCTCTGTAATCTGTCACAGATTTTGGCTCAGCAGAATCACAAGTGATCTCATAGTCATCATATCCTCGTCGTTTGATCTCTCCAGCCGTCCATTCGTTTGATTTCTTGTTTTCATAGATCTCGTCTATGAAGTATATTGTCTCCTTATCTGCATCGTAATACAGCCGCACAAATGCATATGGATCCGGGAACCAGCCCCAGTCTGTGCCCTGATAAATACGATCCATGTGGCTGATCTCTTCGTCTGTGATGGTTCGTTCCTCGATAAATTCGAACACATTTCCGCCATTTCCGTTCGCTACGCCCATGTACTCATTGTCATAGGCATCTGGATTGGTTTCTTTCAGATGTTCCGCATCATTCAGAAAGATCTCTCCCAGCCATTCTTCCGGTACATCCTTGTATGTACTACGGCATACAAGAGCTTTTTCGTCTTTCTGTTCTGCTTCTGCCGTGTATTCGTTCGCCCAGTTATTCTTGCTTCTCGGTGGGTTGAATGATTTGAATTTGTAGGCGATATCACCACCTCGTAATGCGGACTGCTGGATGTTACGAATTTCTTCTGGTCCTGCAAACTGATCCAATTCCTCAAACCATACAATACCAATATAGCCAAACTCCGGCTTTATAGATTTGATCTTTAGAGGATCATCTGCACCACGAAAGTAGATCTTCTGACCGGTTGCCTTGTATGTAATCTCCATTGGGGATACCTTGCAGGTAAATTCCTCATTCAGATCGAGTTTGTCTATTCCCCATTTCATCTGTGCGTATACAGAGTCCTTGATGGTATTCCCGACCTTACGCAGTACCAGCGCATGGATATTTGGGTTATTCTTCATCAGTTCTGGTATAATGCAGGAAATCCCGGAGGACTTGGTAGATCCTCGTCCTCCAGGCAATATGTACTCAGAATGTCTTCTACTACGGATATCCCGTATCATCGGATGAAATACATCAGCGATCACATCCAGATCCATGTGATAGATTCCGGGCTGTCTGGCACGTTCTTCTGCCTTTTGTTTCTCTTCAAACTGTTGTTTGATGGTGAGAGCCTTTTCCAGATCGTTCGCAGCCTTCAGACGGTCTCCCGCTCCGATCTCCAGACCAAACGAATCTTTCTCTTCGCCACGCATCACACGGCTCCTGAACTCCTGTATCTCTTTCAGATCGCAGATACGAGATGATTCGATTTCTTTTTGTCGCTCTGCAATATAGGTGGCTATATGAGGTTTGTGCAGGTTTTCAGTGCCTATCGCTGCTGCTGTCTTTTTGCTGTACCCAGCCACAATTGCCGCCTGTGTCGCATTCCCACTATTCCGTATGTATTCATCTGCAAAAGCTTTTTGCTTAGGTGTCAATATCATGTTTCCATCCTTGCATCTGCTCCCAGATATCTTTTAAACACAGTAACGCTTCTATCTGGGATGCTGTACTAATAATCTCATAGTCCCTTTCTTTCTGCCCCTTTTTGGTCTGCTGCAGTGTAGATACACTAAGAGAGTACATCGTTATCATTCGATTCTGTTCCTGGCTATAGAACTGTCTCTGACTGATCTTTACCGGCAATCCGGTTTTCAGCAAAATCGCCTGCTGCAGCTTTCTCATTTTTAAATTCAGATTCATGTTCTACCTCAATTATAGTTCTCATCACTTTTCCGTGTCTCTGCACTATATCCGCCGTGTCAGCCTCAGCCAGTCGTAGAACTTCGCCATAGCTTTCCGCCGGTATCCGTAGAAATCGTCCCTGGTGGCTGCTATATACTCTTTCTTATTGATCTCATCGTAGCTCATATTGAGTGTCATGGACCAGTACAAATACACTTCGATGCCGCATGGGGCAGAAGCGATACATATCTGCATCAGCTCCTGCCGTTCCTGTTTGTCAGCCATACGGCACATGGTAAGAATTTTCTTCTCATCTTCAGGGAACACTCCATAATCACTGAGTTTTTTCTTCCTTGTCCTCATTTTTTCTCACCACCTCATAAGGTTTTCTTCTCATCCATTCCAATGCTTTTTTATCCGGATGCTTGATCGCCTGCTCCGTGTTCTTTATTCTCGCCAGATTTCCCTCACTCTTCTTTTGCTTCCTCTGCCACATTTTCACTCCAATCTATTATCTGTCCGCAGTTAGGGCAATATTCATAGTCATCATATTCCAGTTCATGCCGGCTACCGCAATTCGGACATATCCACTCATCCCGCACAAATGTTCCGCCTGATGCATATCCAACATATGTTGGTTTCTTTGGCACCTGTTTTTCAAGTAAGCTTACTGCACTTCCTATGGCATTCAGCACATTTGGATCTGGATATGGTTTCCACGCTTGCTTCAAAAAATCATAATGCTTCTCAAGTGTTCTGATTGTGTTTTTTATTACATCCATATCTTCAATCGCCTCCAAAGTTCCTGATTGTCAAAAATGTTTCCAAGTATTTCAATTTCTTCGCAGCACGTGAGGTATTCAAAATGGCTACCATAGTTTTCTTCTCCGTTTGTTGCTTTGAAATCCAATTCGCTGTAATCCCATATGACTATATAGTTGTTTTCATTGCCATCGTACACACACAGAACAATATCATTCTCCCAGATCAGCTTGCCATTCTCATCTGTCAACCCTGTACATCTGCACAATGTATCTGGTTCTATCTGATAAGCAATTTTGCTGATATAATCATAGATGCGATTTGGGTACATGTAGTTCCCAGTGATCCATTCTTTGTTATCGATGCGCTTCGCTTTGTACAGGTCTCTGTCATTCATTGCTCATCACCTCTTCCACGATAGACTCAACATCTCCCCAATACAAAAATTTTTCTGATACAACCTTGGAATCGAGTGTTCTTGTGGTTATCATCGTTCTTACCTTCTGCTCCAGCTTCTCCATCAGTAATTCTTTTCTAGTCTGAACATCCTCATCCTTTGGCATCTGGAACACAGTGTCTTCCATAAGATCGTCTCGCACTTGCAATATTGAGAAACTATCCATCTCATCCAGATCTTTTTTCATTGCCATAGCGGTATACTGTATAGTTTTTTCATAAGCACAAAATTTTTTGATCATATCCAGTACACTAAGTGCTTTGTCTTTTGTAGAGTAATCTCCAAGAACATACACAGTGTCATTTGTATCAGCTACGATCTTCAGACCATTCACTCCAAGCTCTACCGTTGTCACTCGATCCATATTCAACAACATTTCTTTGTTTTGACTTCTAATCAGCATCACGCAACCCTCCTTCCCGTAACCAGATCCAATTTCAACTCATCCTTAAAGATCTGGTTAATTCCATCATCTGTCAGATACGGCTTCTTGCTCATCGGCTGAACCGTGATATAACAGTCTATATCTGATTCAATCTTTTTCAAGATCTGGTTAATCTGATTATTGGATGCCTTAAACTCCTCTTTCAGGATGATTGCCGTCATCATTACATGAACGAGCATGGCTGCTTCTGCAAAATTTACTACATTCATGCATGTGTATGGTCTCACCAGCGCCAGTTTCTTACTGACCGGTATGGACTTCATCCATTCGTATACCGGTATCTTCTTCTGCCTGCAATATGCCAGCATTGCGTCTGTGGGTGCCTGTCCATCAGCCCATGATTCTTTCAATGCTTTCATAGCTTCGTAAAACTTCCGGATTCTCTTCTCTTTGTATCCCAGAACATCCAGAAGTGCCAGATATACCATATACTGCATGTGAGTGGAAAGGCTCAAGATAGCTTTATCCTCTTTGTCTTCTTTGGTTGCTCTTACTTTGATAAAATCAAAAGTATGATCTTTTTTTCTTAATTTATTGCTCATTCTGTCACCTGTCTTTCATAGTGTTTCGGCAGATACATCCAGGCATTTACATATAGATCATACTGTGAAAAACTGTCATCTTCATCTTCGATCCGAAACGTACCACCGTCGTCATCATCTACCGTGTATCTTCCGACCATTGCCATACTGAAATTTTCAAACGATACCAGAATGTATCTGTCCGGATCCGGTAACTGTTCTTCTACTGGTATCCACTCCAGAATCTTCCCCTGTTCCTCCAGCTTTCTGTATTCCAACAATTCTTCGAGATACTCTGCGACCTGTTTATGTTCCCAGTATTCTTTTACCGAATTAGTCATCGATACTATGTTGAGATCGTCAGCCGCAATAATTTTCTCATACATATCAGTTTTTCTTTTGCAATGCTCAATGATCTCCTGTATTGTCAGTCTCTCCATTACTTTACCCTCTCAGATTCTCAAAAAACTGTGCATGTACTGCCAGTCCTTGCGTCATCATATCATCCATGTACTGTACCACTTCTGGCCATGAATACATTTTCTTGCTCTCCCAGAGTTTCCTTTCATCTGGTACTTCATCCCTCCACCAAGTCTCTACCTGGTAATAACCTTTACGTCCCATCCTTTCCTCCTTATCAGCAGTCAAGAATCTGCTTTTCTAGTTCACCATAGTCATAATTCCTTTGTGGGAAATTATTGAACTTATTGCTCTTGGCTCCGTGAGGAGCCTTATTATATTTCTTTTTATTTTCTTTCTCTTCTATAGGCTTTTTTACTGAATTAATTCGATTTTCTTCCGCATTAATTTGATTTTCTTCCGCATTAATTTGACCAATGGGTGCACTTAATAAAGGTTCCTCGTCCTCTTCTTTATCGAGCAACCAATATTCCGCATCATAAAGCTGCCTTCTCATGCCTACTATGGCTATATGATAGTAGCGCTTCTGGATACCAGCAGAGGTGATCAGACCCTTCTCAAGCAGGTTGGAATCTATTAGCCCTAGCTCTACGCAGCGATGAATCACTTGCACGGCAGCATCTTTTCTGGGAATCCACTTGGAGCCAATCTTTCTGATTACAGCCCTTACTAACTGTTCCTCAGTCATCTTGGCATAATAGCCCTGACTGTACACTATCGTTAATATGGCATCGTAAATAGTCACTCCAAGTGGCCCGAACTCATACATTAATTCTTCAATGTCTGGGTCCTCATAAAAGTTGGTCATCTTCGGGAAGTAGTCAAGCCCTTTTTTGTAAGGTGCTCCTCTTCTCGCCATTACTGAACCTTCTTACTTATTTTCTTTTGCACGATTCATCGTACAGCTTCATAAAATCTTCTAATCTGATCGTAACCTTCCAATCGGTACGATTCTTGCGATGGAATACGGCCGGGATCTCATGTTCTGATGCATCATGGATAGCCTGCTGTAAGGCTGCATCAATATTCAGTTTCTCGACCCGCTTGCACTCGATATGGACTCCTGGAAGTCCTACAACGTCTGCATCGCCGTTGGAACCACAGTACTGCTGTCCCCTTCGTGCTTCATAGCCGTATTCCTTTAGCTTGTGGGACAGCTCTCTTTCACCCGCTGCCCCCTTTCGCCTTGAGTTGATGGACATATCTATGTACCTCTCATTGCCTGCACCTCCCTGTTTTTGAATGTTGTGTGATATATTTCAAATGTAGGTGCTGCTTGTTAATTAGGAAATAATCGTAAAGTCTGAGAACTCTTTCAGTTCTTCCTGCAAATATTCCTTGATTCGTCTCGTTGCTTCCATCTTCCATGCACCGCCATCAGCTTCAAAGATTGCGCACTGGATGCCGTCATGTTTGTCAGATTTCATACGGAAGATAAAATCTGATGCCGGCTGTTCTACTTCCAAGAATGTCCGGTATGGTTTTAATGTTACCGGATTCGGAACAATAGCATCTGACTTTGATGCAATGCCCGTTTTCACGGAAGCTTTCTGTGATACTCCATCGTCACCATACTGTGTCACAGTTCCATCTTCCACTGTTCCAGAGAATTTGAGAACCAGTGCCCGATCTTCACTGTCAATAAACTTGGACTGCAGGGCAATTGTGAAAAGCTCATTTTCCATAAATTTGTTGAAGGAAAACTCTGGCACAATTGCGGATACTTTCACAAGGTTTTCACGATCACGGTTTACATTCAGCTGTGAATACAACCATACTTCTGTTGGGCTGCATACCTGCACGATCATTTTTCCTGGCATAGAATCAATCTTTCCCTTGATGTAGTCTAAAAGGCTTGTGAGGGTATTCATTCGGATTACATCATCTGCTCTAAGGATAGGAATACTAGCCTCCACCTGCTTCAGTGACCGATCCGAGAATAAATCCATTTCTTTCACCTTTCTCGCTTATCTTGCGGCCTTTCTAAAATCTACCACAGTATCCGTTACAATCTCGCCTGTCTCAGTATCTACTGTCTTTCCATTCACTTCTTCCACTTTTTGTTCGGTTTTCTGAGGTTCTGGGTCAACATAATCATTAATACTCATCTGACCTTTAATCTGTTTTCCAAATTCTTCAGCATACAATTCACCGGTTCTCAGATCCTTTCCTACGGCAAACTGGGTTCGCATTGCTGCCTGTGGTGCCAGCTTCTCTACCACATCAATATCGCAAAAAAACTCATCTCTCATTTCGTTCTGACTGAATGAAAGCTTAATGTTAATTCCACGTTTGATTCGGAACGATGTGTTGACATCTTGCATGTTTTCAACAACTTTCTCAAAAGCTTTTTCAAACTTTTCCTGCAAAGCCCCCCCTACGATGTTCTGTAATTCTACTTTATTCATATTGATCTCCTTTAACTGAATAAGATGTCGTTGATATCCTGCTGCTGATCCGGTACCGGCTGTTCCTGTACAGTTTCTTCTACTGCTGTAGTGTCTACCGTTGGCATTTCTGCCTCTTCCTGATCTGGATACGTTACTGGGCAGCCATTTTGGTCTACAACTGCATTATCCGCTGTAAAAGCATTCTGCATATCTATGCTCATAGGTCCCCACTTGCTGATAAGCTGTCTCAGCATGGTTTTATATGCCATACCGTCAAAGTCTTTGTACCAGAAGCTGGAATATAACCAGGCATCTTTTTTATCATAATTACCGGCCAGATAATCTGCATAGGATACTTTTGGATATCTGCCTGCTTTTGCGTCCTTATTAAATGCTGGGCTGTATTTATCAGCATGATTGATCATTTGGTCAATGCTCCAGTACATTGCTTTTTTAAAGCCATTCGTAAGTTCGAAGAATGCGTAATATCCAATGGTTTTTGCCTTTTCTCTGGCATCCCAGTTATCTACCATCAAATTCACGCTGATTTCTTCGTTCAGAGGATCAAAGTACTGCAGTTCCCCTTCCTTAATTGCCATGACATTCAGCCTTTTGTACTGACCGGAACGAATAGCCAACTGGATATATCCTTTATATCCCAGTACGAAAGTTGCCTGTTTTATCCCGGCTTTCTTGTCTTCGAATGGGACCATATAGAACTGGCCAAGCTGTGGACTTGGTGAAAGCTCCAGCCCCTGCCCCAGCAAAGCTGCTGAAAAAATAGATACGTTTGTGCATTCTTTCAGTGCCGGTGTATTCTGTACTGCTGATACGATAGATGTCACAAATCTGGTGGAATTCATTTTCCCTACCACGTCTGCAATGTTTTTCTTTACAGCATCACTAGAAAGAAAGGTTGCGATTGTAACGCCTACAGATGGTTTCTTGTTATCCTGATTAACTAATTGATTATTTACTGCCATTGTTCTTCCTCCTAATTAACTTTCTTTAATTCAACTTCAATGCTGTCGCAGAATGCTCTGAGCTTCAACGCCTGGCTGATATTGATATCACATTCAAATACCATATGATATACTGTTGCATTCTCTTCTACTGTCTGAGCAACCGGTGCAGGCTCTGTTGAATCTTTTACGGTCTGTTCTGCTTGTTTCTGCGTTGTTTCTTCTGCCGCTTTCTTTCTTCGTCCCTCTTCCTGCGCTTCCTTCATCTTTCTGAGATTTGTCAGCTTTGTTGCTTCTGTAATTGCTTCGTCTAGCTTTCTGTTTTTCTTATACGCCACAACCGCTTCAAAGCTGTATTCAGGTAGCCGTTCCAGAGTGGCAATATCCCGATTAGATGTAGCAATGATTTCTTCCATGCAGGCTTTTACTTTTGACATACTGCATGGTTTTAAAAGCCAGCCATTAGAGAAACAATCATCCAGCTTTAACCAGTCTGGTTTTCCATCCAGGTTGTCCCACACTTCTCTGATCTTTTCTCTTTTGGCATCTTCCTGTTGCTTATCATATTCCTTGACCTGTTTATCGATCATGGCAACCGGTTTATCAATGATAGAGATTAGATCATCCACCTTGCTTTTGAATTCTGCAAACGGTGCGTTCCATTCTTTTTGGCGCTGGATCCGTTCATTGTTCAATGCTGCTTTCAGCTTATTCAGCTTGGCTTTATCTTCTTTTGCCTCCTTGATCTGTTCTTCCGTGTAGACCAGATTCTCATATTCATTGCATTTCTGCTCAAGCTCTGCTTTTAAATCGTCATAATTAAAGGCTGGAGCCTGTGGAAGTACAACTTCTGATAAGTACTTAAATTCCATTCCTTTCCCCTTTCTTATATTCTCGGAAGTATCAGTGCAGGTTTTTGATCTTCTCTTACGCACTCCCAAAATTCTTTTTCTTTTTCTGCCAGATACCGGATGTCCTGTTCTACTTCTGCCCTCTCTATACGGTATTCCTTTGTGACACACATTACATCGTCGCCATAATCGTATTTCAACTGGGCTTTCAATATACTAAAATCGAATTCTGTGACCATGAAGTAATGTAGAATCTGACAATAATAGTTATCCGGTATTCGGTTGTCCCATTTTTCTTTCTGATGACTGTTCAAGACGTTTGTAGTCTTGCATTCCCAAATACCGGTATGGTCATCTTTATCTCGCAGCCAACCGTCAAGAGATGCATGAGCCCACGGATAAGCTTCATTTAGAAACATGTTGTTCTCCTGGTATTCAACTTCGTATTCCGGATGATCCAGTTTAAACAGTTCTCTCAGATACTTCTCTGCTTCCGTCCCATATTTCACATAGGGCTTTTCCGATATATCTTCCTGCTGATTCCTGCCGGTCTTAATCTCCCAAAGATCTACATTAGACATATACGGATTGAGACCAATAATTGCAGCAGCATCTGAGCCGCCTATCCGGTTATTTCTGGCTTGCAGCCATTCTTCTCGACTTGCAAACACTTTTTTTTCAACCAATCCAGTATTCTCCCTCTTTCAGATCTATTATTTCTTTTCTGGCAAAAATCCTTTTCCGGTATGCAATACTATTTCTTTTCCTTTCTCGCTTCACTCCTGTGTAATACACAGGGAATCCAAAAGCCAATACTGCTGCAATGCACACAATACTACTCATCTTCTTCACCACACTCTACAAATTCACCGTCTTTCAGTTTGTACCATGTATCAGCTTTAATCTGCTCACCGTCTACAACTACCGCTTTCCATTTGCTGATGTTGTAACTTTTTCTTTCTTCTTCTACGATCACGAGAATTGCTCCGAGTCCGCCTTTGACTTTTACATCATTTCCACGTGCTACAGAAAGTCCATCTTTGCCAGATGCTGATCTTCCTCGACTTGTGGCTGCTCCTTTGTATCCGGCTGTGGCTGCTCCTTTGTATCCGGCTGTGGCT
>ERZ1034768.278-NODE-278-length-18590-cov-3.909469_pt1 | contig 18590 bp, 12 predicted proteins | sample MGYA00520691_ERZ1034768 | MGnify/ENA primary metagenome ERZ1034768 (study PRJEB33766, sample SAMN09781704) | gut metagenome | biome: gut microbiome | host: Homo sapiens | place: Madagascar | study: EMG produced TPA metagenomics assembly of the PRJNA485056 data set...
ATATTAAATTTGTAGCGACTCTCAAGTCTGTATATCAATTTGAGTTCGCTCAATTCCGTGAAACAGACAGCCTACGCCGAGCTGAAAGCTGAGAAGTCCCCAAAACTATCTCGGTAATAAGCGGGCTATGGGTGGGAAGAAAGTCAAGACATATAGAAGGCGTTTATCTGACGCTAAAATCATGACCATTTCAAATAATATATTGGCTGCGTTCGTAGCAGGTGTTAGCACCAAACAGGAAGACGAGCTTATTATGAAGGAGTTTTCTGATAATGAAGACTTTTCTGATTTACTTGATGTCTTAGATGATGTGGATGCCGTTGTTGGAATGAATGAGCTCAAGAATGAGTTCTTGAAATCAAACGATTGTGTATTAATTACGTAGAACATCTGACCCGTAAAGATTCAGAGTACATGAATCAGTTGTCTTTGTTAGAACAGGATTTGTTGTCTCCTATACTGAAAGTTAACCCTAATATACATAAGGAGGTCATTAATACTATCATTCATGAAGGACGACATGCTTATCAGCATTATAATGTGGATGTCAAGTGTATTCATGAGTCTGGTGCTGAGGTGGAAACGTGGCGCGAAAATTTCTACGATTCACAATATCTGTATTATCGGAGTACTGGCCAAAGGATTGTTATTCCATACAATGACGGCTCTTTGCACGACGTGGATTTTCGTCTCTATTACTATCAGCCTGTTGAAATTGACGCGAGAAATTTCGCAGGTGATGTGATGACGATGTTGGATGGACGATGCATTTTTGCTTAGTAAAACTTTTAGTCAAGATAAATATGAAACATTTATTTCTCTCTTTGATGATTGCATTATGCTCATTTAATATGTTGAATAGTCAAGAATTGGTTCCTGTATTAGATAGGGGAATCAATAAGTATGGATATAAGGAAAAGGATAAGAATGATTGGAGCTTGCAGCCTATATATGAAAAGGCGAATGCCTTCAAAGACAAGGTTGCTGCGGTTCATAAGGGGGAATATTCTTACTTTATTGACCTTCACGGAAAGAAGGTATCTCCTTATTTTAAGGAGGTTACTCGTGATACCCATAATGCATATATGCCAATAATCGGGCAAGGAACTGATGGAAAGTTTAATTTGTATGATTATCAGTTTCACCCTGTATTGCCGGACTTCTATGAGTATATGGGGCTTGAATTTGTTTGTTTTAACTATGTTATTAAGTTCAAGCAAAATGGATTGTATGGTATTATGGACTTGTCGGGTAATGTTCTTATACCTGCTGTTTATAAAGATCTTCAGATGCTCTCTGACCTTTATTATTGTGTAGGTTATAAACGTTGTGATAAGGATAAAATTACCAAAAGTTTACTTGATGGAATATTCTATAAAGCAATAAATACATCAGAGAAATATGGAATAGTTTCTGTCAAAAACGAAGTAATAGTTCCCTTTAAATATAATGGCTCTTATAACTTGAAATATAAGGGTGCTAAGGCTTGCTATAATAAGGTTATCAAACCTTTCGTGTTGTCTTCAAAGAAAAAGGCAATAGAGGAACAATTGGATGAAGTCTATTCGAATGTTCGTAAGAAGAATGAGGAGCTGTCGAAAGCATATCCAACAACTTTGCCACAAGTAACCAAAACCATTATCAAAAAGACAAAACAAGGATATGTCTTTATGAAGGGGAAAAGTCAAGTCGGCAAAACGTATCAAATGGTAGAAGAGTATTCTAACTTCTGTATAGTAAAAAGAAATAAGAAACTGGGTGTTTCTGATTTGTTGGGAAGTGAGGTCGTGGAATGCAAGTATGATGACATTAATCTCTGGAATGAGAAAGAAGGCATCTTGATGGCTGAGAGTAAAGGTAAGTATTCTCTCTTTACTGCAGACGGAAGTGAATTATCCAAACAAGCTTGGGATTTGCTCTTCTTTCCTTCAAATGATGTAGCGGTTGGACTTAGGAATGGACAATATTGGCTGTTGAATGCTAAGGGAAATGTAATATCCTCTTGTGGATACGATAATATCGACAATTATTCTAACGACAAAAAAGTGATAGCTTACAGAATGGGCTATTCGACAGAGCTGGGAACGGACGGAAAAGAGATATCGCCTATCGCTAGGCAGATATTTGATGAGGCATACAATATGTCAACAGAGGAACAAGCACAAGAAAAATTTGATAAATATATGTTGTGCATTGCAGTAGACTCTGATAACAAACAAGGATTGAAGTCTACGTCTTTGAACAATATTGGTGCTTTGTTTGAAGATCTGGGAGATGTTGATAAGGCGTTGGATTACTATGGACAAGCAAAAATCCTAGGAAGTGAAACGGCAAGAAAAAACATTAAGCGTATCAAGTTTGACCGAACTATGAACGTTTTGCAGCAGGTAGGAGAGACATTAACGCAAGTAGCGCAAACAATAGATACATCTGGAACTTATAGTTCCACTCTTCCGACGAGTGGTTCTTATGATACTTCGGGCATGGGCAGCTCTTCTTTGTCAACTTCTGGAAGTGGAGGCAAGCACTCTTATGAATATTGGAAACAAATGTATGATAGGTGGGAGCGTAATGCAAAAAGCTGCTATGAATCTTTGACCCTTAACGGTTACAAGACCAAGACGAATGGTAAGGATAGTGGTGGCAGTGCGGCTGGAACATGGAACTCCGCTTCCTATACTGGAATGAAGCAAAATTTGAGAAAGGCGCAAAAAGAAATGCGAGAGACACGTGCTCTTGCAAGGAAAGAGGGTCATAATATACCGCAATCCAATTATGAGACCATCAATGTTTCGTATTGATTTTCTTAGTTGAATCCTAAGTGAAAAAGTTTGAGACTCAGTCATAAAACGCCTTCACGTTTTATGGCTGAGCTCGTTTTTTTTGATAGAATTGATAGGTTTGTGTATGATAGTCGCTCTATAAGATAAAAATATGTATCACGTTAAATGGGTTTGATGACATGTCGCCAAGCATTGACACATAAATCGAATGTTGCGTTGTTCAAGATACTCTTGGTAAACCATGGCGACAATGCCTTTGGTATATGGAAGAAAATGACAAGCGAAGAAAAGCAAACTAACGCTATGGAGTTTGAATAAAGGGGATGGCATACAGGCTTCTTATGCTCCAAAGAAAGTTGATATAGCAGGAATATATGGTAATTATCAAGGTAAGGCGGTTGGAAATGGGGAGTGCGAACTGGCAGAAATGTCATTTGTTGGAGTATTGCCTGTCAACAAGCCTCGTTATGCAATGGCAGTATTCATCAACCGACCTAACACCCCAATACATGATTCGAAAGATTTCGCAAATGGCATTGTGAATGAACTTGTAGAATGGTTATCAAAGCACTAAAACACAGGAATTATGGAAGAAGTTATCTACAAGCATGAAGCTAATGGTGAGTACACTGGTATCTATGCACAAATAGAGAGATAAACACCCTATATTTGGCAAACCCTCATGCTTAGAGTTTTGCCAAATATAGGGCGATAAACAAAGAAAAGCCGTTGCTGGAGTGAAGTTAAAGGATTGTTCCTCTATTATTTCAGGTGAGCCCACTTAAATCAATGGAATATTTAGTTGGCAATTTATGATCCTTCTTGATAAACATCAGCATATAAATAGGGAAATAAGTAATTTTTCCCACCTTCTTTACATTATCATTACACAACACGTATGCCTTTGAAATCTGATAAGTATTGGAATTCATCACATTCGTGAGCGCTTTGTGGCGTTCATAATCCTTGCCCGACTTTATCTCTAATGGTAGCACCTCGCCATTTTGCTCTATGACAAAATCTAGCTCCCCCTGTCGCTTGTTGTTATAATAATACAACTGGAAGCCATGTGCCCAAAGCTCTTGTGCTACTGCATTTTCATATACAGAACCAAAATTGATAGACGGTTCATTATCCAAAATCTTCAGTTGAATGCCATCAGCATAAAGACTTGCCAAAAGACCGATATCTGCCATAAACAACTTGAATAAGTTTCGGCTGCTCGACAAAATCAAAGGTACAGTAGGCTCCTCTACATTATATACTGGCAAAGCCACACCTGCATCCTTCAACCACAAGAAACTATTCTGATAACGTGAAAACTTAATGTTTTCATTCAAGTTCTTCAAAATAAAACGCTTGTTCTTGGCATCAAGTTCTGCAGGGATCCTATCAAAGATTTCTTGAATATACAATTTATGATCAGGATCATATTTGGCGATATCCTGCTTATACAGGCGAATGATGGCTTGCTGTTCTGCCATTACCTCTTGCAGATTATTGGTAGTCAAGTATTTTTCGACTGCCGCAGGCATTCCACCTACTATAAGATAGAGCCGGAATATCTCCATCATCTTTTCATGGATGAATTCATCCACAGCAGAACCTTCCTCAAAATGGCTTCTCAACACCTCTATGATTTTATCTTTGATACCAACGGCTGTAGCAAATTCCTCCAAATCAAGTGGATACATATCTTTCACATCCATATATCCTACAGGAGCTGAACGAAGATTCTTAATTTCAACACCCAACAAACTACCGCTTAAAATATAGCGATAACTCCCCTCCTCCACCAGAAACTTGATGGCAGTTATTATTTCTGGGCATTCCTGCACTTCATCAAAGAACACAAGGGTATTCCCCTTGATTAAATCCTTATTGGTGACTGTTGAAAGACGCAACAAGATGTCTTGACTATTCTTTGCCTTACTGAAGACATTTACCAATCCTGGATTTTCTATGAAGTTGATTTCTATGAATCTTTCATAATGTTCATGTCCGAAACGACGGATAGAATAAGTTTTTCCTATCTGCCTTGCTCCTGTAAGCATCAACGCTTTCTTATCTGTCACAAAAACATCAGCTAAATATCTGTCTATCTTACGTTTAATCATACATTTGTCCTCTTTCCCAATATAAAACGGAGGTGTTTTGTCCGTTTTTCCATGGCAAATATACTATACTTTGTCCGTTTTTCCAAGGCATTTGCATATATTTTTGTCCGTTTTTCCAAGATTTAACAATACAGCCTCTTTACCTTTACGCAAAAAAGAAAACAACAAATACCACCCATACAACTAAAACAACCTCAGATAGTTTTTAGGCTACAGAAAAGATTTTAGAGCTATCTGCAAGAGTTGAATGTCGAGGTAAAGCCCTCCAGGCTATTGGCTACTTGCTTTCCTTACCGAGGGCTACGCTGCGCTTGCCCCCGGTTACCAACATCGGCAAGCCGATGTGTATTGCCTTCCAGGCAAGTCTTAGCAATCCCATATATGTAACAAGTCTTAGCAGTCTCTATATGTAATATCCCAAAATACCGTTCACAAAATTTGTGAATATAAAAAATAGTTGTAGCTTTGCAACATAGATATATGCAATATATTAGAATTATCAAACCATTATAAATAAAAATAGCATTATGTCAAATTTAGGTTTTGGTTTTTACGCAACCCACCCTGGTGAGGTGCTGAAAGATGAATTAGAAGCGCGTGGCATTTCGCAAAGAAAATTTGCTGAAAGCATTGGTATGGGATATTCCGTACTAAACGAAATACTGAATGGCAAACGTCCTGTTACCACAACTTCTGCTTTGATGTTTGAGGCAGCTTTAGATATTCCTGCTGATTCCCTACTAAAATTGCAGATGGGATATAATATGCATACAGCTCAAAAAGATAATGCTTTGAAAGAAAAGCTAAAGCAGATTCGCAGAGTTGCAGCTATGCTTTAAAAACAAGAATGCGTTCACGCAATGTGAACGCATTCTTTTATTATATAGACAATCATAATATTCTTCCAATCTACTGACACATAGCATTGCACACTCTATCTTGGAAATGGCGGGCGTTGGATGAATGGATGACACCCTGATTGATGATAGAGAAGCAGAGACGATGGCCATTCTGGGCTGTGCAATATCCTGCCAACGAGCTTACGCATGTCACGGTACCCGTCTTTGCCCTCACATTCTCGAAGGCGTCGGTATGCTTCATGCGCGATTTCAGAGTTCCGTCAAAGCCTGCTATAGGCAAGGCATGGAGCAGATGCGGATAGATATTCTCGTTGCGATAAGCATATCTTAGGAACATCACCTCAAGCATCGGCGACACATAATTATATAATGATAGTCCTGAGCCATCAGCAATATTGTATCGCTTAGGGTTGAGACCAATCTTTGTTATCAGATGGTTTATCACGGCACGAGCATTCTTTGCTGTGGCTGGTCGAGCACCTGTAGATGCAGCAAGCTGATAGAACATAGACTCTGCATAAAGGTTGTCGCTCTCTTTGAGCATTTTCATCATCACCTGCTCGATGGTGTGGAAACGCGATGTGATAGAATAAGTACCTTGTGGCTTATGGCGCACGAAGTTGCCATGGCTATTCATGAAACGGAAGGCACAGTTTACGCTATCTTTGTCGATGATGACAACACCCTCGTCGACAAGCTTTTGGGCAAATCTATCTATAAAATTGTCTTTACGTCCGATGAGCAATGGCGACAGACAAGGATTGTCATCATCCCAACACCAACCTTTGCCAAGTCGGGCTGTATCCTTCATGCTTTTATCGGCATAGATGTTTCCCATAATGGTATCGATACCCATTCGGCGCACACCTTCGACAAAGGCGTTGAGGTCGTCGACATTAAACTTAGGGTCGAAGCCACCTACACAATAGATGTCGCCATGCAGCACAGGACCTTTTATCTCGCCAGTATAACAAAGGTCGGTCTTAAACTGATAGCTACCACCAAGTTTGTCGAGCGCTGCAATGGCTGTGATAACCTTCATGGTGCTGGCAGGGCGCATGGTCTGCAGTTCGTTGTGGCAGTATATAGCCGAGTCGGCATCCAAATCGTAGACCATAAGACCAATTTGGCTGGTTTGCGAGATGTCAGACTTCACAAGGTCGTCAAGGGTTGCCACCAAACTTTGCGGCCATGGCAGTTCTATAGTCTTAGTGGCTATGGAGTCGTGGGCTATAGAATCCATCAATGCAGAATCAACAGCTACAGTATCTTCGTCGAAGACTGTTTCTACGTCTTGAGCATGTGCAGAAATCGCCATCATCAAGATGGCGATATATATATATATTGTCTTAATGTTCATTGCTTTATTACTTTGGATTGCAAAATTAGCAAAAAAAGTTTGTTTATGATACGTATATTAAGATTTATTCGTACTTTTGCAACATCATAAAGAATATTTTCCAATAATAGGAAACATGGTATACAAGTATGATTTTCTCATCATCGGATCAGGAATAGCCGGTATGAGCTACGCTTTGAAAGTAGCAAAAGCAAAAAAAGGTAAGGTCTGCATAATCTGCAAGACATCACTCGACGAAGCAAACACCAAGTTTGCGCAAGGAGGTGTGGCTTCGGTAACAAACCTTGAAGTAGACAATTTCGATAAGCACATCGAAGACACAATGATAGCGGGCGACTGGATTAGCGACCGCAAAGCTGTGGAACAGGTTGTGAAGAATGGTCCAAGCCAGATAAAGGAATTAGTGAGTTGGGGTGTAAACTTCGACCGCAAGGAAGATGGCTCTTTCGACCTTCATCGCGAGGGCGGACATTCTGAGTTCCGTATTCTTCATCATGCCGACGACACAGGAGCTGAGATTCAGCGTGGACTTATGGAGGCTGTGAAGAGCAATCCTGATATTGAAATCAAGGAAAACCATTTTGCAGTAGAGATTATCACTCAGCATCATCTTGGCGCACGCGTTACTCGTCGCACTCCATATATTAATTGCTATGGAGCTTACATCCTCAACCCTGAAACTCAGAAGGTTGACACTTATTTGAGTAAGGTTACCGTGATGTGTACTGGTGGTTGCGGAGCTGTTTATCAGACCACAACAAACCCTGTTATAGCTACTGGCGATGGCGAGGCTATGGTATACCGTGCAAAGGGAACCGTACAGGACATGGAGTTTGTACAGTTCCACCCTACAGCCCTTTACCATCCAGGCGAAACCCATCCTGCATACCTCATCACCGAGGCTATGCGTGGTTATGGTGGCATATTGCGATTGCCTAACGGACAGTCGTTTATGGAGAAATATGACGAGCGTCTATCGTTGGCACCACGCGACATCGTGGCACGTGCCATAGATAAAGAGATGAAGATACATGGTTTAGACCATGTTTGTCTCGACGTAACCCACAAAGACCCTGAGCAGACAAAGGCTCATTTCCCAAATATCTATGCTAAATGTTTGTCGATAGGCATCGATATCACCAAAGAATATATTCCTGTTCGCCCTGCAGCCCATTATATGTGTGGCGGTATAAAGGTAGACCTCAATGGTCTATCAAGTATCGACCGTTTGTATGCTCTTGGCGAATGTTCGTGCACAGGCTTGCATGGTGGCAACCGCTTGGCTTCCAACTCGTTGATAGAAGCTGTGGTATATGCTGATGCAGCTGCTAAACACTCATTGCAGCATATTGACGAATACGACTTCAATGAGAAAGTGCCAGAGTGGAACGATACAGGCACACTCACCAACGAAGAGAAGGTGTTGATAACACAGAGCGTAAAGGAAGTGGGCGAGATAATGAGCAACTATGTAGGCATCGTGCGTTCAGACCTCAGACTGAAGCGTGCATGGGATCGCCTCGACTTGCTATACGAAGAGACTGAAAACCTCTTTAAGCGTGTGAAGATAACTAAGGAGCTATGCGAACTCCGCAATATGATAAACACAGGTTATCTTATCACTCGTATGGCTATAGAACGCAAAGAGAGCCGTGGCCTACACTATACCATCGACTATCCAAAGCATGCGTATACTGACAAGAAAGACAAATAAACAATATCATTTATAAACATGAAACTCCCGCTAAGGCAAGCGAAATATCGCAAGCATCTTAGCGGGAGTTTTTATGTTTATAGGCTTGCGCAATAGGCAAGCAAAAAATATCTAAAGTTTTAAGCGCAGAGGTGATTATACCAATGTAGCCACGATTTCCTCGCGAGTACCTGGGAGCATGTCGATGACAGGAATCTCAGGCATAGTATAGCATCCTGGCTGCAAACGCATAGAGGCACGAGCAACATTTACCAATACCTGTGCTGTCAAAGCAGGGTTGTTGATGCTCATATTAAACTCGAAGCGCTGGTTCTGAGTCTGACCGCTCACACCCTTGCGTACAAGGTGAACACCATGGCCCATATCCTGAACATCGTCGACAGAAGCTACTGCAAATACATGAGTCTCATCGTGTGAGAAGTAAGGGTCGGCTTTGATTTCTGCTGTCACCTCTTCGAGCGAAGCACCATCCTCAAGCTCTACATATACCATACGGCGATGAATACCCTCGCCCAAAGGAATAGTCATAGAGAGCGCATTCTTAACACCCTTCTTGCTCCTTACGCAAACAGAGTGACCCATAGACATACCAGGACCGAAGTTGGTATAAGTCAATCCCTTAGGAGCAAGACTCTGCATGAGGATACGAACTATAGAGTCGCTTCCTGGATCCCATCCTGCAGAGATTACGCTCACGGTATTTGTCTCTTTATTGATAGGCATCATCTCTGTGCGATAGTCGAGGATAGAAGTGTGGATATCGAAGCTATCTACGGTGTTGATACCCATGGCTGTGATAGCCTTTGCATATTCTGGGCAGCTACGAGTAGGAGTAGCGAGGATAGCTACGTCTACATCCTTCAACTTCTTGATATCATCAACTACCTCATACTGTGCCAACTCCTGTGGCTTATTCTTATCGCCCTGACGACGAACGACACCAGCAATTTCAAAATCAGGTGCAGCCTCAAGAGCCTGAACGCTGAACTTTCCAATGTTGCCATAGCCAACTACGGCAGCTCTAATCTTTTTCATGTTTTAATGTATTTATGTTTGTTTGGTTGTTATATGCCTTTTATTCGCCCTTACAACCTAAGAGCGTACAAAATTACACTTTTCTCGTGAAACAACTATCAAAAAGACGTGATTTTTTATATATTTTCATAATATACCGCCTAATTATATAATACATTTCAACATTGCTATACAATAAAAGTCCCCATGCGTGCGTTATTAAAGATGTATATATACATAAAACTAAGGATAAATGATTGAATATATTAGAGGTGAACTGACTGAGCTCACTCCTGCCATGGCTGTTGTTGAAGCAGCAGGTGTAGGCTATGCGCTCAACATTTCGCTCAACACTTATACAGGCATACAGGGTAAGAAAGAAGTTAAACTGTATGTACACGAAGCGCTGCAGACAGGCGGACGCGACGATTCTTATACCCTTTTCGGTTTCGCTTCAAAGCAAGAGCGCGACCTATACAGACTGCTCATCACGGTGAGTGGTGTGGGTGGCAACACAGCAAGGATGATACTCTCAAGCCTTTCGCCAAGCGAACTTTGCAACGCCATTGCTAATGGCGACGAGCGATTGCTCAAAGGTGTGAAAGGTATTGGACTGAAGACAGCTCAACGCATCATCGTAGACTTGAAAGACAAGGTGATGTCGAGTGGTATCACCGACGAATTGCATGCTGGCGGCACATCAACGGCTCCTACTTTCGATATGGGAGTTAGAGACGAGGCTGTTGGCGCACTCACCATGCTTGGTTTCTCGCCTGCTCCAAGTAGCAAGGTGGTTCAGCAGATTCTGACCGAGAATCCAGCAATGGCTGTAGAAATGGTTGTTAAAGAGGCTTTGAAGAGAATAAAATAGTATGAAATCATTCAGGAAAAAGACTATCACTATCGTTATGCTTGTTGCCACGGTGGCAAGCTATGCCCTCGGCATGTCTGTATTCCAGAATGTGATACCTGCACGACGCACCGCTCAGTTAAAAGGCCTTACTGGCGTCAACAACAATCAGCGTTTAGCTAATGCACGCCAGAATTCTCTTAACAGGAATGGAGCATCAAGCAACATTTCGAATGCTCGTAAGGCTTTAAAGGACGAGAAGCCTGAACTGATTATCGATACCGATTCCATACCTGATTCCCTACTCCACCCTCGCTGGCGCATTCAGCGCACAACGCCTATCTCATTGAGCGACCTTGAGCATAGCGCTATCGACTTGCAACGCCCAGAGAATATCAAGTATAATGTGGAATACAACGATACCATCGACCGCTATATCGTTGGTACCAAGATTGCTGGCACATGGGTGGATGCACCAATAATGATGACTCCAGAGGAATATCGCAAATGGACGGAGCAGCAGGCACGCAACCAATTCTATCGTGGCAAGAACGACGAGATTTTCAAGGCTAAAGGTAAGGAGAAGTTTGACTTCTCGGATATGCACTTCGATCTTGGTCCTGCAGAGAAAATATTTGGTCCTGGCGGTGTACGCATTAAAACTCAGGGTACAGCAGAGCTGAAGTTTGGTGCCACATTGAAGAACATCGACAACCCTTCGTTGCCTATTCGCAACCGTAAGACCACTACGATGGACTTCGACGAGAAGATAAACCTCAATGTGAATGGTAAGGTGGGCGACAAGGTTAACATGAACCTCAACTACAACACCGATGCCACCTTCGACTTCGATACTCAGAACATGAAGTTGAAGTACGACGGTAAGGAAGACGAGATTATCAAGCTCGTAGAAGCTGGTAATGTGTCGTTCCCAAGCAATTCGTCGCTCATTACTGGTGCAAGCTCGCTGTTTGGTATCCGCACAGATATGCAGTTTGGTAAACTGAAGTTGCAGACTGTGGTATCTCAGAAGAAATCATCATCGAAGAGTGTTTCTTCGAAGGGTGGCGTACAGCTTACTCCTTTCGAGATAAACGTGGCTGACTATGAGGAAAACCGCCACTTCTTCCTCGCTCAGTATTTCCGCGATCGCTACGATGATGCTATGAAGACATTGCCTAACCTCACTACTGGTGTCACCATCAACCGTGTAGAGATTTGGGTAACTAACAAGACTGGTACAACCACCAACACCCGCAACATCATCGCCCTCACCGACCTTGGCGAGGCTTCGAAGATAAGCAATAGCCTATGGCAACCTACAGGTATCGGCATACCATCGAATAATTCCAACTCGGAATATTCGCAAATGGTAACAACCTATGCTGCAGCACGAGACATCGACCAGACAAGTACTGTGCTCGATGGTATCAGCGGCTTTGTAGGTGGCAACGACTATGAAAAGCTGCAGAGCGCACGATTGCTCAACAGCTCTGAATATACCGTGAATACTGCCTTGGGCTATATTTCGCTCAAGACTACTCTCAACACCGACCAGGTGTTGGCTGTGGCATACGAATATACCTATGGTGGCAACACTTACCAGGTGGGCGAATTTGCATCAGACAATACTGATGTAAACAAAGCATTGTTTGTGAAATCGCTGAAGAATACAGGCAACAACCCTCATCAAGGCAACTGGGACTTGATGATGAAAAACGTGTATGCCTTGGCTTCGTCGGTAGAGAAAGAGAAGTTCCGCTTGGATGTGAAGTTCCAAAGCGATACCACAGGTGTATACATTACTTATATTCCAGAGCCTGAGGTTAAAGACCAAACACTTATCAAGGTGCTTGGTGCCGACCGCTTGGATAACAACAACAAGGCTCACTCTAACGGATATTTCGACTATGTAGAAGGCTACACCGTTAGCAATGGTCGTGTATTCTTCCCTGCAGCCGAGCCTTTTGGTAGCTATCTGAAGAATTATTTGGTAGCCAAAGGTGTGGCTTCGGCAAAGGCAGACAAATATGCCTTTACCGAACTTTATGATTCTACAAAGACCATGGCACGCCAGATTGCCGAGAAGAACAAATACGTGCTCATGGGACAATATCGTGGCACATCTTCCAACGTAATCTCGCTTGGAGCAATGAATGTGCCACAAGGTTCTGTGGTTGTTACTGCAGGTGGTGTGACCCTCACCGAAGGTTCCGACTATACCGTAGACTATAACGCTGGCGAGGTGCGCATTCTGAACCAGAGCATCATCGATGCTGGTACCTCTGTCAACGTATCACTCGAAAGCCAGAGCGACTTCTCGCAAGAGCGCAAGACGATGTTTGGTATCAACTGGGAATACGATTTCTCTAAGAACTTCCAACTTTCCGGTACCCTGCAGCATTTGTCGGAGCAAGCCCTAACAACAAAGGTTGCTATGGGCAACGAGCCTTTGAACAACACAATCTTTGGCTTGAACCTAAACTGGAAGACCGAGAGCCAATGGCTTACCAATATGCTCGACAAGCTGCCAGGCTTACACCTCACCCAACCATCTACAATATCATTTACTGGTGAGTTTGCAAAACTCTTTGCAGGTCAGAGCCACGGCACACAAGACAACGCTTCGTATATCGACGACTTCGAGAACAACACCACTAAGATAGATGTGTCGACACCTACCTCGTGGATATTATCGAGTGTGCCTTCGATGTTCTCTGAATCTTCCGACAAGACTACTCTTACAAGCGGTTTCCGTCGTTCGCAGATGGCATGGTATACTATTGACCCTCTGTTCACTCGTCGTTCGTCATCGCTAACTCCAGCACATATCAAGAGCGACCTCGCCCAGTTGTCAAACCATTATGTGCGTGAGATTTATGTTCGCGAACTTTATCCTAACCGCGACCAGAGTAGCTATAGCGGAGCTACGGCAACATTGCCTATTCTCAATATTGCCTACTACCCTAACGAGCGTGGGCCGTATAACTTCAGCACCAATGTAGACAACAACGGTCAGTTGCTGAACCCTACTACTCATTGGGGTGGTATGATGCGTAAGCTCGATACCAACGACTTTGAGCAAGCCAACATCGAATACTTGGAGTTCTGGCTCATGGACCCATTCATCTACAGCAACGAGCAATCTAATGCCAACGAATATGGTGGCGACTTCTATATCAACCTTGGCGAGGTGTCGGAAGATATCTTGCGCGATGGTAAGAAGTTCTATGAGAGTGGTATGCCTGTGGATGGTTCCAACAATTTCACCTTCACTCAATGGGGAAAGATACCTACTCAGTCTACCGTGACCTATGCCTTTGCTACTACAAAGGGTAGCCGTGCATTGCAGGATGTGGGCTACAACGGTCTGAACGATGATGAGGAGCGAGCATTTGAAGCTTATCAGCAGTTCCTCACCGAAATGCAAGGTAAGGTGAATGCTGCCGTATGGGATTCTATCTACAACGACCCTGCCAACGACAACTACCACTATTATCGTGGTCGCGACTATGACCAGATGAAGGCGTCGATACTCCGTAGATATAAGTATATCAACAATCCTCAGGGCAACTCTCCTGACTCTGACAACCGTACAGAAAACTACGATACATCATATAAGACAACTCCTGACGTTGAGGATATCAACCAAGACTATACCCTCAACGAATATGAGAAATACTATCAGTATCGTGTCAGCATTCGTCCGCAAGACCTCGTAGTGGGCAAAAACAACATCGTAGACAAGCGAGTGTATAATGCTCCATTGCGAAATGGCGAGAAGGGAATAGCCACATGGTATCAGTTCCGCATTCCGCTGAAGGAATATACCGACAAAGTGGGCGCCATCAACGACCTCACAAGCATCCGCTTCATGCGTATGTTCCTCACAGGTTTCCAGCATCCTATCGTATTGCGATTTGGAAGTCTCGACCTTGTGCGTGGCGAATGGCGTGTATACGAGCAGACTCTCGACAACTCCACTTCTGGTAGCGGCACTCTTACCACAGCTGCTGTAAATATTGAGGAGAACAATGACAAGACTCCTGTCAACTACGTGATGCCTCCAGGCATCCGTCGTGAGCAAGACCCTACTCAACCTCAGCTTACCGAGGCTAACGAGCAGGCATTGTCGATGACATTGACAAACCTTTCGAGCAACGAGGCTAAGTGTATTTACAAGAATGCCACTTACGACCTTCGTCAATATCGTCGCATGCAGATGTTTGTGCATGCCAACGCATTGGAGCACGATGTTACCAACCTTGGCGACGACCAGTTGGCGGTATTCGTACGCTTGGGTAGCGACTACAAGAGCAACTACTATGAATATGAGGTGCCATTGAAGCTTACTGCTCCAGGCATTTACGACAAGTATTCTTCCCGCGACTGTATGACAGTATGGCCAGAAGAGAATATGGTAGACATTCCGCTCAACCTCTTCACACAGATAAAGAAGGAGCGCAACAAAGCTAAGGCTAATGGTTTGGCAAGCTACAACCATGCCTATACAGCCTACGACTCATCGCAACCAAAGAACAAGATTACCGTGATGGGTAACCCAACTTTGGGCGAGGTAAAGACCATCGTGATTGGTGTGCGCAACCTTACTTCATCTACCAAGAGTGGCGAGGTATGGGTAAACGAAATGCGACTAAAGGAATATGAGAATAGTGGCGGTTGGGCTGCACAAGGCAACCTCAATATGCAACTCTCTGACTTTGGTACCGTGAACGTTCAGGGACGCTATGTTTCTCAGGGCTTTGGAGGTTTGGAGCAGGGCGTAGCAGAACGCACCACCGACAATACAGGCAACTATACCATCACCACAAACTTTGATCTCGGAAAGTTCTTCCCTGACAAGGCTAAGGTTTCGATACCGCTCTACTACTCTATAACCAAAGAAAAGGTGTCGCCAAAGTTCAATCCGCTCGACTCGGATATGCTTCTCGACGATGCTCTTGAGTCGGCAGGCTCAAAGCAGGAGCGCGACTCTATAGAGAGCATAGCTGTTACCAAGACCACACAGACCAACTTCTCGTTGTCGAACGTTAAGGTGGGCATACAGACCAAGCGTCATCCTATGCCTTACGACCCTGCCAACTTCTCGTTCTCGTATAGCCACTCGCACAATCATACTACTGGCGAGACTACCGTTTATGAGAATGAAGACAACTGGCGTGGAGCTATGAACTATGCATGGACCCCTGTGTTCAAGGCATGGGAGCCATTCAAGAAGATGAAGTCGAAGAGCAAGTATCTCGACATCTTAAAGAAGTTCGGACTCAACTGGTTGCCACAGAATGTAGGCTTCAACACCGAGATTACTCGCAACTACTACGAATTGCAGGAGCGAGATATGGAGTCGACAGAGGGAAATAAGTTGCCATTAACGTTCAACGAGCAGTTCTTGTGGAACCGCGACTTCTCACTCCGTTGGGACCTCACAAAGAATCTGCATGCCAACTTCCAAAGTTCTACTCGTGCTGAGATAGAAGAGCCATACACTCCTATCAACAAGGATTTGTATCCAGACCGCTATCAGGCATGGAAAGACTCTGTGAAGACCAGCATCAAGAACTTCGGTAAGCCGCTGAGCTATAATCAGACATTCCAGGCTTCATACCAGTTGCCTCTCAACCTCATTCCTATCTTCAACTGGGTGAATGCTGATGCATCGTATAACGCAACATACCAATGGATGCGCGGTTCCGACCTTGAAGATGGTACATCGCTTGGCAATACCATATCATCGAACCGCAACTTCAACCTCAACTCCACACTCAACTTGGAGAAATTGTATAATCAGGTGCCTTTCCTTAAGGCTGTCAACGATAAGTTCAACAAAGAACCTTCGCGTAGCGAGCTAAACAGGCGTCGCCAAGACATGCAGAAGAAGAAAGAAGCCGAGAAGCGCAAGAAAGCTGAAGAGGCTAAGAAGAAAGCCGAGAAAGCTGCAAAGGGCGAAGGCGACAAGGCTAACGACAAGGCTAACACAGATAAGAAGATAAGCGACAAGGACAACAAGAAGGCTATGGCTCAAAAGGCTAAACTGCCTAAGAACTCAAAGACATACGAGAAGGAAGTGATCTTGAAGCCTGACACCACCTTCACTCTGCAACATGGTAAGAACACCAAACGCCTAATCGTAACGGCAAAGACTGAGGATGGCAAGAAGTATGAACTGAAGTTCAAGAAACTTGATGGCAACAAGATTCTCATCAAGAATCATGTAGACTCAGCCATGAAGATAAAGGTGTCGGTAACTCCAAAGGAGCCTCTCGACGATAAGGGTTGGTATAAGACAGCACAAATCGTGGCACGCACATTGATGATGGTACGTTCGGTAGGTATCTCTTACCGCAACCAATATTCTATGGCTTTGCCTGGCTTTATGCCTAACGTGGGCGATGCCTTCGGACAGACTAAGGCAACGAGCGTGATGTCGCCAGGTCTCGACTTTGCCTTCGGTCTTATCGACGACTCGTATATCGACAAGGCACGCGAAAACAACTGGCTATTGATGAGCGACTCTATAGCGCCCCCTGCCACAACAAGCTGTACTGAGGATTTGCAGCTCAAGTTTACACTCGAGCCTGTGAAGAACCTGAAGATAGACCTCAACGCTTCGCGCACACGCAACAAGGCAAAGAGCATACAATATATGTATCAGGGCAATCCTACCACCGAGAGTGGTTCGCTCACCATGACAACAATGTCGCTGAAGAGTGCCTTCGAGGGTGTGGGTAATGCCAACAACGGCTATCATTCATCATCGTTTGAGACCTTCGTAAACTCGCTTCCTACATTCCAAAAGCTTGTAGAAGCTCGCTATCAGGGTGTTGTTTATCCTAACGGAACAACCCTTGCAGGAAAGAAGTTTGATGCAGCAAATGGTGGTGTAAACCTATACAGCGGCGACGTGATGATACCAGCATTCCTTGCTGCGTATACCAGCATGCCAGGAAAGTCGCTCGACATCTTCCCATCGCTCTCGCGTCTGCTCCCTAACTGGACTGTTCGCTATAGCGGTTTGAGCAAGTTGCCATGGTTCTCTAACCATTTCAAGAGTGTAAACATCAACCACTCTTACAAGAGCATCTTCGCAATAGGTTCGTATAGCAGCTATTCTACCTTCATGGAGGTGATGGGCGACAACATCGGTTTCATCAACGATGCCACCACAGGCAACCCTGTACCTTCGTCGATGTTTAATGTCTCTACCGTGAGCATCAACGAGGCATTCTCGCCTCTGCTCGGTATTGATGTTACATTGCACAATAATCTCACCTGCAAGGTGGAATATCGCACCACCCGTGTACTGAGTCTTTCTATGACGAGTGTGCAGATCAACGAGGCTACATCACACGACTGGGTTATTGGTGCAGGCTATAAGCTCAACAACTTCAACATGTTTGGTGGCAGAAACCACAGAGCTGTGAAGGGTAACAAGCGTGGCGACCAAGACGACAACAAGCAGTCGAAGACAAGTCAGCGCAATAGAGGTGTGAACCACGACCTCAACTTGCGTCTCGACCTCAGCTTGCGCAACCAGGCTACTATCATCCGTGATATAGCTTCGCTAACCAGCTCTGCATCGAATGGTAACAAGGCGTTTAAGCTTAGCTTCTCTGCCGACTACACCCTGTCGCGTCTGCTCACAATGAGCTTCTATTACGACCGCCAGACCAACACTCCATTGCTCAGCAGCAGTAGCTACCCTACTACCACGCAAGACTTTGGTTTGAGCATCAAGTTTAGCTTAACGAGATAAACTATCGAGCATGATAATTAGTCCCGAAATCTTTCGGACATAACAGAAAAATCCGCAACGCCTATCAACGGCATTGCGGATTTTTCTGTTATAAAGCCATACATATTATATATGGATT
>ERZ1034768.281-NODE-281-length-18552-cov-4.905823_pt1 | contig 18552 bp, 9 predicted proteins | sample MGYA00520691_ERZ1034768 | MGnify/ENA primary metagenome ERZ1034768 (study PRJEB33766, sample SAMN09781704) | gut metagenome | biome: gut microbiome | host: Homo sapiens | place: Madagascar | study: EMG produced TPA metagenomics assembly of the PRJNA485056 data set...
ATCTAAATCTAATTACCTCTAATATCTCAGCCACTATGTCGTCAACCTCTATGCCAGCGACCGGTATCACTGCATCTGCGGCTGCCTCATATACAGGCCTTCTCTCATCCAGAAGTTTTCTGACCTTTTCCTCCACATTATCGCCTTGAAGAAGAGGCCTTGTGTCATCACCCGCAAGCCTGTTTACCACCTCATCCGGGGTGACATCAAGATACACTATTGTACCCAGTTTTCTGAGTTCATCCACGTTCTCCTCGCGCATCGGAAGTCCTCCTCCGGTGGAGAGAACCGCATGTGAAAGTGTCCTGTTCAGTTCTTTTAAGGTGTCAGTCTCTCGCTGTCTGAAATATCCCTCACCCTTATCTGCAAACATCTGACTGATGGAACATCCCTCTTTATCCTCTATATACTCGTCGCTATCCAGGAAGCCATAAGAAAGTTTTTCTGCAAGTGCATGTCCAACAGTTGTTTTTCCGCATCCCATAAAACCGATGAGTATGACGTTGCCCCTGACCACATTTAGAAGTCTGTCATACACCATATCAGCGATATCCTCGGATATAGAGATATCATTCCACAGCTCATAGGCTATGATTCCCTGGTATAGCAGCATTCTGAGCCCATTATATGCTGTGGCCCCTGCTTTCCTGCAAAGTCTCATGAATTTCGTCTCAAACGGATTATATATGAGATCTACTCCAACCCTGACCCTTTTATAAAATGATTCATCACCTATGACAACATCCTCACATCCAGGAGCAAGTCCTATGGATGTAGACTGAAAGACTATATATCCATCATCACTGTCAAGCCTGTCATAATCACTGAGGTTCATGGCACACACAGCATTTCTTCCAAAATACTTATTCATATCCTCCGCTATGGCCTGTGCCTTTTCAAGAGTCCTGTTAAGTATAAAAACCTCATCTGCCCCCTTATTCATGCACATATAGGCTACAGCCTTTGCAGCGCCGCCGGCTCCGAGTATGACGGTCTTCTGTCCAGCCAGATCTATACCATACACATCAAGCTCCCTTGACAGTCCAAGCATATCTGTGTTGTAGCCCTTATAACCACCGTCCACTCTCACAAGGGTGTTCACCGCACCTATGGCCTTAGCACCATCATCTATATCCACAAGACTGTCCATAACCTCGTTCTTGTGTGGAACTGTGGCGTTCATTCCAAGTATGTTAAGTTCATATGCTCCCTTAACTGCAGATGCAAGTCCTTCTCTCTGTGTGTGAAAGGGAACGTATACTTCATTTATCCCCAATATATCGCTAAGAGTATTATGTATAAGCGGCGACATAGTATGTTCTACCGGATCACCAAGAAGTCCAAGTAATCTTGTTTTTCCATTTATAATCATCTTTCATCCTCCAAAATAATTCCTACCAGCTCACAGTATAACACAAAAGAAGCCGGGCAATAAACCCGGCTTCCTGAATTTTTATTATTTACAATACTTTTATATCCTATGCGAATACATTCTTCTTCTCAGCAATGAAATCGTCAAGTGCTGGGACATTGATAGTATTGTCTGTCAGATCAAACAGAGGATCTGATGCCTTTACTCTTATGATAGTGTATACAGGAGCTTTCATTCCTACATACTCTACCTCAACAATGATGTATGTATGTGTACCATCATATGCTGCAAAGTAAGAATCTTCTGGTCTGAGGTTTACTGTCTTATCACCTCGTTTGTCACCATCTCTTACAAGATCAGTGATATTGTTCGTAAATTCACCAACCTTCTTGCCACCGATCGTATCATATGACAGAATCATCTTATCCTTTGTACTGTTATATGTTGGTGGAACAGGCTTCTCAGTCTTGAGTGAAGCCTCATCCAGATCAAGATCATAGTAGATATTAACCTTTGAGATCTTGGTATTTTCTGGTATGCCAATCTTGTAATCAAATGTAGGAGCATCTGTCTTTGCATCTATTATTCTTTCATATACTGTTCTGCCTGATGCTGCAATGATCTCCTCATCCTTTGGAAGTTCATCCTCCGCAGCCCATGTCTCAACAGGATCATAACACTTGATAGTTGGCATATCAGGTACCGCTGTAGCACTGTTTACAATTACGTTGATGAAGAGCTTTCTCTCATCGTTGTTTCTTGTACGTCTACCTGTTACTGATGAATGACCAGATCCACAATATGTTATTGCACCACTGCCATAAGCTGTAGTGTAGATGTAATATGCTTCCATTCCATCTCCAGGATCCGCTGCATACTTTGATGAACGCATCTTACTGTTAGATGAATTGTTTGAACCAGCAAGTGTATACCAAACTGTTATGTTGTCACTCTCAAGATCAAGTGCGTAAGCCTGCTGATGTGTACCTGAAATATTCAGTGAAGAACTGATATTGTATGGGTACAGTGTTACAAGACCTGAGTTAAGCTGTGTAGCCTTAACTGTCTCAGCACAAGCTGACTGATCCTGATTTGATGCCTGTGACCATGCTGTAGCTGCCTTAAATGACTCCTGAGCATATACATAAGGAAGTGTAGTCGTTGCACCAGCCATATTACCATTGTAGTAAAGTGCTGTCATGGCAAGTGCACTTACATATACCTTTGTATCCTTACCCTTGAGTGCCCACTCAGCCTGCTTAACATCCATGATATTTGAGTTGATACTGTTAAGTAATCCGCTACCGGCCTTATCATTGTTTGCATAAGGTGTCAGATAATACAGACTTGTGTCTGGTGAATTGTACTTAACATCCTCAAATGTTCCATCAGGTGTATATGATGTCTTACCGTAAGTATCATCTTTGCTGCTTAAGTAGTAAATCGTTGTATCCTTTGTAAGTGTTGCATCCTTAAACTCTTCTACACCGAAATCAGTGTATGCTTCTGAAAGTGGAACAAGTCCTGAAGCAACAGTTTCGTTCTGTGTCCTGAAGTTGTTGAGAAGAACATATGCATCTCCATACTTGCTATCACCATTCTTATATCCTGCGCTCTCCTGAACACTGAATACTGCTGTATCTCCCTGAGTCCAATACTTATGGTAAATCTTAAGAGTCTCTGTTGTGTCCTCGTGAGCCTTACCACCGTTTGCACTGTAAGAAATCTTCTTGAATGTCTCATTAGTAACTGAGTAATCTCCAAGGTTCAGATCACTTGCATATGATACAACATTGTTTGTTATATCAACATGGAATCTGTTCATTCCTACAACTGACAGAAGCGATCTTGTAAGATTAACCGCACCTGCATTTGCATATGGTGACATAGAGTCATGGAAGAAGAACAGATCTCCGCCAGCGGATACATAGTCAAGTATGTACTGACATGTCTTCTTCTGGAAATCAACCTTGAATCCACCGAATGAATCTGATGGTCCAAGTACAAGTATTGAATACATCTTAGTCATGAACTTATTGCCATATGATCTTCTAAGATATGTATTGTACTTATCCTTCGCTTCAAGCTCCGCATCCTTAGCTTCTACAAACGCAGAATACAGATCTGCAAACTTCTGACCGAAATCAGTTGACATCTTATTATTCTTAAACGCTGCCTCACAGTGGTTCATAGTGTTGTACTTAGGCCAGAATAAAATGTAATAATCATTTGTATCCATAATATACTGGAGAACCTGTTTCTTTTCATCGACACTTCCCTTGAGGTTAACCATAAAATCAGAATAATCAACGTTTCCTGTATATGTTCCATCAAGATATGCAATAGCGTTTGTCAGGTATGTATCAAGCTCCTTCTTTGGTGCAACAACATCTGATGATGCCTTGTTGTATGCTGCAAGTGCTACTGTTACCTGGTTTGCATACTGTTCCTGAGTCATGTTGTCAACCTTACCGCCTGCTGCAAGTGTCTCAGCTTCCTCAACCATAGTGTCGAGGCAGTCATAACTTGACTGCACACCATCACCAGTGGTAAATGATGCCTTATCCTTTGATGCCACAACCAGATCAAGATTGATGTCATAATCATCTGATATCTCATCTGCAAGATTTGAATAATAATCATCTGCATCTGTATCTGTATCAAACTCGTATATACCGAATCTGTTCTCATGACGTCCGAGTACTGCATATTGTGTTGTTGATGCATTGTCAAGCTCTGTCATGTTTGCAAATACATTATACTTTGCAATCTTATGAGCTGTCTGTGACTCAATATCGAAGTACAGTGTATCAGTTGCGCCCCATGATGTTGCACCCTGTCCCTCAGACATTGTCTGAACCTGAAGAACATTGATCTCATTCTTTGCAAGCTGTGTCTTGTTGTTGACTATCTTGCTGAGACCGTTTGCTGTTGCAATTACGTCACCGCTTCTGTTGGTAATCTCCAGATACCATGCGGCAGATCCGAAGAACTCTGTGTCAAGTGTTACTGTAACTGACTTGTCAGTTCCCGCTGTAACTGTTCCTGGAAGGCATACATCCTGACCTGAGCTCTCAAACTTGGTATTCTTATCTACATCGACATACAGCTTGAAACTATATGTTGGATCATCACCATCAACTCTGAATGTAAACGACATTCTGTTCGATTTGATGTATGTAGACTCTATACCCTGCTGATATGTCACAGGCTTTTCTGTAACTGTGAGCCTCGTTCTATGTGCACTGCCTGATACAAGCTTGTTGATGGATGCTGATGTTAGATCATCCCATACAACCTTGTAGTTATAATATACTGTTCCACCGCTTGTACCCTTGTACCAGCTCTTCTTCTGAGCATCGCTGTCCAGAATATTCTGTATTCCGCTTCCGTTCTGGCTGTTTGCAGGAACGTACATTGTCCATAAGCTGTTACCAAACTTACCATCTACATCGCTTATATACTGTGTAGCTTCATTGTTGAATCCCCAGAGAACATTTGAACCATTTGCTCCATTATGTCTTGCATATAATGTGCCTACAAGCTCGTACATTCTGGAAGATGGATCAAGATAATAGTTCTTTCTCTCAAGATTTCCATTGTTGTACCAATATCCCTGAAGAAGCTCATTCATTGATAAGCCCTCTCCATTTGCATTTGTTCCCTGCATATTCTCATATACACTCGTCAGTTCATCGCTGACCATAACCGGTCTTCCGGATGCCATATATGATACAAGCTCATCATACTTTGTCTTTGTGAGATCGTTACCATTCTCTGCAAGGTATGTTGTCTTATAATACTTGCTTCCAACATATGGTGAAGCCATCATCTCTGTACTTCCTGATATAGGTGCCGTATCCGGGCTATATGTTGAAGCACTCTGCAACTGACTAAGTGTACCTGTGTGATAGTACATAATGAATGTTGGGAATATCTGATATGTATATCCTGAAGTTGCATTACCTATATCACACTGTCCCTTGTACATCTCGGCAGGATTTCTGTCCATCGCACTTATGTCACCGCCGATATATACAAGATCATAAGTTGCTGCGATATTCTCCTTCATACCAATAAGCTGCTCAGTTGAAACCTGTGTCAGACTTATATCACCGTATGAAATTCCATCTATCGCATATGCTATCTTTGCCTTTGTAAGGTCAAAATCATAATACTCCGTCTTTGCTGCAAGCTCTTCCTTAGACTTGCCATTTACAACATCTGAAGGGACCGTGTAATAGTCTCCTGTGATAGGTGTTGTTCCATCACTTCTTGTTGAATATGCTGTTGAAACAGACTGATTGAGTGCTGCCACATCCAGGTCAATAGGATAATCCGGCTGTATCTCCAGAACCTTGAACTTATTGTCTGCTCCATCACGATATACACTTGCATTGATCACATCCGCAACAGCCTTAGCCGATGGACTTGTGATAACTGGAATACCAGGTTCATGATCATCGTCACCATTACCGGAGCCTGATCCCTTGCCATCTCCTGCCTTAGATGAAACTATAAAATACTGACCGCTCTCAACGCCATTCACAAGTGCCTTGAACACATCCTGACCGATCTCTTTGTTGTATGTACCCTTATCAATGAAGATAAAGTCAAACTGTGTGAGATCTACCTTATCTGGATTGTCACTTACCAATCCTGTCTGTGTCTGAGTGTACGCATCGTGAAGCTTCTTTACATACTCAGCAACCTTTGATGCGTCTGAAAGATCGAATCCTTCATAGAGCAGATCGTTCTTGTAAGCATAACCAAGACCGTCAACTCCAACATTAGCCATGAAATCATCATATGTGACAACTACTGTTGCATTTTCATTGCCATCTGCACCTGTTCTGTATACATATCCGGCTACATTGTCCTCCTCAGCAGCCTTGATACTGAAATCATATACACATTCGTTCTCATTATCCTCAAGAACTTTACCCGCATCCTGTGATATTCCAACTGTGAAGTCGTCAGAACTAAATCCATCATCTCCTCCTATAACTACTCTGTAGTTGTAGTTAGGATTGAGCTTTGGAAAACTGTATGTATACACAACCTCTGTTACTATGTTGCCATCTTCATCCTTCACCTCGTTGCCATCGGCATCGAGCTTTGGAATCTCCTTTTCCTCAAGTGGACACATGATCATCTCATCTGCAGAACTTCCCGCAATATGAAGATCTGTTCCATCCTCGACAATGAGATATGCACAAAGATTTACATCGCCTACCACCAGACCATAATCATCCAGTGCCATATCTGTACACCTTACAGTACCACTTACTGTCTTTGTCTGGACATCCATGTAAGCTGAACTTGCAAGAGACATATTGCTGTATGCTACCCCGCCATTTGTAAGAGCATCTACTATATCATTGCTGTCAAGCACGTATATGTCAGCTCCACTAGGCACATATTTTGATATACCGGTACCACTTGATGATGTACCATTTGCATACATATGACCTGTAAGTTCACTGTTTGGTGCTTTCTCAACAGACTTCCAGGTCTGTGTAGCATCATCAAACTTGTAATCGCCGGCAGAAGTCTCTGCACTGTTACCACTATTGCTATCCTTAATCTCAGAGAACATCGCACTTCCTGTACCATTCTCTGAAATTATAAGTATCTTTGCATTATCAAAATTCCAGACTTTCTTGTCACCCGTAAGTCCTGATCTCGATCCGGCCTTATCATAGGTGGAATCTGTAATATTATCCGGGACATTGCCATCCAGGAAGTCTGTGATAGATACCCCATCATACCACTTATAGTATGTTCCGAAGTTGAGGTAATCACTTCCACCCTGACTAGCTGTTCTCTCAGCCTTCAATATAAAATCTGAAATTGTATACTTTGTCTTCTCTATATCCGGTGTCGGCTCATTGTTATCATCAGCCTCTTCATATAATGTCTTGAAGAAATCTGCGTCAGTTACAAGTACATTGTCATATCTTGCAACAGCACCCTTTGTAATGAGCTTGTATGCCAGAGCACCCATTCTGAAATCATCATTGTTTCCTGTTATGTTTCCAGGCTCACTTGTACACAATGTTCCTGTACACATAGCAATTGGATGCGAATTAGCAGTCGCATATGCATCCAGCCAATTATACAGATCCTCACACAGATCATTGCTCTTGCTTGCATAATCCGATGCACTGTTTGCCCATATATAGATGAAATCTGCCTGATTAAGAATTGTCTGTGCACTCTTATCCATCTTGTTGAGCTGACTGATGGTACACGTAGTAAGAGTTACAGCTCCCTCTGCCATATTTGCATCTATCGTCTTATATCCATTGAATACCGCTTTTCTGAAATACTCACCAGCATACACGTATCTCCACAGATATGTGGTTGAGTCATATCCTGTAAGTTTCTTTGCATCACCAGTAAAGGCAGAATCTGTAACTGTCTCTGTGAGCTGAGTATCCATAGCAGCATTGGCTGCATAATCATCAGATACGATCTGAACAATTCGATACTTATCCTCACCCGTTGCTTTCTTTCCGGCATTATTGGAATTCTCTATTGCCAGATCGATATTGGAGAGACCTGTCAGTCCTGTCGTGGTGCCACTTCCAGTTGCATCGCTCACAGAAGCCTGAGAATCGGAATTAGCCAGTGTATAATTCACAAATATAGAGCTGACTACAAGTGCGAATATAATAGCTATAGATGATAAGACTATCTTTTTATTCTTAAACACTGTATTATCCTCCTCTATTAGTTCCACTCATGCTTCTTCAGCACAAATGAATTTCTAAGACCTACAACACTTGTTACTTCGTACTTCTCATCTGTCTTTGAATCCTTTAAGCCTATTGTTACTGCTATACTACCATCATCAGGATTTACCTGAAGCCTAAAACTCTCAACATTGTTAGCAAGAACTGTACCCTTCTCTGTCTTCACATCAACAAACTTGGTACAAGGATCAAGAACTGCCTTCGCTGCTCTAACCTTTCCGTCATCGCCGCTCTTAAGATATGCCTCAGCCTGTTCACGGGCTGTATCAGCTAACTGAGTTCTGTATATATACAGTTTTTTATTAGTCTCATCATATCCGATAGTACAGTATGCCGTCTCGTTAAGTGAAGATGAATACTGTATCCACAGATATTTTGTGTCTATAAATGTCTCTGGATCCTTTGAAGATCCCTCATTGGCAAAAGGTTTCACATCAGAAATATCATAGCATGTAGTACTGCCTGTAACTGAAACACCAGCACCACTTTTAACAGCAATATCCTGTGTCACATCACCAGCAGGACCCTTCTTATATGTAAGTTTGCCTGCCGCCGCTGCTTTTTCCATAGTATCATCAGGCACTATGAAGCTTGCCGTGACCTTCGAATATGAAGTACCTGATCCTACATAACCATCTCCATTGATTCTGACATCACTAGCCCCCATAAGCATATCACTTATAGTATCATAAGCCTCACTGGCCTGTGTCTCGAGCTTCTGTCTGGATTTCAGTTTTTTATGTGACGCAACTGTCGATCCAACAAGTGTCATAACTGCTACCATGAATATACCAAGTATAGCCATGTAAAGTATCAGTTCTATGAATGTGAAGCCTTTGTTTTTATTCTTATACATATTCTTCACACCCCCTAATTCTTTCCATAAGTATGTCCGCCGGTATACCTGTTAAGTGTTACTCTGCCGACTGTACTTGTTGTGTTGTATTTGCAGAATCTGTACTCTCCATAACCTGAAATCACTTCTCCATCAGATTTTCTGACAAGTACAACAGCAGATGTGAGAGGTGTTGATACCCCATCTGAGTTGTAGTCTTCTGCATAGTAAATTGTGACTCTCTCAAGTATTGCATCAGCCTTTGTGGAATCAGCAGTAAATGTGCTGGCATTGCCATCAGTGCATGTTCCGTAGTATATCTCGTAGTTTGCACCATTTTGAACAATCTTCATAGCCTTTCCCACTTCAAGAGATTTTGTTCTCATCTCAAGTGCAGCTATCTCATCATCAAATCTCTGCATAGAGGATGTCGCCTGTGATGTTCTTATGGCTGATACCGTAAGCATCGCTCCACCGGACATGATAAGTATTATTGCGATAACCAGGATCATCTCAACAAGAGTGTAACCACTGTTATTCTTTAATCTATCTCTCATTCACTGCACCCCCTATTCGACATTTCTCTTCCAGTTCTGGAACTCAAGAATATCTTCATAAGAGATATCAGATATGGATACTCCTGTAACCTCTGTGTTGCCTGTATTCTTTGTAGAATCATAATTCTTAAGTACATCTGTTGTGATGAGCTTTACATTTGCATCTGCACTCTCTGAGCAAAGCTCAAGAAGGTTTGCAACAAATGCTGCATCAGCAGATATTGTCATGTTATGGTCAACTATAAGTTTTGCACCTGTTATGATCATACCTCTAAATGACTTAACTGACTGATCAAATCTTACATCTCCACCGGCAATTATTATTCCCTGGAATGAACTGTCAGAATTATTGGCACTTACGACAACATCACCTGAATTGATGATAATCGTCTTGGCATCATTCTTATCTGCCGCACCCATTGTCTCATCAACAGAAAGATTTTTGCTGAATATATAGTCATAATTAACATATGTATTGAGCGGTGTTATACTGTAATCATATGAATAAGCATCTTTGTCCTTATCATATGAACTTAAATAACCTGCTGATGAGGAAGTATATTTTGCTATATCCCATGCATTCTCTGAAAGTTTTGTTGCTTCATCCACTTTGTTAAGTACTGACAGATGGTCCTTCATATTGATATACATATATGAAAGGAATGTACTTGTCTGCTCTTCATCACTTGAAGTTGCAGAACCAGCAAGCTTAAGTGCGTCTGCCTTGAGATCATTAAGTGTCTGTTTGTTCACATCAGTGCCCTTATTTCCAAGTATTCCTGAAAATACCTTGCTTGTAGATGCATTCTCAAAAGATTTTGATACATCCATTGTCGTGTCTGTTGACTTTCTGAGGAACAATGTATCATCACTGTTCTGATCAGTCACAGCGCCACTGGCATTGATCTTATCCTCTGTAGGAAGAACAAGCTTAACCTGGAAATTCTCATAATTTCTCACATTATAGTTAAGGGTGTCTGTGTAATAATCACCATTTAAAGCGTCGCCAAGAAGATCATAGTATGTATCTACAAATTTTTCTGCATTGCTTATTCCATTTGAATCCTCACCTGGCTCAATGTAGAGATAATAGTAGTCATGACCCGAAACCGTCTGCTTGATAGCTGACACCCGGAGCTCTTTCTGTTCAGGATCTTCAAACACCTTATACATCTCTTCTATCTTGAGATTTCTATCTGTTACATCTGTTGTGCTCGCTGATAATGTCTTAGGGAATCTAAGCTGAACTGTTGTGATTCCTGTATCATCATCTGTCTGCTCAGAATTTGGCACTACTGCCCACTGCGTAAGGAACATCAACTGGTTTGTCTTTACATCGAGAGACTGACCTGTTGAATAATCTGTAAGAGATGTGAATGCATAATCTGCATTGTCATCAACAGTGATCTCTGTCTGATCCTCTGCAAGACTTGATGTTGCAATCTTTGAGAACTCGATATATGACTTACCTGCTATATACAGGGAGTTGAGTTTCTCAAGATCAAGTGTTGAATCCTTACCATTTACTATGATCGCACTGTCACTAAAGTGTGATCTGAGCTTATATCCTGTTGCAAGCCATCCATTTTTTCTGAGATAATTAAGACTTCTTGTATCATTGGCATTGTAGCTGTAGCCGAAGTAATTACCCTGTGTAAACATAAGGCTTGAATTCTCAGCGTTGAGCTCGGAATCATCAAATACATATGCATTTGCAGCTGCCTTGATCGTTCCGTTCTTTTTACCGCCGATAACAATATTGTCTGTCCAGAGTTCTGACAAAGTACCAGAACGTCCTGACACGCTTACCTGCGCTCCGTTGTATGCTGCGAGTGATCCAGGGCAGATAACAACATCTGAGTTAAGTGTAAGCTTTGTGTTCTTACCATTTGCAAAGATTCCTGAATAGGTACTGTCGATGGTGCTGCCCCACTTTGTAGCACCTGTTCTGTCATACTTTCCAGTTACCTTTGTAGCCGCAGCGTCATTGTAATCCTTGTTATAGTAATCACTGGCCGCATATATGTTTCCCTTTATCTGAAGATCTGTTGCCATTGTATCATCATCATCGCCTACCTCAAGACCCATATCTGCAAGGATTGCATACTCATACAGAGAATTGGTTGTTGTACTGCTTGAATCAAACGATACATTGTACTCCGGTTCAGAGAGAACTATATCTGTTGTGATAGACTGCTCATATGTACCGGATGTCGTTGCAGCCTCGGCACCTGACAGAGCTATCGATCTCTTCAGACATACATTCTTGAATGTTACATCCTTAACCTTATCATTTGAGAATCCCGGTTCTCTCTCTATCTTCGTTGTTCCCTTCGCAGTGTAATACTGTGTTGACTTCTTTCCAGCCTCATCTGTATATATGAGTTTCAGGTTGGAAGTATCAAGCTTTACACCGTTAGGATTTAATGAGGCATCATACTCATTAGATATAAATGATTGGAACGTATCTGTCACATTCCTGATGTTCTTATAGTTTACGTCTGCTATGAAACCTGTCATAAAAAGCTTTTTGAACAGTTCATTGGCCTCATCATTGTCTATTGTTGTATACTCATTCTTCTTTGTATCGTATACAACGACAAGCTCCGCAGTGGTTGTATATGCTGAGTAAAGGTGCTCATTTGTCGCAGCACCTACACCTGCATATATCTCATCAAGAGCGGTCTCAACCTCATAGAAGTTGTTCAGACTGTTCAGCTTATAATACTTCAGCTTGTATGTCATGTAGGCACCCATGAGGAGTGCTGCTGCAAGTATACACATGAAGGTTGTAGCAATGATTACAAGGACGAAACTTGATCCATGATCATCAGTATGCTTAAGCTTGCGTTTTAATCTCTTAATCATCTGCTATTTCCCCCTTGTTCCCGTAACTACTGTCTTTTTACCATCACTGTCTGTGAGTGTGACTTTTATCTCATACATATATATATTGCCACTCTCATCAGCATCCAGGTTCTTTACATTGAAATCTGAATTATCGTTGTCAAAGTCAAAGTTTGCAAAAATATCAAGTCCCGTTGTATCAGTTCCAGCTGCAAGCTTCATTCTGACCTTTACATCCTTCATCTTTGTGTTCTTTGATGCATTTGTATATGTGAGATCCCCCACCTTGCTGACACCGAACTGCTCACAGATAATCTTTCTGTATGTGCTGTTCAGCTCTGCTGTTGACTCAAATACATATACCTTTGCGTCGTCTGAGATTCCAGCCTTATCTACTGTGATATTGTCTGTTGTACAGTATGCACCGTTATATATCGCAGGTACATACAACAGATATATAGGAGGTATCTCGTTCTCAAACTCTTTCTTATATACTACGCCATCTCCATATGTAGTTGATGGCTTATATACATTCTTTCCTGAATTGACATATTTTGATCTGATAACAGAAACATTCGTGTAATCCGTATAATCTACTATACACTCAACTGTATATGTCTTTCCAAGCTTTGTAATCTTTATAGTCGTGTTCTTCTGGAAGTGATCCTCATCAAAGGTTCCACCACCTGAAAGATAATGGTTGTACTGCACATCATAATCCTTGAGAATTGCAAGCTTCTCATCAAGGAAATACTGATATGCCAGGTTGTCAAGATTGTGTCCCGCTGCTGTGGTGTTGTATGTTGCACCAACAATGATCGCTGACTGTTTGCTGTCAAGATTTCTGATAGTTCCTGACTCAGTTATATTTGTCTGAAGTGCAGAACCACCTTCACCAGTCTTGAATGTAGCATTGCTGCCGTCATGACTTGTAAGCACATAACCATTCTTCAGAACCTGATATCCAGCATCATTTACTTCTACAGTAGCTGTATATTTCTCGTAGTTTTTTCCTATGGAAATATCGTTACATGTATACGCTGTATTCGTATATGATATGGCTTTCGAGTCAGGAAGTGTAATGGTATCTGATGATGATGTTCCCTTTGTAAATGTATATGTCTTGGTTCCATTATCATCAGGAAGTGCTACCTTATCTCCAAGATCAGCGGTCTTGAAATTCTCCATTATCTCCTCGGCCTTCTCAACAGCATACTGCTTCTTCGTGGAAGTAGTCGTTGTTTTCGTGGCCGCTATAAGAGCATTCGTTATAGGGTAAACCAGAATGGCAAACACGGCTGCGGCAATTATTAACTCTACCAAACTAAAGCCTTTGTTATTTGATTTTACCATTTAATTTATTCACTCCATTCAGTGTTCTAACATCTACTCAGCGCTTGTTGTTGTAGTCGTTGTAGTTGACTTAACTGTTGGGTTTCCGAAGATGTTATTTGTACCAATCTGTACATTTACATCAGCATGATCTGTAGTTCTGTCCTCACCATTTACAGCGTATGAAGTGATTGTCATATCTCCTTCGTACTTACCTGTCTGATCATTGAATGATATACTAACCTCATCAAGTGTCATTCTGTTCTCACCATTCTTGATGTAATCAATCACATCCTTGATATCCTTGTAATCACCTTCATATGATACAGGGAATGATGCTGAATAGCAGTTATAACCTGATGAAGCTGTTGCTGAATCACCAAGAGTCGCATCACCTGTAGTTGCAGCAGCATCCGCAGCTGTATTGTCAACTGTTACATCACCTACCGCACCTGATCCAAGTGTATAGAACAGTGTCTCCTCGCCCATGGTTACTGTTGGGAAGTTGAACTTATACTTATCCTTTACGTTCTGTAAGTACATGATTGTGTTATCCTGATACAGCTCTGATGGGAACTGGGCAATGACTGCCTCATAGTCACTCTTATACTTCTCTGTATCATCTACATATTTCTGTCTGTCTGCATTCTTTGCAAGCAGATCATTGTAATAATTCTGTCTCTCATTTGCCTCGCTGTCTATTGACTTCTTCTCACTGAAATTGTCCATTGCGAAGAATCTGATTGGTACAACGAGAATAGCTATACCAAGTATGAATAATAATAGATTTCTCTGTCCCTTTGTAATTGAGTCCATAATCGTCCCTCCTTAATTGACTGATACTTCTGCGTCAGCTGCCTCTGTAGTATCAGCATTCGCATCCTTGTATACACATGTAACTGTGAAGTCGTATGTAACATCTTTTGACTGCTCATCACTGTTCTCAGTAACTGACTGGATGAATGTGTTGTCTATACAGTCGATCTCCTTGAGGTTAATTGCAAACGCTGCTATATCCTCATATGTCTTTGTGTTGCCTGTGAAATCAACGCTTGAAGCTGAAGAATTAAAAGCTGTTATGCTGATTCCCTTTGGCATCTTGTCTTCGAGCTCTGTGATAAGAGTTCCAACGTTCTCGTTGAGATTCTCTGTATAGCTGTACATGTTCTGTGCATCCATGTAGATGTTCTGTGCATCATTGTAAGCCTGAACGATCTGCTCAATATCCTGTATAGAAGCGATATCTCTGTTTACCTGGTCGAGCTTGGACTGAGCTTTATTCTTCGCTACGAATGAATAAGCTGTAACTCCACCGGCAACAAGAACTGCGATGATAAGGAACGCTATAACAAGTGGGGTTGTATCCACACTGCTAGCACCAGCTTTTGCTCCAGCCTCGTTAAGCTCAAATCCCATAGGTGCAAAAGCAGCGCCGATCGGAACCATGAGGTATACAGGGTTATAAATCTTAAGATCAATCTTTGGATCAAACTTGATATTGTACAATGTATCCATTACTCTTGTCGATACATTGAGCTGAACCTTGAACAAGCCATCGATTCCCTTTATAAGGGCTCCATCACCTGTGAGGAATACATCGTCTATAGGCTTATCAGGATTCTTTGATGTGAAGAAGTCCATCACACGGCCGATGTTGTTGATAAGATATCTGAATGCTCCTGTTATGGCATTGTCATCAAAATCAACAGTGAGAAGTCTCTCGTTCTGGAGAAGAGTCATAGCTGTAGTTGCATCTACGCCCTTTGCATCCATCACTTCGTTTACTACCACGTTGGTACCGTATGGAACTGTTCTCTGAAGAAGGAGTGTATCTCCTTTTACGATGTTGAGTACGGTTGATTCGCTACCCAACTGGATTACCATAGTTGTCATAGCTTCTGTTGTCTGAGTCTTGATCAACTGAAGCATTGCATTACCAATATAGTCAAGCGCTACTACTTTCAGTCCTGCGAGAGCTGCAAGATCATAGTATGATCTAACCATATTCTCAGGTGCAGCAACTGCAAGGACTCTGAGCTGCTTGTTGTTCTCTTCATCAGTAACTGTCTCAAGAACTGAGTGAGACACCACGTAATCCTCTATATTAACAGGGAAATACTCTGATGAGTTCGCATTAATAATTCCTTTGATTTTGTTCTCCTTAACGAAAGGTACAAGAACCTCTCTGTTAACGATCTTTGTAGAGGTAAGAACGAATATTGCGTTCTTGTTTGTTATTCCATTTGCTGAAAGCTGAGACTTGATTGCCTCTGCTATTCTCTCTTTGTCTCTGATCACTCCATCCTCATAGGCGTCTTCCGGTGTCTCGAAGATGATAGCGTTGTGGATCGTTGACTGCTTTTTGTTTGAAGGTGTAACTTCAACGATTGTAATACTTTCATTTGTAATGTCGATTGTTAAAACTTTGTTATTACTCGCCATTTTAATAGCCTCCCTCGCTAATCAGTAGTTTTGTATTTGCTTGAGTACCAGCTTACCGCTGTTCACCCCATTCACATAAATTGTCACAACATATTCCGCTGCCGCAGAATCTGCTGAATAAAGGTCAACATTCTGTCACCCTTTTAATAGTTCATCTCTTCCACATAATGACCCTTTTATATAGAAGAAACTCGCCGAAAAAAATAAGTACCAGCTCTACTTAAGTAAGCCAGTTGCCGCCATAAGTTACGTTGCCGCGAGCTTTGCACCGCTTGTCTGGTAGCGTCATCGCAAGCATATCACTCCTGACTGCAAAAGCTTAATTATGCAACAGGCACCCATGGTACCTGTTGCGTAACAAGCTTTATTATGTGTGGACACTATCCTGTCAAACACCATCACATCCATATTCTTACGAGGTGAATGAAATTGTTGTGATAAGTATCAACTCACACGATATATCCACTTTTTGTTTACTCGAGATAGTGTTTACTATCGCCAGCTATTACTTAGACCATGCTGTACATGTTGATGGTGAAAGCTCATATGTACCAGCTGTATCGGCAAAAACCTTAACCTCGTTTGTTGCCTGATCTACTGAGAAACCAAATGTCTGTCCAGCGTTAGGGCCACCCTTAGGAGCGTACTTTGTCTTAAGTGAAGCACTACCAACGATGCTGTAAACTTCCTTTAAGAAAGCATCTGTTGCTGAGCTTGTGATTGTACTTGCTGACTGAACTGCGTTGTTGTTAGCTGCGTTAGCATCTGCTGCATCTGGATCTGAAAGTGCTGTCTGAAGAGCTGTTCTAAGTGAATCAGCATTCTGTACATCTGTTGATCTTCTTGACTTGTTGATGTACTTGATAAGTGCTGGAGCAAGAGCTCCTGCAAGGATTGCCATGATAGCAATAACGATAATTAACTCTACGAGTGAGAAACCTTTGTTGTTTTTCTTCATAATTTTTACTCTCCTTTTTAGTTGTTTGTTGTTTGTTGTTGTCTGTTGTGCTCTCGCACTATATTAAACCGGCATCCTCGTACTACCGGACTTAATCATAAACTGTCTTCCCCAGACTCCGGGTCAGGACTTCCAGGAAAGTCTTGCTCTATAGTAACATATATCTTCTATATGATACCTTCTAGTACTGATCCATGGCGTCGTACATACTCATGATAGGGCCATATACGGCTGCAACTATCATTCCGACGATACATGCCAGAACAACCATGATCATAGGCTCCATGGCTGATGTCAGTGCGTTGGTTGCCGCCTCTACCTCTTCATCGTAGTAATCTGCAACCTTGCTGAGCATCTCCTCTATATCACCTGTCTCCTCACCGATCTTAGTCATGGCTGAGAGCATCGGTGGAAGCATCTCCATATCCTTGAGTGGTTTTGAAAGCGGTACGCCCTTAGATACCTGAACCTTGGCATCAAGAAGTCCATCTCTGATGATCTTGTTGTCCATCATCTTTGCGACCTGTTCAACAGCATCTATCATTGATATACCTGATGCCATGAGTGTGCTCATGGTTCTGGCAAATCTTGAGCATGCTGTCTTGACATTCAAAGGTCCAAATATAGGAGCTTTAAGTCCCATATTCGCAAAAAGCTGTTCGCCAAACGGTGTCTTCTTGAAGAACTTGACCCCAAACACAACCGCTGCAACTATGATGATGAGCAGCCACCACTTATACTTCACAAAATCCGCCGCAGCCATCATGGCCCTCGTCGCAAGCGGAAGCTGTGTTCCCATATCCTCGAACATGCTGGCGAAGTTAGGAATAACGGCTACCAGTACTACTATAATAACTATAACCATAACACAGAGAACTACGATAGGATATGTCATGGCACCCTTGATCTTGGATGTAAGTGCGTTATCCTTCTCAAAATGTTCCACAAGTCTGTCAAGACAGATCTCCAGGTTACCTGACATCTCACCTGCGGCAACCATGTTGATCATGATAGGTGGGAATACATCAGGATTCACTCTGAACGCATCCGCAAGTGTTCCACCCTTCTCAACATATGTACGTGCATCTGCTATAGCTTTTCTGAGAGTTTTGTTCTCAATCTGATCTCCCATCAGTTCAAGCGCTGATATGATCGTAACACCGGCTTTGATAACCGCTGAAAACTGTTTACAGAATACACCCAAATCTCTGGATTTAACCTTTTTCTTAAATCCTATGTTCCCCAACGGACTGCTCTGCTCTGTGAGGCTCATGATGGAATAGCCTTCCGACTTGAGCTTCTTCTCGGCACCGTCTCTGTTTGGGGCTTCGATGGTACCTTTTTTGTTCTTACCATCTCTGTCAACAACCTTGTAATTAAATACTGCCATTGTCTCTCCTCCGACCCAATCTTAATATTCTTAACTTTCCTGCATTTACACTTTAAAAGCA
>ERZ1034768.285-NODE-285-length-18481-cov-9.046999_pt1 | contig 18481 bp, 19 predicted proteins | sample MGYA00520691_ERZ1034768 | MGnify/ENA primary metagenome ERZ1034768 (study PRJEB33766, sample SAMN09781704) | gut metagenome | biome: gut microbiome | host: Homo sapiens | place: Madagascar | study: EMG produced TPA metagenomics assembly of the PRJNA485056 data set...
GGCCTACTACAACTACTACACCCAGAACCGCTGGGGCGATGCCCACAACTATGATTTGGCCATTAACGCAGCCCTCGGCCGCGAGACCTGCGTAAAGATGATCCTGGACGCAGCCGCCGCCAAGGAGAAGACCCTGGGCTGATGCCCGGCGGTCCGTCAAAACGGGCACAATAAAACAACGCGGCAAGGGGGGTAGGGTGCGCAAGCGCCCTGCCCACGTTTCGGGCAACGAGAAATGCTTACGCATTTCTCGTTGCAATAAAATTCCCTTGTAACCCCAAGTCAAAAGGAGCAATCGTGGAAACAAAGCAACCTCAAACCTCTCCCGCCGAAGCGCGGGAAAACATCATGGGCACCATGGAGATCAACCCCCTGCTGGTCAAGCTCAGCGTGCCCATGATGATCTCCATGCTGGTGCAGGCACTGTACAACGTGGTGGACTCGGTGTTCGTGTCCCATGTGAGCGAAAGCGCCCTCACCGCCGTGTCCCTCGCCTTCTCGCTGCAGAACGTGATGATCGCCGTGGGCGTGGGCACCGGCGTGGGCGTGAACGCCATGCTCTCCAAGAGCCTGGGCGAAAAGAACCAGCGCCGGGCCAACGCCACGGCGGAAAACGGCATCTTCCTGTCGCTGTGCAGCTTCGTGGTGTTCCTCGTGGTGGGTCTGACCTGCATGAAGCCCTACTTTTATGCACAGACCAGTGATGCGGCCATTGCCCGGCAGGGCATCCAGTATCTTTCGGTCTGCTGCATCTTCAGCTTGGGCCTGTTCACCCAGACCATGGGCGAAAAGCTGCTGGCCGCCACCGGCCGCACCAACCTGAGCATGATCAGCCAGCTGACCGGTGCCATCGTGAACATCGTGATGGACCCCATCTTTATCTTCGGCTACTGCGGCGAGGCGCTGTCCGGCACCACCGGCGCAGCCGTGGCTACCGTTATCGGCCAGTTCTGCGGTGCAGGCATGACCCTGTTCTTCAACCTGAACAAGAACCCGGACATCCAGATCAGCTTCAAGGGCTTCCGCCCCAGTCTGAAAGCCATCGGCCGCATCTATACGGTGGGCCTGCCCAGCATCGCCATGCAGTGTGTGGGCAGTGTGATGACCTTTGGCATGAACCTGATTTTGATGACCTTCTCGGCCACGGCGGTGGCGGTGTTCGGCGTCTATTTCAAGCTGCAGAGCTTCGTGTTCATGCCCATCTTCGGCCTGAACAACGGCATGGTGCCCATCATCGGCTACAACTACGGTGCCCGCCAGCCCGACCGCGTGAAGAAGACCATCAAACTGGCGGTGTGCTACGCCGAGTGCATCATGCTGATCGGCTTTTGCATCTTCCAGTTCTTCCCGGACAAGGTGCTTGGCATCTTTGCCGCCAGCGACGCCATGCTGGCCATCGGCATCCCGGCGCTGCGCATCATCTGCCCGCACTTTCTGCTGGCCGGCATCGGCATCGTGATGAGCTCGGTGTTCCAGGCGCTGGGCAACGGCGTGTTCAGCCTGATCGTCTCGATGTGCCGTCAGCTGGCGGTGCTGCTGCCCGCAGCCTGGCTGCTGGCCCAGACCGGCAGCGTGAACAACGTGTGGTGGGCTTTCCTCATTGCGGAGGTGGTCAGCCTGCTGCTGAGCCTTGCCTTCTTTGCCCGCATCAACAAGACCATCATCGCGCCCATGTACGGCCCTGCCGAATGAGGGCGTGAGCAAAAAGCCGAAAGGAACGTGAACGCTATGGTAAAAAAGCTGAAGTGGAATCTCGTTATCATGAGCCTGCTGTACCTGGGGCTGGGCGTCTTTCTGGTCATGAAGCCCAGAACGGCCCTCAACGTCGTGTGCTATGCACTGGGCGGTGTGGTGCTGGCCTGCGCAGCCGTGCAGCTCATTCGCTACTTCGTGGTGGAGCGCGGCGTGTTCCAGAGCCAGCTCACCCTCATCTCCGGCATCGTGTGCCTTGCGCTGGGCGGCTTCCTCATCCTGCGCAGCGACATCGTGGTGAAAATTCTGCCCATCGTGTTCGGCCTGTTCGTCATCTTTGACGCCATCGGCCGGGTGCAGAACGCGCTGGACCTGCGCCGCTGCGGCTACGATAGCTGGAAGGGTTTTCTGGCCCTGCCGGTGCTCAGCGTGGTGCTGGGCGTGGTGCTCATTGCAAACCCCTTCGGCGCTATGGAAACGCTGGTGATGGCGATCGGCGTCATTCTGATCGTGGAAGGTGCCATCAACCTGCTCAGCGCCCTGTACACCGTGCTGGCGGTGCGCCGCTTTGCAAAGCTGCACCCGGAGACCCAGTCGGTGCTGGAGGCGATCACCGGCGAGGACCTGAACGGTGACGGTGTCATTGCGCCGGACGTGACCCACGCCGACGCCGAGGCCACCGCCGTGGAGCTGGACGAGGTGGACGAGAGCGCCACCGTGGAGCGGGAAGACGAGGAATAAACCCTCTCAGGCGCTTCGCGCCAGCTCTCCCGAAGGGAGAGTCGAATGCGCTGTTTTGATGATGTCTTCAACTCATACGGTGAAGAAGTATGTTCCCTCCAGGCAGGAGAAAGGCTCCCCCTTCGAGGAAAGACTTCCCCCGATCGGGGGAAGATGTCGCGTAAGCGACAAAAAGGGGAATCTGGCAACGCCGTCAGGCGTTGGCTGAGAGGGTTTTACACGAATTACAACAAAGGAAAAGAGAGCAATGGAAAAGTACGATCTGATCATCGTTGGCGCCGGCCCGGCCGGCATCTTTACCGCTGTGGAGCTGCTGCGCCACGGCAGCAAAAAGAAGATCCTTCTGGTGGAAAAGGGCAAGCCGGTGGAAAAGCGCCACTGCCCCAAGGCCGAAGTCGGCCACTGCGTCAACTGCCGCCCCACCTGCGCCATCACTACCGGCTTCTCCGGTGCGGGCGCTTTCTCGGACGGCAAGTTGAGCCTGTCCCACGAGGTGGGCGGCGACCTGCCCACCCTCATCGGGGAGGAGTTTGCGCAGGAGCTCATCGACTACACCGATAAAATTTATCTGGAGTTCGGCGCAGACCCCCATGTGGAGGGCATCTACACCGGTGAGGACATCAAGGAAATTCGCAAGAACGCCATCCATGCGGGCCTGAAGCTGGTGGACTGCCCCATCCGCCATCTGGGCACCGAGAAGGCCCAGGAGCTGTATCTGGCCATCCAGAACTATCTAGCCGACAACGGCGTGGAGATGCTGTTCAGCACCGAGTGCGAGAACATCATCCTCGAGAACGAGGAGTGCAAAGGCGTGCTGCTGAAGGACGGCGACAGCCTGCGCAGCGTCTATGCGGATGAAGTGGTCATCGGCACCGGCCGCCGCGGTGCGGACTGGCTGGAAAAAATTTGTGCGGAGCACCACATCGCCCATAAGCCCGGCACCGTGGACATCGGCGTGCGCGTGGAGTGCCGCAACGAGGTCATGGAAAAGGTGAACAAGGTGCTGTATGAGTCCAAGCTCATCGGCTACCCCAAGCCCTGGAAGAACAAGGTGCGCACCTTCTGCCAGAACCCCGGCGGCTTTGTGGCGCAGGAAAACTACGACAACGACCTTGCCGTGGTCAACGGCCACAGCTTCAAGGAGAAAAAGAGTGAGAACACGAACCTCGCCATCCTGGTCTCCCACAACTTCACCGAGCCCTTCAACCAGCCCATCGCCTACGCCCAGAAGGTGGGCGAGCTGACCAATATGCTGGGCGCAGGCCACATCATGGTGCAGCGCTACGGCGACATTCTGGACGGCAAGCGCACCTGGCAGAAGGAACTGGCACAGTCCAACGTCAAGCCCACCCTGAAGGATGCCGTGGCGGGCGACATCACCGCCGCCATGCCCTACCGTGCCATGACCAACATCATCGAGTTCATCAAGATGCTGGATATGGTGGTGCCCGGCTTTGCCGCCAACGAGACCCTGCTGTACAGCCCGGAACTCAAGTTCTACTCCAACAAGGTGAAGATGGACGAGAACCTTGACACCAACATCAAGGGCCTGCACTGTCTGGGCGACTCCTCCGGTTGGACCCGCGGCCTGATGATGGCTTCGGTCATGGGCGTGCTCATGGGCCGGAAGCTGGCCGAAAAGGAAGGCTGCTAAACATTCATAAAAGAAAAATCCCGGCACCGTAAGGTGCCGGGATTTTTTGTATCAAAGCTTAGCCTTCGATGAGCTCCACGGTCTTCATCTTGACCGGAGTGGTGGGCTTGTCGTTCCAGTCGGTGCGGACGGCGGCGATCTTGTCCACAACGTCCATGCCGGCAACCACCTTGCCGAAGGCGGCGTACTGGCCGTCCAGGTGGGGAGCGTCCTGATGCATGATGAAGAACTGGCTGCCTGCGCTGTTGGGGTTCATGGCGCGGGCCATGCTGATGACACCGCGGGTGTGCTTGATGGGGTTGTTCACGCCGTTTGCGGCAAACTCACCCTTGATGTTCCAGCCCGGGCCGCCGGTGCCGTTGCCCAGCGGGCAGCCGCCCTGGATCATAAAGCCGGGGATCACGCGGTGGAAGGTCAGGCCGTTGTAAAAGCCTTCGCTGACCAGCTTTTTAAAATTCTCACAGGTGATGGGGGCAGCTTCTTCGTTCAGTTCAATGTCGATGACGCCGCCGTCTTCCATAGTAATGCGAACCATAACGCTACAATACTCCTTTAGTGTTGACCCCGCAGCGGGGGTGTTGGGGGGCAGAAATGCCTGCCCGGATATCCCTTATAGTATACCATAGGTTTTGCCTGTTGCAACGATGCAGATGCAACGTTTTTGTGAATTATCTGCCCCAATAGGCTAAAAATGCGCGCCGCAACCGGAGTTTACGCTCTGGTTGGTGGACGCAACCGGGCTTTTGTGCTAGAATCGTGCCACAAAAACCAATTACAACTCCCCCTGCATCTCCACCATATCTGCCCAGAAGCGCTTGGGGCAATGGGACATGCGGCACTTCTCGTTGTGGCGGGCCTTGATCTCCAGTGTTTTGTAGAACTGCTTCCACAATGCCTGAAACTGCTGCTCCCGCTCATTCGGCGGCGGCAGCTCCAGCGGCGCGGCCAGCTCCAGCAGCCGGGTGCTGTGTCCCTCGTGCAGCAGCACAGCCTGATGGACGGCATCGTAGATCATAAAGTTTTCCTCCGGGAAGCGTCCGCAGAAGTGCGGGCGCAGCAGGGGGAGGATATAATTTTTGGGGTGGATGACCGCGCCCAGCATCCCGTCGTGCTCCTCAAACCGTACAAAGCCCTGGAATTTGTCCACTTCCCAGTCGAGGCTTTTCTTCATCTCGTAGAGCGGGGCCACGTCCGGGTGGCCGGTGCGCTTTACCGTGCCGGGGCCCAGCGCAAAGGCCAGGTGCAGAAAGCGAATGAGCAGCAGCTCCTTGTCCTCCCGTCCGGAGAGAAAATCCCGGCTGACGAGGTACTCGGTCTCCGCACCCAGCTTGCTGCCGAAGCTGGCGAACACCCGCCGGGCCGTGGCGTGGTCGGTGGCAATGTCCTTGACGGGGTAGAGGGTGGACGTCTCCCGCTGGGGCGTCCACACGGCAAAGGGGATCTCGTGCTGGGCAAAGCTCTCGAACACGCAGCACAGAAAGCCCTCGAAGCTGCCGTCGTAGAGGTAGACCACATCGGCATCGTGGAGCCTGCGCCCGCTTTTCACAGTGCTTTCGCCAGACATTGCACTGCCTCCTCCCGTACCATGCGCATGGCGGCCCGGGGTGCCACGCCCTGGGTGATGAGGTTGTCCACGGCAGGCGGGCTGAACAGGCTCAGCTGCTCGCAGCTGCCGCTGAATACGTTGGGGTCAATGAGCGCCCGGGTAATGCGCTCCCGTCCGGCCGTGCCGCGGCCCGGGTGCGCGCCCGCAAACCCTTTGCAGGTGATGAAATACTGTGCCCGCTTGAGCACCACGCCCATGCGCTTGAGCTCATCCAGCCCGAGACTGGACAGCTTGCGGGCGTGCCAGATGCGCCGGGCGCTCTTGGGGCCGATGCCCGGCACCCGCAGCAGCATTTCAAAGGGCGCGCGGTTCACATCCACCGGGAACAGCCCGTAGTGCTGCACGGCCCAGTTGCATTTTGGGTCCAGATACGGGTTGAAGCTCTGATTTTCCTCGTCCAGAATTTCGTCTGCCTTGAACTGGTAGAACCGCAGCAGCCAGTCGGCCTGATACAGCCGGTGCTCCCGCAGCAACGGCGGTTTGGTGTCCAGGGCAGGCAGGCGGGTGTCCTCGGTCACCGGGATGTAGGCGGAGTAGAACACCCGCTTCAGGCTGTACTTCTGGTACATGCCCTCGGTGAGCTTTAAGATGTGGTAGTCCGTCTCCGGCGAAGCGCCCACGATCATCTGGGTGCTCTGCCCGGCGGGCGCGAATTTGGGCGCGTGACGGTAGACGGTCAGCTCCTGTTTGCTCTGGGCACCGGACACGGCGATCTGCTTCATGGGCCGGAAGATGGAGTGCCGCCCCTTGTCCGGGGCCAGCAGGTTCAGGCTTTGCTCACTGGGCAGCTCTACATTCACGCTCAGGCGGTCGGCAAGATAGCCCAGCTGCTGCAGCAGCTCTGGGCTGGTACCGGGAATGGCCTTGGCGTGGATATAGCCGCCGAAGCGGTACTCGTTGCGCAGCAGCCGCAGAGTGGCCAGCATCCGTTCGGTGGTGTAGTCCGGGGTGCCCAGCACTGCGCTGGAAAGAAAAAGTCCCTCGATGTAGTTGCGGCGGTAGAACTCTACGGTCAGCTCCGCCAGCTCCCGGGGCGCGAAGGTGGCCCGGGGGATGTCGTTGGATTTGCGGTTGACGCAGTAGCTGCAGTCGAAGGCACAGCAGTTGGTCATGAGCACTTTCAAAAGGCTGACGCACCGGCCGTCGGCGGTAAAGGCGTGGCAGCACCCCGGCGCATAGCAGCTGCCCAGGGTGCCCGCCCGGGCCGTGCGGGATGCGCCGCTGGAAGTGCAGGCTACATCGTATTTGGCGCTGTCGGCCAGAATGGTCAGCTTGTCCATAATAGACTGTTCCATAAAGTGCACCTCCCCAAAAGAGTATAAAAGAAAAAGCCATACGCAAAATTGCAGATGGCTTTTCACTTTCGTGGTCGGCGGTCTCGCCCTCTCAGTCTCACATTCGTTCGACAGATTCCCCTTTTTGTCGCTTGCGCGACATCTTCCCCCAGCCGGGGGGAAGTCTTTCCTCAAAGGGAGAGCCAAGGACATGACGGCAGCGCTTCTTGCCTCTCCCTTTGGGAGAGGTGGCACGGCGTGAGCCGTGACGGAGAGGGCAATCCCGCTTTCTTTATAAAATTACCACTTCGCCTTGGTCTCCACCACGCGCCCGGCGACGTGCAGATGGTTCAGGTCTTCGCCCTTGATGACCAGCTCATTGTAGGCCGGGTTGAAGGGCTGCAGCACCACGCAGTTGCCGCGCTGGATGTAACGCTTCAGGGTGCCTTCGCCCTCGTCGCCGTAGATCAGCACGCCCAGGTCGCCGTTCTCCAGCGTGTCCTGCTTGTGCACCAGGGCCAGGTCGCCGTCCTGGATGCGGGGCTCCATGCTGTCGCCGCGCACCACGAGGTAGAAGTAGTTGGCCGGGTCCTTCACGCGGGCGTACTCCTGGCCGTAGTCTTCCTCAAAGGCCAGCGCGCCGTAGCCCGCCTTCACCGTGCCGATGACCGGGATCAGGCTCTCGGAATAGCTGCCGAAAAAGCGCTCCTCCGGGGCGGAAACGTTGCTCACCGGGCGGTACAGGCCCAGCAGATAGTCTGCCGTGGTGTTCAGCAGTTCTGCAATGCGGGCCACCGTGCCGGGGTCGGGAGAGGATTTGCCGCTTTCCCATTTGCCGACAGCCTGCTGGGTCACACCCAGTTTGGAAGCCAGCTCAGCCTGGCTGATGCCCTGCTTTTTGCGGCACTGCTTCAAAAGCTCTGAAAACGACATGGTAATTCTCCTTTTACACCTCTGGATGGGTTTTTGTTGTGTTTATTATACAACAAAAAGATGTTTCTGTAAAGGGCTTTTCCAAACTTTGACCCAGAAAGGTTGTGGCAAATTTGGGCGTTTCCGGCTGGGGAGAAAAATTTGCGGCAAAGGCTTGACAGACGGGCACAAATCTGGTAAATTAAATAGGCATTCGACACGGCGTAAGGCGAGTGTCCACAAGGAGAGATGTCCGAGTGGTTTAAGGAAGCAGTCTTGAAAACTGCCGTGCGGCAACGCACCGTGGGTTCGAATCCCACTCTCTCCGCCATTTTTATTGAATAAGTGTAATGCACTTTGCTCTGGAGTAGTACTCAAGAGGTCGAAGAGGCGCCCCTGCTAAGGGCGTAGGTCGTCTAAACAACGGCGCGAGGGTTCAAATCCCTCCTACTCCGCCAAGAAAATCCCTCGTAGTTTCGTGAAAACTGCGAGGGATTTTCCATTTGTACAGAATGACCCCGTGCGAAAGAAAACGGATAAAATAGAAGAACTTCCAAACTACTACCATATTTTACTACCAAACCATTATAACTACCAATGCGGGAAAATGCAACACTTTCCGACACATGGCAGCACACGCAAACAAAAACAGCCCCGAGGGCCAGATGGCTCCCGGGGCTGTTGTTGAAAAAAAAGCCGCAGCCCTTCTCACGGGGTTGCGGCTCTTGCTATGTATAGGTTACTGCTTGCTGACCGCAGCCTTCATGCGGTCAAAACAAAACTGGATCACCTTGCCGATGGTCTCGTCGGTGATGGCCCACGAAATCATCCGGCCGAATTTGCTGGCATTCAGTGCGGCCCGCAGCTTTGCATCGACCAGAGCGGAGTAACGCTCCTGACTTGCATGTGCCATAAAAAGCTCCTTTCGTTGTTACAGGTTCAGTTCGGGATTCAGGGATTTGAAAGCGGCTTCCACACCATCGGATTCGTTGGCAGGAGGTGCGCCATGTTCTGCACCGGTGGAGACCACGGCTACACCGGCAGCGCCGTCCTCGCCGAAGGCCCAGGGGTTTGCCTTGGCGGCATCGTCCAGAGCCTTGGCGATGTCGGTGCTGCGGTCGGTGGAACCCTTCAGGGCGTCCACGTCCAGCAAGGCACGCACAGCCTTGACGCTGCGGCCCTTCTTGCCCTCGAAGGCTTTCAGGCCGTCCTGCGCGGTCTTGAGCTGGGCGTTGGCATTGTCCAGCTGGGTCTGCAGGGCAGCGGCGGCCGACTTCTCCCGGTTGATGTCGCTGCCGTTCTCCTGCATGATCCAGTTCAGCTGTTCCTCGGTGATGCCGGGGATCTGTTTCTTCACATCTTCACGTTTCATGGTGGAAAGCTCCTTTCGTGTGTGAGACCACAGTTTTTTACACTGTTCTCTGTCAGTATTCGGTCTTGGGCGGGGTACGCGCCGCCCGCCGCATGGTGCCGTTTGCGGGAGTTGAACCCGCCGCCCCCGGATAAAAAGTCCGGTGCTCTGCCAACATGAGCTAAAACGGCATGAAAAAACCACTGTTGTGCCTTTTTGAGGGCATACAGTGGTTAAAATGGGGTGTTTTCGTGAATGAAGGCTTACTTTTTGTGGTGCGGGTGCGGCGTGTATTTATCGTCCTGCGCAGTCTGAACGGCAGATGCAATCATGAAGAACAGCCTGACCCCGTTCAGCAGAACGATCTCCAGCAGTGCGAGGATCATCAAAACAACAAGAATCGTAGTAATCATGTGTATACCTCCTGAAAAATGGGTAAAAGAAAACCACCGTCCGGGTGGATGGTGGTTAGTAATCACGGAAGGGGCAGGCTTCACAAATTTTCTTCCAGTTCTGCTTCGCTTTGAAGCGGGAAGGAATGAATTCTTCTCGGACACTCTGGTTTTCCAGACAGTCAATCGGTTCTGTCCAGTCATCCACCAGCGGACACTTAACGCTTGCAGCTGTGCCGGTTTCGTCCGGTCTATATTCTACATTACCCAAGAAGGCCATTTTTCTTCATCTCCTCAATGAGTGCGTTCACATTGGCTGTATACTCAGCAGAACTGTACGCAGTACGAATATGCATTTTATTCGCGTCAACGTATGCAGCACCCTCAGTTCCATAATACTGCTCAAATTGCCCGTTCCAAACGGAAACAGAGATTTTAGCATCCCGAATGTACTGTTTTGCCTGAGCTTCGGTGACATGATGCTCTCGTTCCTGATTGATGTGAGCATCATCGAAGGTCAAAGCATCCACATCAATGGGTGTTGGCGTAAGGTGGATTTCAGCCGTTCTCTTGAAACCTCCGGCGACGCGAAGGCTTTCTTTTATTATAGCATCTTTCTGTTGCTTTTCATAGCCTTTGGCCGCCCAGCTTGCTTTACTGGCTTCGCTCCTGCCGAACTTCGGCACGCTGGTGCGGGCGCTGTCCACACGGCCGCCGGTGGTTTTTGCGAAGTCTGCAAGGCTCTGGCGGGCCGCTCTCAGGCGCACGGCGGCGGTGGTGGCAAAGCAGTCCGGCACCGAGCCTGCCCTTGCCAGCCAGGCCGTGGCCCACTCCACCATCTGTATGCTGGTCACGGTGCCGGTCATGCTGCTGCTGACAGGGCAGTTGTTCCCGCTCTGACGCGATAAAAAAACAAAGGGGCCTCCGCGCGTTTGCGGAGGCCCCTTTTCGGCCCTCTACCTTATAATAGAAAGTTTGTGACCCCGGCCAACAGCGCGATGTGCACCGGGTAGAACCAGTAGAACACCTTCTGCATCGCCCTGCTGCAATTGCCGCGCTGGCCGTTGTAGAGCCAGAGGAGTACGAAGGCCAGCGGGGCGGTGTACTCAAAGGCGAACAGCACCGCGCCCACGATGCACTGGCGCTTGCGGTCGGCGCGGGTCAGGTACAGTGCGCAGATGATGAGCACGCCGATGCCGTTGTAATCCGTGTTGGCCAGAAAGCCCAGCAGCACGCATCCGCCGGCACATAGCAGACCCAGCCAGCCGGTGGAGCCGTCCTCTTTTTCAAAGTGCGCGAGGCCCGCCATGGCCAGTACGCCCAGGGCCAGCGTCCAGTACACGTTCTGGTAGCCCGGCGCAAAGGGCGTGCGGAAAAACGCCAGGTCAAAGGGCACCTCGCTGACAAGGCCGAACAGCAAAAGCCGCCCGATGTATTTTTTCACGTCGTGGGTGTGGACGAAGCCTTCCACCAGCAGAAAGCAGAAAATGGGGAAGGCCAGCCGCCCGATGAGCCGCAGCACAAGGTCCAGCGCAGCCAGCCCGGCGGGCGCGGCAGGTGCGCTCAAAAAGCCGTTCTCGAGGCAGGAAGCGCCGATGTGGTCGATGAGCATAGTGACGCAGGCAATGCCCTTGAGGGCAGTGCCGCTGAGCCCGCGGCGGGTGGAGGGCGGAAGGGTCTCGGTCATGAGGATACCTCTTTTCAAAATATACGCGCGGCAGGCGGCAAAATGCGCCCGGAATGCGCAGAAATCGGGCCAAAATGCTTGACAGGAACGGCTTTGGATAGTACAATCAAGAAGATAATTGAACTATCTCAAACCAAAGATGAAAAAGATTCACAAAGAATCCGAGCGTCTCCGAACCAGATCAGAAGGAAGGAGGCTTTGGGCATGACGCTATTTTCCTATGAGATCTTCGATGCAGTGGCGCGGCAGGGCAGCTTCAACAAAGCGGCACAGCAGCTGCATCTGACCCCCTCGGCCATCAGCCACGCCATCGCCGTCATGGAGGAGGAACTGGGCTTTGCCCTGTTCAACCGCGGCAAAAACGGCGTCTCCATGACCAGCTACGGTGCATCGCTGTATCCGTCCATCCGCGACGTGCTCAACAGCGACGAGGCCCTCAAGCAGAGCATCGCCCGCCTGAACGGCCTGGAAAAAGGCAAGGTGAAGCTGGGCGCATTCAACTCGGTGTGCGCCTCGCTGCTGCCGGGCCTGCTCAAGAGCTTCATGGCCCACTATCCCCAGATCGAGATCGAGGTCTACCAGGGCACCTACGACGACGTGAAGGAGTGGCTGCGCACCGGTCAGGTGGACATCGCGTTCCTTTCCTCCACCTGCCGCGAGGAGTTCAACCTCACCGAGCTGTTCCGCGAGCCGCTGCTGTGCATCGTGCCGCAGGACTGGCCGGAGCCGGAGAACGGCGTGATGACCCCGGCTTTGATGAACGGCCAGAGCTTCGTGGTGCAGTGCGACGCCACCGACGCCGAGATGCGCCAGTTTTTGAAAAAGTATAAGATCGGCACCGAGCGCCGCTGCCATGTCATCGACGACCAGTCCAACATTGCCATGGTGGAAGCGGGCCTCGGCATCTCCATCATGCCGCAGATGCTGCTGCGGGACTGCAAGGCGGCCGTGAAAATTTACCCCATTGAGCCGGAGGAATACCGCGTGGTGGGCCTGGCTGTGCAGCGCCCCGCCGCCATGGCCCCGGCCGTGGAGCAGATGTTCCACCACATCGTGGAATACTGCAAAGAGATCGAGATGCAGTGACACGCTGAGAATACCATAGCACAAAACGGTCGGCATGAAAAGTGTCGGCCGTTTTTCTGTGCGGAAAATCACGCATCCGGCACACGCCGGGGCAGAGCGAAAGGTCCGTCCGCTGCAAACAAAAACGCCTCAGACCATTTGATCTGAGGCGTTTTGTGGTGGACGGTACAGGACTCGAACCTGTGACCTCCTGCACGTCAAGCAGATGCTCTACCAGCTGAGCTAACCGTCCATATTCTGTTTTGCCGAAATCAGCTTGATTATATTACCATACCTTCTTCAAAAAAGCAAGCGTTTTTTCGAAAATTGTAAAACTTTTTTGAAACCCCGGGGAGGACCCCGGCTTTTTTACGCAGCTGCGCCCTTCTCGGGCAAGAATCCGGCCAGCCTTGTATTGCTCACACCGTTTTGGCGTGGTATAATAAACTGATTTATAATAGGAATAGTATCGGAAGGTATCACAGCATGAGAGTTTTGGGCATCGACCCCGGCTATGCCATCGTGGGCTGGGGCGTGGTGGATTATGCGGGCAACCGGTTCGCGCCGGTGGATTATGGCGCGGTGTGCACCGACGCGGGCGTACCGTTCGAGCGGCGTCTGGACGAGGTGTACGCGGGCATCAAAGAGGTCATCGAGCGCACCCGGCCCGAGGCGCTGGCTATCGAAAAGCTGTTCTACCAGCACAACCAGACCACCGTCATTGGCGTGGCCGAGGCGCGCGGCGTCATCCTGCTGGCGGCGGCGCAGGCGGGCCTGCCCATCTACGAGTACACCCCCATGCAGGTCAAGCAGGCTGTCACCGGCTACGGCAAGGCCGTGAAAAAACAGGTGCAGGAGATGACCCGGGTGCTGCTGCACCTGCCCGCCATCCCAAAGCCCGACGACACCGCCGATGCGCTGGCCATGGCCATCACCTTCTGCCACACCAACGGCAACCAGCTCAACCGCTTCGTTCGCCGTGTGGCCGGGCCGATCTGACCCTCTCACCGGTCCCGTCCGCCTACGGCGGCGCGGTGCCGGAGCTCCCCCGAAGGGGGAGCCGGGAATAGAGGAAGATCGGGCTGATACAGAAACTGAGAGGGTTTCAAATGATCTACTGCTTAACTGGAAAAATCGTCAAAAAAAGCATGAATGCCGTGGTGCTCAGCTGCGGCGGCGTGGGCTACTATGCCCAGTGCCCGGCCAGCGTGGCGGGCGCTTTGCCCGGCGTGGGCAAGGAAGCCACCATCTACACTGTGATGAGCGTGACGGAAAACGATGTGAGCCTGTACGGCTTCGCCACCGAGCAGCAGCAGGCCTGCTTTGAGCTGCTCACTTCGGTGTCCGGCGTGGGCGCAAAGGTGGGCCTTGCCATCCTGAGCGTGATGGAGCCGGACCGTGTGGCGCTGGCCATCTCGGCGGGCGACCACAAGGCGTTCAAGTCGGCTTCCGGTGTGGGCCCGAAGCTGGCCCAGCGCATCGTGCTGGAATTGAAAGACAAAGTGGCCAAGGGCTTTGTGGACGGCATCTCGCTGGAAGATGTGGCGGGCGCTTCGGCCGACACCCCGGCCACGCAGGGCAGCAGCCAGGCCATTGCGGCGCTGGTGTCGCTGGGCTACAGCCAGAGCGAAGCGGCGCTGGCCATTTCCAAGATCGACCCGACCCTTCCCGTGGAGGAGATCATCAAGCTGGCCCTGCGCAGCATGGCCGCAGGCAGGAGGTAAACAATGCAGGACGAAACCGCGCTGTACGGCGCAAAAATGATGCAGCCCGGCATGACGGCGGCGGACAGCGAGGAGAACAACCTTCGCCCGCAGCGGCTGGAAGACTACATCGGGCAGGAAAAGGTCAAGCAAAACCTGAAAATCTATCTGGAAGCCGCCAAGCGGCGCGGTGAGCCCATGGATCACATCCTGCTCTACGGCCCGCCGGGCCTGGGCAAGACCACGCTGGCGGGCATCATCGCCAACGAGATGGGGGTGCAGATCCGCATCACCAGCGGCCCGGCCATCGAAAAGCCCGGCGACCTTGCCGCCCTGCTGACCAATCTGCAGGAGGGCGATGTGCTGTTCATTGATGAAATTCACCGCCTGTCCCGGCAGGTGGAGGAAGTGCTCTACCCGGCGCTGGAAGACTACGCGCTGGATATCATGATCGGCAAGGGCCCCAGCGCCCAGAGCATCCGCATCAACCTGCCGCGCTTCACGCTGGTGGGTGCCACCACCCGTGCCGGACAGATCACCGGCCCGCTGCGTGATCGCTTCGGCGTACTGCTCAAGCTGGAGCTCTACGGCCCGGAGGAGCTCTCCCGCATCATTCAGCGCTCGGCAGGTATCCTCGACCAGCCCATCACGCCGGAAGGCGCCTACGAGCTGGCAAAGTGCAGCCGGGGCACGCCCCGCGTGGCGAACCGCTTTTTAAAGCGCATCCGCGACTTTGCCACGGTGCTGGGCGACGGTGTCATTGACCGGGATGTGGCCCTGATGGGCCTGAAGCGGATGGACGTGGACGCGCTGGGTCTGGACGAACTGGACCGCAGCCTGCTGCGCGCCATCATTGAGATGTACAACGGCGGCCCGGTGGGTCTGGAAACGCTGGCGGCGGCCCTCGGTGAGGAAGCCGTCACGCTGGAAGACCTGTGCGAGCCGTATCTGATGCAGATGGGCTTTCTGACCCGGACGCCGCGCGGCCGGTGCGCAACGAAGCTGGCCTACGAGCATTTGGGCATGAAGGCCCCGGAGACCGGTACGCCCGAAGACAATGGGCAGCAGAGTTTGTTTTAAAGAAAGCACCCTCATCAGGCACCTGCGGTGACAGCTTCCCCCGACTGGGGGAAGCCTTACGGCGAGATGATGCTTCAAAAGCCTTCCCCCGGACGGGGGAAGGTGGCCCAAAGGGCCGGATGAGGGCGTAAACCTGAAAGTGGGGTATATTTTATTATGGGTAAGTATTTTGGAACCGACGGCGTGCGCGGTGTGGCGGGCGCTGATCTGACCTGTGAGCTGGCCATGAAGATCGGCCGCGGCGCAGCCGCTGTGCTGACCGGCAGCACCGGCCGCCGCCCGCGCATCCTCATCGGCAAGGACACCCGCCAGTCCGGCGATATGCTGGAAGCGGCCCTGACGGCCGGTCTGTGCAGCGTGGGTGCCGACGTGGAGAGCCTGGGTGTGCTGCCCACGCCTGCCGTGGCCTATCTGGTGGGCAAATACAATGCAGACGCCGGCATCGTGATCTCGGCCTCCCACAACCCGATGGAGTTCAACGGCATCAAAATTTTTGCCGGCACCGGCTACAAGCTGCCCGACGAGGTGGAGAACGAGATCGAAGTCTACATTGATAACAACTGCGCGGGCATCGAGCTCAAGACCGGTGCCGAGGTGGGCCGCGTGTACCGCCGCGACGACGGCCTGCAGGACTATGTGGACCACCTGTACGAGTCCATCCACGGCGATCTGACCGGACTGAACGTCTGCATCGACTGCGCAAACGGCGCTTCCGCTGCCGTGGCCCAGAAGCTGTTCCCCCGTCTGGGTGCCAAGTGCACCTTCCTGGGCGTGGAGCCGGATGGTGAGAACATCAACAAGGGCGTGGGCAGCACCCACCTCGATAACCTGGAAAAGGCGGTCGTCGAGGGCGGCTTCGACTGCGGCATCGCCTTTGACGGCGACGCTGACCGCTGCCTTGCCTGCGACGAGAAGGGCCAGGAGATGGACGGTGACAAGATCATTGCCCTGCTGGCCATGGGCATGAAGGAAAAAGGCCGCCTGGAAGGCGACACCGCCGTGGTGACCGTGATGTCCAACCTGGGCTTCATCAAGTACATGGAGAGCCAGGGCATCCACACTGAAAAGACCGCCGTGGGTGACCGCTATGTGCTGGAAAACATGCGGGAGAATGGCTACGCCATCGGCGGCGAGCAGAGCGGCCATGTCATCCTGCTGCACCACGCCACCACCGGTGACGGCGAGCTGACCGCCGGCAAGCTGCTCAAGCTGCTGGCCGGGAGCGGCAAGAAGATGAGCGAGCTGAACGGCATCTACGCCCAGTACCCGCAGGTGCTGGTGAACGTGACCGCCAACGCCGCCCAGAAGGCCGCCTATAAGGAAGACGAAGTGCTGGCCGGTTTCATCGAGAACGAGCAGCAGAAGCTCATGGGCATGGGCCGCGTGCTGGTGCGCGTGTCCGGCACCGAGCCGAAAATTCGCGTGATGGTGGAGGGCCAGGATCTGGACGCCATCCACCGCTGCGCAGAACGCATCGTGGATAAGATCAATAAGCGCATTTTGGGACAGTAAAAAGCGCCCTCATCCGGCACCTGCGGTGCCGCCTTCCCCCGCCCGGGGGAAGGCTTTGCCTGAAAAAGCAGAGGGCTGAAACGGCAAACTGAAAGGAGGACGCTATGCGCCCTGCAGATACCTGGAAAGACTATGAATTGCTGGATGCCACCGAGGGCAACCGGCTGGAGCGCTGGGGCGAGACCATTCTCATCCGCCCGGACCCGCAGGTGGTGTGGAAGACCCCCAAGCAGAGCCCGCTGTGGGCCAAGGCGGATGCGGTCTACCACCGCTCCAATCAGGGCGGCGGCGAGTGGGAGTATAAGCGCCGCCTGCCCGAAAAGTGGAAGATCAGCTGCGGCGAGGGCGAGGATAAGCTCACCCTCATCGTGAGCCCCACCGGCTTCAAGCACACCGGCGTGTTCCCGGAGCAGGCCGTCAACTGGGCCTGGTACGAGAAGAAAATTCGCGCCGCCGGCCGCCCCGTGAAGGTGCTGAACCTGTTCGGCTACACCGGCGGTGCCACGCTGGCTTGCGCGGCGGCGGGTGCCACCGTCTGCCATGTGGACGCCTCCAAGGGCATCGTGGCATGGGGCAAGGACAACGCTGTGGCAAGCGGCCTGGCCGACCGGCCCATCCGCTGGCTGGTGGATGACTGCGCCAAGTTCGTGGCCCGCGAAAAGCGCCGCGGCAACACCTACGATGGCATTATCATGGACCCGCCTAGCTATGGCCGCGGCCCCGGCGGTGAGATCTGGAAGCTGGAAGACTGCATCTACGACCTCATCAGCCAGTGCGAAGAAGTGCTGAGCGACAAGCCGCTGTTCTTCGCGGTGAACAGCTACACCACCGGCCTGTCCCCGGCAGTCATGGAGTATATGCTCAAGACTACGCTGGTGCCCCGCTTTGGTGGAAAAACCAGCTGCGATGAGATCGGCCTGCCGGTGTCTGCCACCGGCGGCGTCGTGCCCTGCGGCGCAACGGCGATCTGGGAAGAGTGATAACGATTTTAAATGGCCGCCGCGTGCGCTTTGGCCATGTTCAGAAGAAAATATTCTTTTAGTTTCGTGTTTGTCGCGGCCTGCGGGCCGCTCCAAACACATTTTCACAGGAAGACTTAAGAATGGGGTACAGCCCCTTTCGGAGGGGCGCACCACCGGAAAGAGAAACAAAAATGAACGAGACGATTTTAACAGCAGAAAATTTAAAGTTCCGCTATGACGTCAGCGACCAGCCGGTCTACGCGCTGGACGGCGTGTCCACGCAGGTGAAGCGCGGCGAATTTGTGGCGGTGCTGGGGGCCAACGGCTGCGGCAAATCCACGCTGGCCAAGCACTTCAACGCCATTTTGCTGCCGGAAAGCGGCAAGGTGTATGTGGAAGGCATGGACACCGCCGACGATGACAAAATTTACGACATCCGCCAGACCGTGGGCATGGTGTTCCAGAACCCGGACAACCAGATCGTGGCCACCGTGGTGGAGGAAGACGTTGCCTTTGCGCTGGAAAACCTCGGTGTGCCGCCCGAGGAGATGCGCCGCCGGGTGGACGACTCCATGAAGATGGCCGGTATCTACGAATACCGCGAGCGTGCACCCCACAACCTGTCCGGCGGCCAGAAACAGCGCGTGGCCATTGCGGGCGTGGTGGCCATGCGGCCGGACTGCCTGATTCTGGACGAAGCCACCGCCATGCTGGACCCCCGCGGCCGCGAGCAGGTGATGCAGACCATCCACCACCTGAACAAGAACATGGGCATCACCGTGGTGTCCATCACCCACTATATGGAAGAAGCCGCACAGGCCGACCGTGTGCTGGTGATGAGCAAGGGCCA
>ERZ1034768.301-NODE-301-length-17766-cov-8.592965_pt1 | contig 17766 bp, 18 predicted proteins | sample MGYA00520691_ERZ1034768 | MGnify/ENA primary metagenome ERZ1034768 (study PRJEB33766, sample SAMN09781704) | gut metagenome | biome: gut microbiome | host: Homo sapiens | place: Madagascar | study: EMG produced TPA metagenomics assembly of the PRJNA485056 data set...
TCTCTGAAGCGCTCCACCCGGGTACTTGTTCTCGTCATAGCCGAATATTTCACTGCCCCGCAGTATACGCCTTTGCCTGCCGAAAGTCAAGCAAAACGGGCCTGCCAATGTTTCATCTGAACGGAATGGGAAAACAACGTGTTTCACTTTGCATGTGAAAAAATCGAATTTGCGTAAAAATCAGAAAGAAAGATTGTAATTGCATCCCGCTTGTGGTACACTTGCCCTACTTGTGAATTGGAAAAAAGGATAGGAGCGTGGAATTTTATGGCAAGACAACATAACCGGAGTGCTTTCTCCGGCAAGATCGGCTTCGTGCTGTCGGCGGCGGGCGCGTCGGTGGGCCTGGGCAACATCTGGCGTTTCCCGTATCTGGCGGCAAAATACGGCGGCGGCATCTTCCTGCTGGTGTACATCGTGCTGGCCGTCACCTTTGGCTACACCATGATCACGGCGGAAACGGCCCTGGGCCGCATGACCAAGAAAAGCCCGGTGAGCGCCTTCGGGGCCTTTGGCAAAAGCGCGGGCCTGCGGTTCGGCGGCTGGATCAACGCCATCATCCCCATCCTGATCGTGCCGTACTACTCGGTCATCGGCGGCTGGGTCATCCGCTATCTGGCGGATTACGTCAGCGGCCACGGCAGCGAGCTGGCCCAGGACGGCTACTTCTCCAGTTTCATCGCCAGCGGCCTGTCGGCTGAGGTGTGCTTCGTCATCTTCACGGGCGCTACGCTGGCCATCATCTTTGCGGGCGTGCGCAACGGCGTGGAGCGCGTCTCCAAGGTGATGATGCCCATTCTGGTGGTGCTGTCGGTGGTCATTGCGGTGTACTCGGTCACCCGGCCGGGCGCGCTGGAAGGCGTCAAGTACTTTCTGGTGCCCAACGTTTCCAACTTCTCCTGGATGACCGTCGTCTCGGCCATGGGCCAGATGTTCTACTCACTGTCCATCGCCATGGGCATCCTGGTCACCTTCGGCTCCTATATGAAGGAGAACATCTCCATTGAGGAGTCCACCGAGAATGTGGAAGTGTTCGACACGGCCATTGCGGTCATGGCGGGCCTGATGATCATCCCGGCGGTGTTCTCCTTCTCCGGCGGCGACCCGGACACCCTGCAGGCGGGCCCCGCACTGATGTTCATCACCATCCCCAAAGTGTTCGAGAGCATGGGCCTGGGCCATGTGGTGGGCACGCTGTTCTTTTTGCTGGTGCTGTTCGCGGCAATTACCAGCTCCATCGCCCTGACCGAGAGCGCCGTCTCTACCTTTGAGGACGAGCTGGGCTGGAGCCGTGAGCGTGCTACGTTCATGATCGGCATCATCATGCTGGCACTGGGCAGCCTGTCCGCGCTGGGCTACGGCCCGCTGGCAGGCGTGACCGTGTTCGGGATGCAGTTCCTGGACTTCTTCGATTTCCTCACCAACTCGGTCATGATGCCCATTGCGGCCATTGCAACCTGCCTGCTGGTGTCCCGCGTCGTCGGCGTGGAGCGCATCGAACAGGAGGTCACCCGCGAGGGCAAGCCTTTCCGCCGCCAGAAGGTGTTCAACTTCATGGTGTGGTATCTGTGCCCCATTTTTGCAGTCATCATCCTCGTCAGCTCGGTGGCAAACGCCCTGGGCTGGATCGCCATGTAATGTATGTGCCAAAGCGGCAGCGTCCCTGTGTGGGAGGCTGCCGCTTTTTTTGCACCCCAAAGTTTTGCTGTTTTGCACAAGGCACGCGGGGAAACTCTGGACAGAATGCCAAGGCCGCCAAAGCGTCTCTCCGGATTTGGGGGGCATTTTGGAATGACGATGCTTGACGGAAGGAGTCGTAGGAAGTAGAATTTAAGTAGAATGCTGTGCCGTAAAATCGGCACACGAACGCCTGGGCTGTGCTGCGGAAACCGGCCCGGGAAGGGGAGCATTGCAGCATGGAAAGACAGAGGAGGCAACAATGAAGATTTGTACAAAGTGCGGCGCAAGAATGAGCGACAGCAACCGGTTCTGCGAAAAATGCGGCAGCCCGCTGATCACCGAGACGGCGGCAGGCCACACGGCGGTGCCGGTGCGCAGCGAGACCAGCCTGAGCCAGCTGGTGGGGTGGCTGCAGAAGTATGGCCGCCATATCATGCGCGTTGCGGCGCTGCTGGCGGTGGTGCTGTTTTTCTGCCCGCTGTTCCTGGTCTCCTGCGAGGGCGTCCAGATGAACGTGAGCGGGTTCCAGACGGCCACCGGCTTCGGTTTTGATGACGACGGCAACACGAAAAGCAGCTGGTTCCTCAGCGAGGAAGACAACTCCCGCTATTACACGCAGGATAACGCAAGCCTGCCGCAGGGGTCGCTGACGGCCTTTGCGGCGCTGCTGCTGGCGGGCGGTATGCTGGGCAGCACCTTTGTGCTTGCCCAGAACGCCTCCAGAACCGAGCAGAAAAATGTGCACGGGGTGCAGATCGCTCTGGCGGCCGCCCATGTGGCCGCGCTGTTCTATATCTTTGAACGGCTGAAAAAGGCGGCCCGCATCGAGGGCATGGCCTGGGCGAACTTTACCACGGTGGAGCCGACCGGCTGGTTCAAGCTGGATGTGGCCCTGACGATCTTGTATCTGATCGTGGCAGCGGTGTGCCTGGCGGGAGCGGCCGCCGACACGGGCAGCGCCGTGCCGCATGCGCCCGCAGCGCCTGCCCCGGCCCCTGTGCCGCCGCGCAGCACGGTGCCGTCCAGCACACCCAGCCCGGATGTCCCGGTGCGGCCCAGTGCCCCGGCAGAGCCCCCGGTGCCGGACGACGGCGAGGCCACGCTTTATGTGTTCCCCACCCACCCGGCCGGTGAGAAGAACGCGGCCGCGCCCCTGCCCGACCCGGAACCGGCACCGTTCTGGCCGACGGATGACCGCACCGAGCGTGTCACCCCCTCTGCGGGGAGTTACGGCTGCGCCGCGCCTGCCGCACCCGCTTATGGTTATGCCGAACCTTCTGCCCCCACGGCAGCGGACTATGGTTACGCTGAACCTGCCGCCCCGGCTGCGGCGAGTTATGGCTATGCAGAGCCTTCGGCTCCTGCCGCTGCGAATTACGGCTGCGCAGAACCCTCGGCACCCGCCGCAACAGGTTACGGCTATGCCGAACCCGCTGCCCCGGCAGCTCCTGCGGCACCGGCTGCAGCTGCCCCGGAAACAAGCGTGCGCATCAGCGGGGCTGCGGGCGCGGCCAGGAGCGAAAAGAAGAATACGCATTTCCATCAGGCACCCAGCCTTTGAGTGAGAATAGGAGAAAAACGGACCCCGGAGAGCGCGCCGGCAAAACGTCCCAAGAAAGGATTTGAACCGTGGAGGAGAAAACCGCAGCAGAAGAAACGACCCGCAGCGGCGTGAAGATCAATGGCACGCACGCAGAGGAAACGGATGAGGTCGTCAGTGCGGGGCAGTGTTACCCCATTTATTCCTACAGCGCGAACCCCTGGAACCCGACCTGGGTCTGCCCGGCCTGCGATGCCGAAAACTCGGAGCAGGTAAAGGTGTGCGGCGTGTGCGGCGCGGCAAGGCCCGCCGCCGGTGTGCCGAAGGACGAGTTCCCGTACCCGGGCGGCACCGGCGGTGCAGGCGGTCACAAGGAAACAGAACCGCCGTCCGGCGGAGAAGGGCCGGGCAAACCGGACGAACCCAAAAAACCCAAAAAGAAGCGCGGCGGCATCCTTGTGGTGCTGGCGGTCGCGCTGGCGGCGCTGGCTGCCGCAGCCGTGCTGCTGCTGGGCCAGGGCTCCCGCCCGGCCAACACCCCGGCGCAGACGTCTTCTTCCCGTTCGGTCAGCTCGTCTTCCAGCCGGGACGCTTCGTCCGAGAGCAGCAGCGTGACCTCGGACGAACCCGATTCGGAGGAGCCGTCCAGCTCCGAGGAACCGGCAAGCACCTCGGTCCCGGACAGCAAACCGGACAGTACGCCCGACAGCAAACCCGACAGCAAGCCGGTGAGCTCGTCGTCCGGCTCGTCCAGCAGCACCCCGGCATCGTCCACCGCACCGCAGGTGCCCAGCTATACGGTGAGCTATAAGGTGTCCGGCAGCGGTTCGCTGACGGGCGGCAGCAGCTCCGGCAAGAGCAGCCTGCAGTACACGGTCAAGCAGAACGAGGGCAAGAGCTTCACGGTCACGGCCGTGCCGGGGAACAACTACCATTTTGTGCGCTGGAGCGACGGCTCCACCAGTGCCACCCGCACGGACACGAACTTTACCCAGAATGTGACCTTTACGGCGTACTTTGAGCAGAATGAGCCGGCACCCAGCTACACGGCTTCGGCCTCGCAGGATGGCAACGGCGTCATCACGTTTACGCTGAATGCGGAAGGCCAGACGGTGGATATCTCCATGGAGCTGGTCCAGACCGCAACGGGCAAGAGCTATTCCCTTGGCAAGATCGGCAGCTTTGGCAGCGGCAGCTACCGCTTCGACCCCGCCTGCCCCGGCGACCCGGGCGAATATCAGGTCCGGTTCTACGATCAGAACAGACGGATGCTTGCATCTGTTCATGTTGTATATTAAGCATTTAAGGAGGAATTTGACATGAGAAAGATGAAATTTGTGGCCATGGCCCTGACGGCAGCGCTTGCGCTGCAGTTCACGGTGCCTGCGTTTGCGGCGCAGCTGCCGGAGACCGAGGCAGCGCCGGAGCAGGCCGCCACCGCGGAAGCACCGGACGAAGTGCAGGCCGAAGCACTGGAGGAGGAAAACCTGATCGAGTTCCGCACCCTCGTGCGCTACGCCAGCAACACGCACCCGTCCGAGACGGTGAGCGTCGGCTTCACCAGCAACACCAACTATTCCTGGTCCAGCTCGGACACCTCGGTGGTGACCGTGGACCAGAAGGGCCGTGTCACCGCACAGGGCCTTGGCTCTGCCACCGTTACCGCTGTGCGCAAGGACGACCCGGAAAAGACCAGCAAATACTACTATACGGTCAAGAACGCAAGCCTGGAGCTGAGCTGCTCCCCCAGCTCGCTGACCATTGACTACGACGACCTGCACCCCACCGCGCAGATGCGCATCAGCGATTCCTACGGCACGATCAATTACAAGAACTGGTCCAGCAGCAACCCCAACGTTGCCACCGTCAGCTCCAGCGGCGTGGTGACGGCTTACAATGAGGGCTCTACCCGCATCACGGTTTCCACCAACGAGGGCACCGCTTCTTATATCGTGACCGTTTCCTCCCGCATCGGTGCGCTGTACTTCTCGTACGAACGCGCAGCATCCTACGGCAGCACCAGCCGCACCATGCTGGAGTCCGGTAAGCTGGGCAACATCAAGTCCGGTGACGTGTTCAACCTGGGCGACTATCTGGTAAAGGATTCTCGCGTGCAGGTCCAGAGCTGGACTTCCAGCAACCCGGCGGTGGCCACCGTGACCGAGAGCGGCTGGGTGACGGCCGTGGGCGACGGCGAGACCACCATCACCGTGACCTCCACCGACGGCAAAAAGGCTGAGTGCCGCCTGCTGATCGGCCAGGAAGCACAGGATCAGTACCGTGAGCAGGTGTCGAACTCTGCGACCATCGGCGGTATCGTGCTCTTTGTCGGCTTGGGCGTTGTGGTCATCGTGGCCATTGTGACCCTCGCCAGCGCAGCGACCGCCTGAGGAATGGAACAGGTGTACATCGGCCCGGGCACACGGCTGCCCGGCGGCCGATGAGACGAAAGGAGCGTGGAGGGATTGTTTTGCAGATATTGCGGAACAAGACTTGCAAAAAATGAGCTGAGCTGCCCCGCATGCGGCAAAGAGCAGGGCCCCCTGTTCGCCACGAGCGGCTACTTCGGCGTGCTGCGCAAGGCATCCGGGGAGGACGCCGCGCAGCCGGAAGCAGCACCGCCCCCGAAGGCGGCGGTCCCGCAGCCGAAGCCGGAAGAACGGCCCGCCCCGGCCCACAGCCCGGCCCCCAAAAAGAACGCGGGCGGGCGGAATGTGCTTTTGCTGGCGGTGCTCGTGGTGGTGGTGCTGTGTGCGGTCGTGCTGAACCTCAAGCTTGGCGGTGTGGAGCGCACACTGAACAGCGCGAACGCCAAGCTGGATGAGCTGAAGCAGACCGTTTCTCAGCTGCAGGAAGCACAGGCGCAGCAGAGCGAAGTGCTGAACGAGCTGAAGCAGGCGGTGGATGCGGCCCAGGGCAAGGCCCCGGCGGCAGAGCCTGCCGCCTCGGTCCCGGCCGCCAGCGAGCCGGAGACCCCGCAGGAGAACAGCCTACTCCCGGCCGACGAGCCCCAGAAGGACGCAGCGCCCGCCGCAGAAAGCACGGCCCCGGCCGCAGATACGGGAAAAGGGGAGCTGCATGAAACTGTCTAAGAAAACGGCCCGGAAGACTGCCGACCCAGGGCTGGAGCTTTCGGCACTGTTCTTTGTGAACGGTGAAAAAAAGCAGGACCTGTGCGAGGACAGCTATGCCCTCGGCGCGCACGACGGAGAAGTGTTCCTGGGCGTGTTCGATGGCTGCGGCGGCAGCGGCGCAAGGGTATATGACGTCTATGGCGGACATACCGGCGCGTATCTTGCCTCCCGCATCGCCAGCGGCGCGGCCTACGACTGGTTCCAGAACGAGGAGCCGCCCGCAGCGCTGGAACCGGACATTGCCCGGGCGCTGCAGTGCTACAAGGAGAACGCCAGCGGCAGCAGCGGCATCCGCAGCTCCATGGCGAAGGACTTCCCCACGACGGCTGCGGCGGCAAAGTGCAGCTGCAGCCCGTCCCGGGTGGATGCCGACTTTTTGTGGTGCGGCGACTCGCGCGGCTTTCTTATGACGGCAGACGGCCTGAAGCAGATCACCGTGGACGATGTGCAGCACACCGTGGACGGCCCGGATATGCGCAGCGATGGCATCATGACCAGCGTGTGCAGTGCGTCCAAGCCGTTCCACCTGCACGAAAAGCAGATGAGCTGCAGCCAGCCCTGCATCGTGCTCACGGCCACGGACGGCTGCTTTGGCTATGTGGAGTCGCCCATCCAGTTCGAGGCACTGCTGCTGGACACCCTGCTCCAGAGCAGCAGCATCGAAGACTGGCGCGAAAAGCTGTTCGGCATCCTGAAAAAGATCTCGGCGGATGATTACACCATGTGTCTGGCGTGCTTTGGCTACGCAAGCTTTGCGGACCTGAAAAAGGCCTTCGAGCCCCGCCATAAGGCCCTGCTGGAAACCTACCTTGCGGTGTGGAACGACAGCACACAGGAGCAGCAGCAACAGCTGTGGCTGGAATATGCGGCGGATTATCTGTCGGAACAGGATGACGTGAAATGAGATATACAGACTACAATGGCTACCTTGTTGCAGGCACACTGAAAAGCGACAACGCCGGTTTCAGCAAGTGGGGCATCGCGCAGAAGGATGGGCAGGACTACTTTTTGAAGGAGTTCCTCAGCCCCGTTTACCCGCAGAATGCGTCCATGTATTCGCCCGAGCAGGCGGAAAAGCGGCGGAAGTATTGCGAAAAGTACGAGGCCCAGAAGACCTTGCTCTACAAAACGATCAACGAAGCTTCGGACGGCAACGATGTGCGCATCGTGGACTTTTTCCGTTGTGAGAGCCACTATTACATCGCAATGCCGTGCATTCCTTCGGAGAAGCTCACGCCGGAGGACGTTGCGCAGATGAGCAGCGCCGGTCAGGCCCAGCAGCGGCTTTTGTGCAAGACGCTGGCCCACAGCATCTGGAAGCTGCACAAGGTTGGCATCGTCCATGGCGACCTCAAGTGGGACAACGTCCTGCTGCAGAAAAGCCAGTCGGGCGGGCTGACCACCAAGATCATCGACTTCGACAACAGCTTTTTTGAAGCTGAACCCCCTTCGGACCCGGAAAGCTTCAACTTCGACGTGGTCTATCTGGCACCGGAAGGCTATCTGTTTGCGGCCGGAGAGGACGTCAAGGTGGGCAAGCCTCTGGATGTGTTCGCGCTGGGCGTGCTGTTCCACCAGATCTTCCAGGGCTGCGTGCCGGAGTTCGTCAGCGGGACCAAATATAACTACCTGTTCGAAGGTCTCCTGAGCGGCGACGAGCTGAAGCTGGGCGACGCCGTCCCGGCGGATATGGCCCGGCTGATCGCGGGAATGCTGGAAACGGACCCGGTGCGGCGGTATTCGCTGGATACCGTGGTGCGGCTGCTCTCCGGCGAGGACATCCGGCCGGAACAGCAGGCGGAAAACCGCGAGGCCACCCAGAACGACCGCGAGGCAGCGCTGCGCATCAACATCTACAAGAGCACCAAGGGCGCCGAAAAATTCAAGCAGGCGGGCAGCCTGCTTTGAGCACAGGAGGAATGCAACATGATGAACTTCAACTTTGACTACAATGTGGACATGGTGTTCTGCATTGACGCAACGGGCAGCATGGGCGGCCTGATCGAAAAGGTCAAGGATAACGCGCTGAATTTTTATCAGGACGTGCAGCGCATGATGACCAATAAGCAGAAGACCATCGCACAGCTGCGCGTGCGGGTGATCGCCTTCCGCGATTACGCCGCCGACGGTGACGACGCCATGATGGTGACCGATTTCTTCAACCTGCCGGAGGAAGAAAAGGATTTTGAGGAGACGGTGCGCAGCATCCACGCTGAGGGCGGCGGCGACATCCCGGAGGACGGTCTGGAAGCGCTGGCCTATGCGATCCGCTCGGACTGGAACAATGCCGGCACCAAGCGCCGCCATGTGATCGTGGTGTGGACCGACGCCCCGACCCACGAGATGGGCTTTGCAAAGTTCCTGCCCAACTACCCCAACGGCATGCCGGAAGACCTGTGCGAACTGACCCAGTGGTGGGGCGACGCCGCCACCCAGGAGCGCGGCTACATGGACCAGAACGCAAAGCGCCTGGTGCTGTTTGCCCCGGAGGCCGAATATTGGTCCCAGATCATGGATTCGTGGGACAATGTTGCCGCTTACCCCGCCAAGGCCGGTGAGGGCCTGAAGGAAGTGGACTATCAGCAGATCCTGAACATGCTGGCCAACAGCATCGGGTGAGTAAACAGGGAGGAACTTGTATGAAAAAAGTAAGGCTTGTGGCTGTTCTGACAGTGTTGTTATTTGTATTGACGGCATGTTCTTCTGGCGGCAGCGGTATCAATTATACAGCTTCCAAAACCTATACGAGAACGGGCAGTCAGTATACAGACGATGCGGGCAATGTGTATAACGTAAGCTGGACGAATAAAACGACCATTATGGGGTCCTCGGATAAGATGCATGTGCGTGTGATCCAGGAGGAAACGGTGAACGGAAATGCTCCGTTTGTGCACGACACTGTGTACACATTTTCGAGACCGATTGAGCAGATTTATTTTGACTCGAATGAATATCGCATGCTGATTGTTGCAAACGGCGGGGCGGCCCTCACGGCAAAGACCTGCGAAGTCCGTAAATCGGATTGGACCAATGATTCGCCCCGGGATGTGCAGGTCTGGGTGGCTCCGAATGGTGTCAATGGCAACTTCTACAACAGCTATACCCTGCAACAGGGAGTGAACTATATCGTTGGTGCCGAGCACTACGAACCGGAGTGCGCACCGGTTACCACTTATGTGGGGGTGCAGTGACAAACATTAGTGAGAGAAATCACAGAGCAGAAGAATGAAAAAAGCTTCAGGCAGTATGGCCGGGAAAATGAGATCTCTAAAGCTCCAACAGAACACTGAAATTGTGCAGACCTGACGACGAACAACAGCAATAATAAAAACAAAACCCCCTCCTGATTGTTGCAGACAACTTTCAGGAGGGGGTTTAATGTCCTCATGCAGATTCGAACTGCAGGCCTTTCGCTTAGGAGTAGACCGTACATCTGTAAACCCATTACAAAATAGGGTAATATATTCTACTCTATATCAATGAATTTTTTGTTGGGATGTCAACGTATGTAAATGGATTCGAACCTTTTTTATTCTGTGTAAACAGATGTTTATTAGCTGGAAATTAGCTGAGCTAATGAAAAGTGGCCGCTCTATTGTACAACGCTCACCTTTCATTAGCTGGGAGGTGTACGTTTCCCTACGGATATTTGCTTGTATAGCATTCGTGAACCAGACCATACAGCCGTAGCTGGTGTGATGGACAAATGTTTTCAATAGAAAAAGATCAGAGCTTTCTGCGAGAAAACTCTGGTCTATGTAACAGTGCGAATGGAAATGCGCATTGTCTTGTAAAAGGAAAGGGCTTATGGTATTCTTACTTTAAGTAAGGGAGTGGCAACGATGTGCAGAGCATTTGAAGAAGTGAGAGAAGAAACAAAGCATGAGCAGTCGATTGAAATTGCAAAATCTTTGCTAGAAGTTGGAAAAATGACCTATGAAGAAATTGCTCGGTCGGTTCAGCTTCCTGTTGAAGAAGTAAAGGCACTGGATACAAAGAAACCCGCCTGATCTTAATTCAGCCAAGATATTCTTAAAAACAAACAGCGGCAGTTTCCCCAATCGGAAAGCTGTCGCTGTTTATGTATAGGGGCTTACAAGTTCTTTGCAAGATTTTTGATGAGTTCGGCCATAGAGGGGTTAGCCAGCAATTTGGTAAGTGCTGCTGCCGCATCGGCATCGACCGCGCTGTTTTCAGGGATGGGCTGCGCTGTTTGATGGGGCATTTCGGGTTCGGCTCCTTGGTGCTGGTAGAAGAAATCATCAAAACGCTGTGCATTCAGACGCCGATCATCATCCAAGATATGTGCATACTGCTCTGTGACCATCGAAGCCTGTGCATGACCTGAATCGCCCTGCACGGCTTTGATATCACCGCCGTTCAGTTTGAGTTTGTATGTAATACTGGAGTGTCGGAAGCTGTGAAAGACCACTTTGGGAAGATCGTTTTTCTCAATCAGTTTCTTCAATGCACCGTTGATGGTAGACTGCTCGGTTGGCATTCCCAATGGGCCGGCAACCACAAGATTGTAGTCGGTATATTCTGCACCCAGTGCTTCCTTTGTCATATCCTGCTCTGCTTTGAATTCAACGAGCATTTCAGCGACCGTTTTGGGCAGGAAGATGGTTCGGATACTGCTATCCGTTTTAGGGCTTTTCAGAACCTGAACAGTGGTGCAGCGAGAATTCAGCGATGGAAAACGAGTGATAACATTTTTGTTTTCCAATGCGTTCAGTGAAGCAACGTCCACACGCTGCAATTCCTTATTTATGTAAATGGATGCACGTCCCGCATCAATGCTTTCAGGGGAAATATCCACACAATCCCAAGTCAGACCGAGCAGTTCGCCCAAACGCAGGGAGCAGGAGAATGAGAGGTTGATGCACAGCCGCAGCTTCGGATCATCACAAACTTTCAAAGCACGGAACAGCGTTTCGGCTGTCCAGATATCACGTTTCTTGGAAGTGTACTTGGGCAGGGTAGCGTAAATGCAGGGATTCTTTTCCATGAGTTCCCATTTTACAGCCTGCTCAAAGGCACTCCGCAGAATCTTATGAACCGAACGGACTGTACTGGGGGAAACAAACTGGTGCTTCCGCTTCCCACACATAGGGTCAGCAGCCTCATATTTGAGCAACCGCTGATAATACCCCTCGATCACGCGGGTGGTGATATCCTGCAACTTCATCGAGCCGATGAGCGGAGTTATGTAATTGGCAATCAGTGCAGTGTTTGCCTGATAGGTTGAAAGTGCCCATTTGCTTTTTCCATAGAGGGCAACATATTCAGGAAGCAGGTCGTTAAGGGTTTTGCACTGCGGAACTACAAAGGTTCCAACTGATTCCTTGTATTCGACCTCTTTCTTGCGATTCTTGGCATCCGAAAGATCGGTGAAGGTTTCCCACTTCTGCTTGGGGGTGCCATTTGCATCCTTATAGGAATAGACAACACAGAAATTATTGTTGCGCTTGATAATGCTGGCCATTATGTATCTCCTTCCACTTTACGTTTGGATTTCAGAACATCATCGAATACATCTTTTCGGACGCGTTTTGCCCGCCCTACATCAATTGTGGGAATTCCTTCCTCACGAATCCATGTTACAAGCGTGGTGCGGCTGACACCATAGAAATCCTGAATCTCCTGAAAACTGTAATACTTTTCGCTTTTAGGGCATTTCAGTTCCAGCGGTGGTTCTTCATGCGCTTCCATGACCGGTTCTTGAAGTCGATATGTAGATTGGCTGTTGAGCCATATTTCAAAACTTGTTTTGGTAATGCGCCGCCTGTCGGCCACGCGCTCGATAACGAAACAGTCTCGGTATTTTTTACAGTCGAGAATCCAGTAGACCTTTTCTCTTGGAATACCGAGCAGTTTTGCCATTTCTGGGATGGAGATGGTTTGTGCTTCAATCTCCCGGTCACGCTCTCGATCAGCCGCAGTGCGGTGGCGGCTTTGCGACCGATACCAACGCTCAAATTCCTCTTTTGGAATCCGCATCCAGAAGTCTACCGTTTCTGCTTTCAACTTGCCCTGACGGATGAGTGTATAGACAGTGTCAGAGTCTACCTTTAATATTTCAGCAACTTCCAAAATAGAATATGACCGCTTGCAAAGTTCCTCGCCCGGTGGAGGACCATTGACCTTATGATATTTGACCTGATTGGCGTACCATTTTTCGAAACTGGAAATAACGATACGCATTTTGTCGTTTATCAGAATGACTTCAAAGAAATTCTTATGAAGCAGCCAATAACTATCCGTTTTGCCGAGACCGAGAAGATGCTGCATCTCATGAACCGACATGGTTGTTTTAGCGGTGGTAGGTTCGGCTTTTCCGTATAAGGAAGCCGAAATATTCTGCACATCATCCATGAAGGGCACCTCCATCTATGTAAAAATTTAGCCGGGATTTCTCGTCCCGGCTAAAGAATAGCAAATTTCGCTTGAAATGTTGAGGATGTCAAACAGCAGAATTGGGCTCGATAATGCCATCGTTCAGCCACGCATCGAAGCTGGTTTTGGAGATACGATAGGCACCACCAACTTTGAACCAGCGAAATTCATTCTGCTTCAGCAGACGACAGACGGTGGGGCGGCTTAAAATCAGCATTGCCATCAGATCTTCAATCGTGTAACAGCGGATATCCTGTACTACGGGCGTGGGGGTGGAAGATGCAGTAGGTATTTTTTCTTCGCAATTATTCATGGGATAAAACCTCTTCAATTATACGTTAAGTTAAAACTTGAGCGGCAGTGCGGCCCGGCGGCTTCCACCATTATAAATAGTATAGACCTGCTGAAGGTACTTCGTCTTGCCGGGAAGGCTTACGCCTGCGGTTCGAGCAAGGCGAAAAATCGTGAACGCATCGACCTGCCGCAGTTTGGCAATCAAGCGGCCTTTGTTATATTCGGAGTGATACAGTTCTACAAAGCGGCAGATGCCGAGCAGGTTTGCGGAACTCATGGAATCAGGTTCGCCGTTCCAAGCGTTCAGCAAAACATCAAGGGATTCGATATACAGTTCCGGACCCAGCCGGATGAATTCGTGATAGGCGGTTGCAATGCAGCTGATCCGCTGCTTGCCCCGGCCTTCTTCAAAAGAAAGATGAACGCCAGCCAATTCGGTGGCCTGCTGGAATGCAACGGCAGCAGGCTCCCCTGCAAAAATCAGGGCACGGAGCTTCTGCCCTGCACTCAGCCGTTCCGAAATGCCTGTCTGCTGTGCAAACAGGAGGGCTTCTTCTCGTTCTGTCATACCAAAATAAACCTTGCAGCGAATCTGCAAATCTTCGCCGCCGTTCAGAAATTTCCGTGCAGCGATGGTGTTCTGTCCGTCCATCACATAGTAGTGACCATCCCGGAAGCTGATCTTCGGCTCATTGGCAACCCGCTCGTCAAATTCTTTTGCGATGCGGGCAACACGAGCGGGGTGAAGAGCACGCTGATAAGTGTCGCGCGGCACGATCAGTTCGCTGCTGTTCAGGCACATCTCATGGTAAGGTTTTACAACTGCGTTCATCATAAAGGAACCTCCTTCTTCTTTTGCAGAAAATCAATTCCTGATTGGATAATCAAACCGATTTTCTTCTTTTCGTTATCGGATAAGCGGAAACTGGAATACCGTTCATAACAGATATTCCAGCGGAACATAAGCGATTGAAGTGCATCATCCAGTTCTGCGACCATGAACTCAACAGAAGATTCCGTCGGGGTGGAGAGCATCCTTTCCGATATCTGCTCAATGCTATGTAGATCGCCTTTTGTGTGCTTGGCGAGAGCAGGGGGCTGACTGTTCAGCACCCGAAGATTCTGAAACTGCTGGGAGAGCAGCTCTTTTGCAGCGGCGAGAACATCCTCCTGCGGAGGAGCCGTAAGGTATTTTCGGAATGTCTTGTATCCAATGAAACCAAAGCTGTATTGCAGACACACTGACACTTGCCGCATTTCATATTTGGACAGGTGCCCAAGGTAGCTTAACACTCTGGATTTATCTGCGGGGCGCGGGCTTTCGCAAATCGCCATAGATGGCGCACTCAAAAAACGATTGTGCAGAATAAAATGCGTTGGCATATTTCGCTTTTTGATCTGTGTTGTCAGCGGAACGACCAGAAGAACATTGGAATAAAAATTACCGTCATCGTTTTGGACAACAATGGCAGGTCGGATGCCGCCTTGCTCGGAACCGCTGTAAGGATTCAGATCCATCATGTAGACATCCCCGCGCTTGTACATCCAGTTTGCGGGCATAGGCGGATACTCTTTCTCTTTTTTACCTCGTGTGGCCAATTTGGATTTCTCCTTTCTATCCGTATATGTAACAGTGGGCTGCTCGCACAGCCCACCCTACTATCTCAAACAGCAAATTGCTGTGATTTATAGTTCTATACCTTTCCGTATTTGTCCCCGACATCCCCGGAAACCGAAAACTCTGTTTTCGTGTGGGAAATCTTTCAGCCGTCCGGCAGCGTACCGAATCCATAGGGTTCTCACCTCTCCGTGGTTCTCACCGAGCTGCCCGAAGGCAGAAGTATCATTATTCTGTGATGGCTCTTAGCTATGGAGAAGCTGTCATCCATTTACCGTCAACCTACCGCTCATTCCCTCAGTGGGAGATCATCGCATTTGTTACGGATGTGGCTCATCATCACAGGAACGTGACTGAAGAATGCTTGTTCAATTTTCAAGGGGCGGATGCCAGATGTTGTCTGGCTTGCTTATAGTATAGCGGCTCAAATTGTGAAATGCGTGGGCCTCGTAGGCCTACCTTGTAGGCTTAGTAGGCCTATTTTTGGAAGAAAATTCCAAACTCTGAAATTACAGCAGTTGCTTTATGGAAGAAAGAATGCTGATGGCAGTGTCGATTTCCTCTTTGGCAAAATCATTAGAAGGGCCAATACCGGTTAAAAGAAAGTCCGTGCTGGTGTGCAACTCATTTGAGAGATCAATAAGAAGTTCTAAGGAGCAAGCAACTGTGCCACGCTCAATTCGGCTAATATGACCTTTATTTACATTTACTCGATATGCAAGCTCATCTTGGGTAAGATTGCGAACTTTCCGAAGATTGCTGACACGCTGACCAAATTCTTTCATACTGAACATAATGAGGGTCCTTTCCGCCGGATGCGGAGGTTGAGGACACTTCACTGTGGGGCGGTTTACGGACTTTTCTCAGCGAAAAAAAGACGCATTAAAAGAAAAGGTTACCGATACCTTTCCATCCGAAAATGGAAAGCAGTATAAGTATCCTCGGCCTTTAATGCATCTCAGGCTTTCGATATGTTTTTATTCGGACGAATCGAAAGCCTTGGAAAATTGCCAAAAAAGAAAAACCTCGTGTGGTAGCTTACAAGGCAGCGATTCGTGCCGTATAAGCATATCACACGAGGGTCTTACGAAAGTCTTATGAACATCTCACAAAAGTCACATGGGGCCATTTTTATCCTATTTAGGGAATCTCCTGAAAAATTTTATGTCACATGAAAGTCTCTTGAACATCTCATGAAGGTCTTATGAGAATAATTCGCAGCTATCGCCTAATGAAGTACACAATTCTTTATATTCTTCGGTGGTGAGGTGCTGCTTTGCTAATTGATACTCGTTTGAGGCCAATTCATCCATTCCTTGAACTTTAAGGGAGTGAATCAGCCAGTAGTATCCTCTGGAGTTTTCAGGGACGATTGCCAGAGACCTTGCAGCATACTGATTCAGCAAATCATAAGAATGCAGCGCATTCAGTTGCTTCAGGAGTTCATTCACGGCGCCAACATAAGCAATATGATACTTTGCCGCAAACTGAATAAGCCAATGCTCCCCGTCAGCAGAAGAAAGAATTTTTCCACAATAGAGGTCGATTGCATTTTTTAACAGTTCTACCCGGTTGATAACGGAAGATGCTTTCGAGGCCAACTGGATAAGATCGTCAAATTGCTGATAGTCTGTCATGATATGAAGATCGGGGTTAAATTGATAACCGGAAGCTGTAGATACAATAAGTTCTTTTTCTGAAATAAGACCAAATGTTTGCCGGAGGCGATAAATCAGATTTCTCATATTCTTAGCAGGATTTGTTAAATCATCAGGCCAAAGAGCTTGCGCAATTTCCAGCGATGAGTGAGCTTTCTTACCTGAAATCAAAAGATAGGTTAGCAAGCGGCTGATTTTTGGGGATTTCAGATCGGCTTCTCGCAGGATGCCGTGGGAGGTGTAAATCTTCAGTTCGCCAAAGAGACTGACAAAAACATCATGGCTGCTCTCGATGTTTTCTGGAGAGAAAGCCATGTTCAGACCGTCATTCATCTTTTTGTCTTTGTAAGCAACGAGAAGAACATACGCCAACAGCCGCAGAATACTCGTTTCGGAAATGTACCGCTTGGGATTGCGTACCGCAAGTAGAGCGACAGGGCGCGGCTCCAGAGAAGCACCAAGGACAGATTGGATTCCCAGACGCTGATAGAGATTATACTCCGCAGGATAGGTGTTTTTTACTTCTTCTGCATCAGGAACAATCATCGGCTTCCCATGGCGCACGGCCTGTACCCATCGGTCAAGAAATTCAGCAGATTCAAACTCCTCCGTTAAGATGGTTGTTTTATCTTCAGAACTATCGTTATACCACCAGAATGGTGTCCAGATTTTCAAGTCCAAATCTACTTGGATAAGACCACACCAATCGGCATCGTAGAATTTGCACGCTGCCTTTAGAATCTGTCGGGCAACTTCTTCTGGCGAATGTTGGTCATAACATAGTTGAGATTCCAAAGCCTTCACAGTGTGTTCAATGTCAAGCGCACGCTGGATATCATCAAAATTGCGTTCTTCGTATTCCGATGTAGACTGCAACATGATAATACCTCCAACAAAAAAGCACAGCATTCTAGCTTCATCCGCTCTATACGGTGAAGTCAAATGCTGTGCTGTATTTTATCATGCAACCGCAAGAGCTGAATGAAATTACTTTTTTACGATGGTTTTGATAAACGCAGCAAGTGCATTTATCTGCTCGGAATCGAATTGCTGGAGTTGATCGGTAAGAGCATTCATTCCATTGGAAGGTTCCTCACTGAAATTGAAAAATTCCTGTGGAGTTACGTTGAGGTACTCACATATATAAAAGAAGTTCGACATGGTAGGAAAGGTAGTTCCGCATTCGATTGCACGAATATATCCGGGATTTTGCCCAATGGAAAGACTCATGTCTCTCGCAGATACTCCCTTTTTCGTGCGCAGTTCAGCGAGCCGCTTGGAAAACTGTTCTTCGTACATGAGCAACCACCATCCTTCTTTACTCTATTGTAGCCCAGCGAATAACCAAAAATGAGCGGTTAAATCTACAATTTTTAATTGAAATAATCAACTACACGTGATAGAATATTTGTCAAGCCGATTGGATACTTTGGAAGGGCTGGGGGG
>ERZ1034768.302-NODE-302-length-17743-cov-9.244629_pt1 | contig 17743 bp, 14 predicted proteins | sample MGYA00520691_ERZ1034768 | MGnify/ENA primary metagenome ERZ1034768 (study PRJEB33766, sample SAMN09781704) | gut metagenome | biome: gut microbiome | host: Homo sapiens | place: Madagascar | study: EMG produced TPA metagenomics assembly of the PRJNA485056 data set...
TTGCAGGCACCTACAAGAAGTGGGCCATCGAGAACGGCAAGAAGTACTTCTCCGTCGCTTCCGGCGGCGGCACGGGCCGTACCCTGCACCCCGATAACGTGGCCGCAGGCCCCGCAAGCTATGGCCTGACCGACTCTCTGGGCCGTGTGCACGGCGATGCTCAGTTCGCTGGCTCCTCCTCCGTGCCCGCTCACGTTGAGATGATGGGCCTGATCGGCATGGGCAACAACCCCATGGTCGGTGCTACCGTCGCATGTGCTGTTGCTGCAGCTCAGGCGAACGCCTAAGCCCCCTACTTAGTTCGGCAGAGGGGGCTGCCTTCCGAATGGGCAGTCCCCTTTTTATGCTGATAAATGTTTGACACGACAAACTTACGAGAACAGAAGAAAGAAGGATATTTTCCAATGAGAAAACGCATTGCTGCGCTTGCGCTGGCATCCGTCATGGCTCTGAGCCTGATCGGCTGCGGCGGCAAGAGCAACTCCGCTTCCTCTGCTGGCGTGTCCGGTGACTTCACCGGCACCGCCAAGGGCATGGGCGGCGATGTGACTGTTACCCTGACCCTGACCGACAGCAAGATCACCGGCTGCACTGCCGAGGGCGTTGACGAGACCCAGGGCATCGGCACCCTGGCGCTGGACCAGCTGCCCGGCCAGATCGCTGAGACCGGCAGCATCGCCGTGGACGGCGTGACCGGTGCGACCATCACTTCCGACGCCATCAAGGAGGCCGCTGCAGCTGCTCTGACCGCTGCCGGCCTGAACCCCGATGACTTCAAGACCGCTGTGGAGAACAATGGCGAAAAGGCCGAGGATTCCACCGTTGATGCTGACATCGTCATCGTCGGTGCAGGCGGCGCAGGCATGACTGCTGCCATCACTGCTGCCGAGGAAGGCAAGAGCGTCGTCATCCTGGAGAGCCAGTCCATGGTGGGCGGCAACTCCGTGCGCGCTACCGGCGGCATGAACGCCGGCAAGACCGTGTACCAGGACGAGAACGAGTTCGGCGAGGCTGCAGGCGTTGAGAAGACCCTGAAGACTGCTGCTGAAAAGTACGCCGACAACGAGACCATCACCGCTCTGGCCAAGACTGTTTCTGAGCAGTGGGCCGAGTACCAGGCAAACCCCACCGGCTACTTCGATTCCGTTGAGCTGATGGAGCTGGACACCATGGTCGGCGGCAAGGGCATCAATGACCCTGAGCTGGTGGAGACCCTGTGCTCCAACTCTGCTGACGCCATCGACTGGCTGGACGAGCACGGCATCACCCTGCACAACGTTGCAAGCTTCGGCGGCGCATCCGTCAAGCGCATCCATCGCCCGGTGGACGCTGACGGCAAGACCATTTCCGTTGGTTCTTACATGATCCCCCTGCTGCAGGAGAACTGCGAGAAGGCTGGCGTTCAGATCCTGCTGAACACCACTGCAAATGAGATCCTGACCGACGCAAACGGCGCTGCCGTGGGCGTTAAGGCTACCGGTGCTTCCGGTGAGACCGTCACCGTCAACGCCAAGGCTGTGGTGCTGACCACCGGCGGCTTCGGCGCAAATCTGGATATGGTCACCGAGTACAAGCCCGAGCTGAAGGGCTTCATGACCACCAACGCTGCCGGCGCGCAGGGCCAGGGCATTGAGATGGCAACTGCTATTGGTGCCGGCACCGTGGATATGGACCAGATCCAGATCCACCCCACTGTGGAGGCCAACACTGCTGCCCTGATCACCGAGGGTCTGCGCGGCGACGGCGCTGTGCTGATCAACGCTGAGGGCAAGCGCTTCATCGACGAAGTGGGCACCCGTGACGTGGTCTCCGCTGCTGAGATCGCACAGACCGGCAGCTACAGCTGGCTGGTGGTCGATCAGGCCATGGCCGATGCTTCCAGCGTCATCCAGGGCTACATCAAGAAGGGCTACACCGTCACCGGTGAGACCTACGAGGAACTGGGCAAGGCTATGGGCGTCGATGAGGCTGCCTTCGCCGAGACCATGAACACCTGGAACGGCTACGTGGACGCCAAGAATGACCCCGACTTCGGCCGTACCAGCTTTGCGAACAAGCTGGATACCGCTCCGTACTACGCCATCAAGGTCACCGCTGGTGTGCACCACACCATGGGCGGCCTGACCATCAACACCAACACTGAGGTGCTGAAGGAAGACGGCAGCGTCATCCCCGGCCTGTTCGCAGCAGGTGAGGTGACCGGCGGCGTCCACGGTGCAAACCGTCTGGGCGGCAACGCTGTGGCCGACTTCACCGTCTTCGGCCGCATTGCAGGCAAGGCTGCCAGCGACTACGCTGCATGAGCCTGAACCGCAAGAAAACGGACACCGCTGCCCCGAAGGGCGGCGCGTGGAAGAAAAATCTGATCTTTGCGCTGGTGATCCTCATGCTGGCGGCGGCGCTGTACTTCGGCGTGCGCGCAGCACACAGCGGCAAGGGGACCGGCCTGCAGGCGGTCGTCGATTTCGGCGGCGGCGTGTCCGAGACCCTCTCGCTGGATAAGGATTACGACTACCTCTATGATGTGGGCAATTACGTCGTGCATCTGCAGGTGAAGGATGGTGCCATCGCTTTCCAGGACAGTCAGTGCCCGGACCATGTGTGCGAGCAATTCGGCTGGCTTTCCAAAGAAGGTGCCTGGGCGGCCTGCGTCCCTGCGGGGGTGTATGTGGTCGTGGAGACCACCGCAGAATAAGATCGTGTTTTGGGGCAGTGCTCCGGGAGACCGGGGCGCTGCCCTTTTTGTTGTGTGAAAGTTCGATTAAATTTATCGGAAAGGCGGCAAAGTGAAATTTGGACGCTTGTGCCGCGCAGGAAAATGCGATACACTAACGATAACACCTTTTTCCGTGCGGCGTATCGTGCTGCGCGGCCGATCAGAATACCGCAGGCCCCGGCACAGCACGGTGCGCCTGAAGGATACAGGAGGAGACAGCAAGCATGAACTGGAAAAAAAGCAAGGATGCAGCGGCCAAGGCTGACCCCGGTGCAGAAAAGGCTGCGCCCGGGGCAGGCGGCCCGGCGGCATTCGTGAAGAAGAACTGGAAGTGGCTGGTGCCGGTGGTGTGCGTCGTGGCACTGGGCGGCTGGTTCATCCTGCGCCCGAGCCCCGCACAGAACACCAATGTGGACATCAACTATGTGCAGACCACGCCGGAGAAGCGGGATGTGACGAACACCCTCAGCGGCACCGGTATCCTGAACCCGGCCAATACTTATAATGTGAAGTCGCTGGTGGCGGGCAAGGTGCTCACCAGCACCGCCGAGGAGGGCGACATCGTGGAGGAGGGCGATGTGCTCTACACCGTGGACTCCTCCGACGCCACCACGAAGGCCGAGCAGGCCTCCATTGCCCTGCAGCAGGCCCAGCGCAGCTACGATAAAACCGTGGACCGCCAGTACGTCCGCGCCGAGGTGGCGGGCGTCGTCAGCACCCTCAAGGTGGCAAAGGGCGACGAGGTGACCAGCGGCCAGGAGGTGGCGGTCATCCGCGACAGCTCCAAAATGACCCTGCAGCTGGAGTTCCCGGCTGCGGACGCCGCCTCCTTCTCGGTGGGGCAGAGCGCTGAGGTGACTCTGGATGGCACCTTTGAGACCATCACCGGCACCGTGACCGCCGTCACCGGCACCGATGCCCTGAGCACCGGCAACCTGCTCACCCGCACCGTGACCATCTCGGTGCGCAACGCGGGCGGCCTGACCACCGCTCAGGCGGCCACCGCCACCATCAACGGCGTGAGCTGCATCGCGGCCAAGAACTTTACCTATCAGGCGGAGCGCACCCTGACTGCCATGGCAGCAGGCACCGTTACCGCCATCAACGTGCAGGAAGGCGGCGCGGTGAACAAGGACGACATCGTGCTGCAGATCAGCGGCGACGACCTGAGCGAAGCAATGCAGTCCGCTGCCGAGAGCCTGCGCAGCGCCGAGCTGAACATGGACAACATGCAGGAAGCGATGAACAACTATACCATCACCTCGCCCATCAGCGGCACCATCATTGAAAAGGCCGCCAAGGCCGGTGACGCTCTGACCGCCGGTGCGGATCTGTGCACCATCTACGACCTGAGCTATCTGGAAATGACCATCAATGTGGACGAGCTGCAGGTCAGCAGCCTGTCGGTGGGCCAGAGCGTGCAGGTGACGGCCGACGCTGTGCCGGACAAGACCTATATCGGCGAGGTGACCCGCGTCTCCATGAAGGGCAACTCCAGCGGCGGCACCACCACCTACCCGGTCACCGTCCGCATCGACGAGACCGAGGGCCTGCGCCCCGGCATGAACGCCAACGCCGAGATCGTGGTGGCCGAGGCCAAGAACACCCTCACGGTGCCCAACGCCGCCATCGTGCGCGGCAGCTATGTGCTGGTGACCAAGGATTCCCCCAGCGCTGTCAACGCCGATGAAAGCATGATCGCACCGGACGGCTATGTGTATGTCCCGGTCAAGACCGGCGTCAGCGACGACAACTATACCCAGATCGTCAGCGGTGTCACCGGCAACGACACCGTGGCTTATGATTCCGCCGCCGTGAGCAGCGACACTTATTATGACGACGGCGGCTATGTCTACACCGGAAACAGTGCGGACGACACCGCCGACGCTGCGGATGACACGGCCGATGCCGGTGATGCAGCGGACAATGAAGATACCATGTCGGCAGAAGATACGGCGGATGGCGAAGTCATCGGCGGGGCAGACGGGGCAGGCGGCATTGATCCGTCCGAAGCGGATGCCGTGATCCCGAACTGACGCAGGAGGGGAAATGAGCGCTCTGATCGAGTTTGATGAAGTCTGCAAGTACTACCAGATGGGCGACACCACGGTAAAGGCGGCGGACCATATCACCATGAAAATCGAAAAAGGCGAGTTCGTGGCCATCGTGGGCCAGTCCGGTTCGGGCAAATCCACCTGCATGAACATCATCGGCTGCCTGGATGTGCCCACAGCGGGCACCTACCGCCTGAACGGAAAAGACGTGGGCAAGATGAGCCGCAACGAACTGGCGGCCATCCGCAACGAAATGCTGGGCTTCATCTTCCAGCAGTATAACCTTTTGCCCAAGCTGAACCTGATGGAGAACGTGGAGGTGCCGCTGGTGTATGCGGGCGTTCCCCGCGCCGAGCGGCATACCCGCGCGCGGGAAGTGCTGGACCAGGTGGGCCTGGGCGACAAGCTGAAAAACAAGCCCAACCAGCTTTCCGGCGGCCAGCAGCAGCGCGTTTCCATCGCGCGGGCACTGGTGCGCAACCCGGCGGTCATCCTGGCCGACGAGCCCACCGGCGCACTGGACAGCCACACCGGCCGCGAAGTGCTGGGCATGCTGCAGCAGCTGCACGATGAGGGCCACACCGTGGTGCTCATCACCCACGATAACTCCATTGCCGTGCAGGCAGACCGCATCATCCGTCTGGAGGACGGCCAGGTGGTCTACGACGGCGATTCCCACGCGCCGGAGGCCATCGTCCAGCCCACGCTGCTGCCGGAGGAGCCGGGCAAGGAGGGCAAGGCATGATCATTGAAACGTTCCGCCAGGCGATCCAGAACGTGTGGAGCAACAAGCTGCGCACCTTCCTGACCATGCTGGGCATCATCATCGGTGTGATGGCGGTCATCGTCATCGTGGGCCTGGGCAACGGCATGACCCAGAGCATGCGCGACAGCTTTTCGTCGCTGGGCACCAACACCCTCAACATTCAGGTGTGGGGCTACGGCTCCCGCACCGCATCGGTGGACGACCTGTATAAGATCGTGGACCAGAACCGCGACCTGATCCAGGCCATCTCGCCGGAGATCGACTTCAGCGGCACCGGCAGCCTGAAGATCGGCACCAACACCTACCGCTGGGTCACCATCAACGGTGTGGATGAGCACTACACCGCCATGCGCAACTTCCAGATCGCCCAGGGGCGCGGCCTGCAGTACATGGATATCAAGGATAACAAGCAGGTGTGCATCATCGGCGATTACATCAACCGCGTTGCCTTCGGCGGCAATGGCCTGGGCCAGACGCTGAAGATCGGTGCCAACAAGTTCCGCATCGTGGGCGTGCTGGCGGCCAAGGTCAGCGACCCGGACATGCAGGAGGGCTCGGACGACAACAGCGTATTCCTGCCCTACAGCACCGTGATGCGCCTTTCCAACCAGAGCACGGTGAGCAACTATACGGCCGTCATGGCCGACGAGAGCCGCGCCAATGAGGCCAAGGCCGTTGTGGAGAACGGCCTGCTGGCCCTGATGGGCTCGGAGAACAGCTATTATGTCTACAGCGCCAGCGAGTGGCTGGAAGAAATGAACAAGATGATCAACATGGTCATCGTGGTGCTCACCGGCATCGCCAGCATCTCGCTGCTGGTGGGCGGCATCGGCATCATGAACATTATGCTGGTGTCCGTCACCGAGCGCACCCGCGAGATCGGCATCCGCAAGGCGCTGGGTGCCAAGGAGCGCACCATTCTGGCGCAGTTCGTGGTGGAAGCTGCCACCACCTCGGCGCTGGGCGGCGTGCTGGGCATCGCGCTGGGCTACATCGTGAGCATGGCGGCCAACAAGCTGCTGCCGATCCTTGCCGGCGGCACCGATATCACGGTGAGCCCGTCCTTCAACTCCATCGCAGTGGCCTTCGGCATCTCGGTGGGCATCGGCGTGCTGTTCGGCTACCTGCCTGCACGGCGTGCCGCGCGGCTCAACCCCATCGAAGCGCTGCGCTATGACTAAGAACATCCTCTCGGGCTCACTGTCCGCCCCTGGCGGCGCGGCCCGATCGTTCCCCGAGGGGAAGCCAAGAATCAAGGAGGTATCGCGACCTATGAAAAAACGAATTCTCGCCCTGCTTGTGGCGGTGTGCCTCGGCGTGTCCATGCTGGTGCTGCCGGCCTCGGCAGCCAGCCTGAACAACACCGCCATCCAGACGGCGGTCACGCTGGGCGCTATGGAGCCCGGCCAGACCGGCAGCCTGAATGCAGCCGTCACCCGCGGTGCACTGGCAAAAATGCTGGTGGCTTTCTCGGCCTACCGCGAAAGCGCGACGAAACAGGGGAGCCTGGGCACCCTTTATAAAGATGTGCCGGGCACTTCCCAGTGGGCACCCTATGTGCGCATTGCGGTGCAGCAGGGCTGGATGAACGGCTACACCGACGGCACCTTCCGCCCGGACAATGCGGTCACGCTGGAGGAAGCCTGCACCGCCGTGCTGAAGATGCTGGGCTACAAAATGACCGACCTGAACGGTGCCTTCCCGGATGCGCAGCTGAACAAGGCACAGGAGCTGGGTCTGCGCAATCAGCTGGGCCGCGCCCGGGGCGAGACCATGAACTATGAGGACTGCGCTATTCTGCTGTACAATGCGCTGACCGCCAACACCGCCAGCGGCGGCAGCTACGGCAGCTCGCTGGGCTTTACGGTGTCCAATGGCCAGGTGGACGTCTCCTCGGTGATGCTCAAAAATCTGCAGGGACCCTTTGTGGCAGGTGCCGGCACGCAGCTGCCTTTTGCCCCGGTGAACATCTACCGGAACGATAAAACGTCCTCTTCTGCAGAGCTGAACCAGTACGATGTGTATTATTACAGCGAAAGTCTGCAGACGGTATGGATCTATACCCGCCGCGCTGCGGGCCGCATCACGGCAGTGGCTCCCAACGCCAGTGCGCCGACGGCAGTCACGGTGGCGGGCACCAGCTATACGCTGGGCAGCACGGTGGTGGCCTCCAAGGTGTCCAGCCTGAATGGCGGCGGCGTGGGGGAAGTGGTCACCCTGCTGCTGGGCATGAACAATGAAGTGGCGGATGTGATCACCGGCGAGGAAGCCGACAGCGTGTTCTACGGCGTGGTGCAGTCCTCATCCCGCAATCTGGTGGAGGACAACGGTGCCGATGTGCTGCAGCGTGTGGCGATCATGTGCACCGATGGCATTGTCCGCACCGTGAATGTGGACAAGAGCCTGAACCTGCCCAAAGGCTGGCTGGTGGAGATCAGCGTGACGCCGGAAGGGGAGAATGTGGAGACCATCAGCGGAAAGTCTCTGACCGGAAAGGTCAGCGCGGATGGCACCACGCTGGGCAGCTACGCCCTTGCAGACGACGTACAGATTCTGGATACGACATCGGAGGGCATGGCTGGGACGGTTCGTCCCAGCCGCCTATCGGGGACAAATCTGAATGCGCTGAACGTCCGGTACTATACCCTGAACGAGAACGGTCAGATCGACCGTCTGATCCTCAACGATGTTACCGGCGATCTGTGGACCTACGGCGTGCTGGATGACATTAAGAATCTGGCGGTCAATGCCGACGATCTGAAAACACTGGGCACCCTTCTGGGCGGCGGCACGGTGAAAAGCGACGACACGCAGGAGCAGATCGTCACGGACCTGAAGAATGTCCTGGTGCCCACTACCAGCGAGGTGCTCTGGGGCATTGTCAACGGTGATATCCTGACAACGCTCTGGCAGAAGCTGACCTCCAGCACAGGCAGCCTGCTCAGTCTGGGGCTGCGGCAGATCGGTACCATGGTGGGGGAACCCTATGCATCGGTGCTGCGCTACGTCAGCGGCGGCGCGACCTATGTCTGTTACGTCAACGGCAGCCAGACCGCCTTTACCACGCAGGTGAAATATCCGGTGCTGGCAGGCGGCGTAGCGGCTCGTCAGGAAGTGAACGGCGGGGTCAAAGCCATGGTGCAGCTGATGCCGATTAAGATCGACAAGGTGGGCGCAGCCACGGTGCTCAGCGGCAGCACCCGCTATGAAATGGCGGACGATACACAGGTCTACCTGTGGTATAAGGGACAGTATTATCACACCAAGCTGACCGAGGTCAACGCGGACGGTTACTACCTGACCGGTTGGTACGACAATTTTGGCTGCGCTGCAGGCAAAAAGGTCCGCGTGATCGTGGCGGTCAAGAACGACTGATGGGTTACTACAGCGCCCCGCGCCGCTTCCTGCGCGGGCTGCGGCAGGTAGTCTACCCGCGGCGGTGCCCTTTCTGTGGGCGGGTGCTGGGCAGCATCCCGGAATGCCTGGACTGTGCGCAGGAGCTGGACACCCTGCGCCGGAAGCCCAGCATGAAGCTGGACCCGGCCAAGCACTACATCAGCAATCTGTCCGGCGGCGCGGCACCCTTCCAGTACGCAGGCTGCGTGCGGCAGGGTGTTCTGCGTGCAAAGTATCAGGCCTCGCCCTGGGCAGCGGTGGAGCTGGGCGTCTGGATGGCAAAGCTGGTCTACGGCAGCGAGATCCGCATGTGCGGCGCAGAGCCGGTGCCCCAGAAGGTGGACGGCGTCTCCCGCGTGTACAACGCCATCGTTCCGGTGCCGCCCTCCGGCACAAAGCGCGGCTACAATGTGCCGTACCTGATGGCGCTGCCGCTGGCCGAAGCGACCGGCGTGCCGCTGTATGAGAACGCGCTGTGCCGCGCCCGGAAGAAAAAGCACCAGGCCGGTCTGCCGTTTTATGAGCGCGTGGCCAACGTGGCAGGTGCATTCCGGGTGACCGACCCGGAGCTGGTAGAGCGGCGGAACATCATTCTGGTGGACGATGTGCTCACCACCGGCACCACGGCAGCGGCCTGCGCGCAGGCACTGCTGGCGGACGGCGCAGCGAGCGTGTTCGTGGTGACACTGGCCACGGTGGAAAAGGACCTTGCACCGTTGGATGCCTGGAAAGAGGACGAACAGTTCCCCGATATTTGAAAAAATTAGCAGAAAATGCTTGACAAATCACCCGGAATTGGATATACTGATTGAGCTGTGAGCGACAACCGCTTGCAGGTATCCGGGTGTAGCGCAGTTTTGGTAGCGCGCTTGAATGGGGTTCAAGAGGCCGTGAGTTCGATTCTCGCCACTCGGACCAAAAGCTCTCTCGATTCGTCGAGAGAGCTTTTTTGTTTGTGTGCTTGTCAAAATGGAACAGCAGGGCCGGTGGTCAATGACCACCGGCCCTGCTGCGTTTACTGCGCCGCTTTTTTGCACCAGAGCAGCCCGCCACGGCGGCGGCGGTGTCGGCGGCGTTGAACAGCTGCTGCAGCATGCTGCTGGCGGCAATGGGCAGGGCGAAACGGATCAATTTCCCGGTCAATGGCCCGTGGAGCATGTCCACGGAGGATGCGGTCTGCATGGAGATTCCTCCTTGAAAAAACGCAGGCATTATTGTAGCACCTGTTGTAGAATGAGAAAAGCGAATCTTTCAAATGCTATCCATGCAAAAACTGAATGAAACGGAGGAAGCCCCATGGACATGAACCTGCTGAAGTACCGCGCATTCGTCGCCACGGTGGAAGACGGCAGCTTTACCCGCGCGGCAGAACGGCTGCATTACTCGCAGTCCGGCATCAGCCGGATGATCGCCGACCTGGAGCGGGAGTGGAACCTGACGCTGCTGGAAAAAGGCGCAAAGGCCGAGATCGCGGCGCTGTTTGAGCGGTATCACCTGCAGCCGAACGTCCACTTCACCACCTGGGACGACTACGCGGTGATGTCCATGGTGGAAAGCGGGCTGGGGGGTCAGCATCCTGCCGGAGCTGATCCTGAAGCGGGTGCCCTACCGCATTGCTATCCGGGAGCTGGATGTGCCCGCGCTGCGCACCATCGCGTTCTGCCTGCGGGACAGAAAGAACGCTTCGCTTGCGGTGAAGCGCTTTCTGGAATATCTCGATTTCCGCGAAGAAAAAACAGCACAGCCATGCGGGAAAACACGGGAAAGTTGAAAAAAGTCGGGACGAAATTTTGTGGGATGTGTAGAATATCGCTCGAAAAACTGGACATTTTGCCTAACAAATAGAGTGGAAACGTGTCAATATTGAGAAAAAAGTTTCACCATCGTTTACAAAACGGTTACAAGCTGGTATACTTTAAGGCAGTGAACGCATGAAAGCTGCCTGAGACCGAAAGGAGAATCCACCCGTGAATACCGCTGCACCGTCCCGAAAGAAGAAGCTGCTGAGCCTTGTGCTGACGCTGGTGTTTCTGCTCACCTGCCTGCCCGCCGCTTTTGCAGTGGACCTGAACGTGGACGCGGGCTTCTACTTCAAGCAGAGCCGCGGCGGCACCTGCACGCTGGCTTCCGCCGCCATGATGCTGCGGCGGCGCGCCTACTTCGACGGCCTGACCGACTGGTCTTCCGTCACCGAGAACAGTGTGCGCGGCACGGCATGGGCCAACGGCCTGTCTCACAGCTTTACATACAAGGAGATGCAGGTGGGCTACGCCACCCTGCCTTCCAGCAAAGTGGAAAAGATCCAGACCCTCATCACCCTGCTTTCGCAGCACCCGGAGGGCATCGTCCTGTATGACCGCAGCCAGCCCCACGCCGTGCTGCTGACCGACTACACCAACGGCGTGTTCCATTGCTCCGACCCGGCCGGGAACATTTCCTCCGGCCGCATCCCGCTCACCAGCTCCAGCGTGTCCGTCAACGGCGCGTCCTGCTACTGGTACGTTACCTCTGACCACAACTCGGTGGCTTCGGCGGCCGACGGCCTGCGCCTGGAGGGCATGAGCTACCCGGTCAACATTCAGGTGGGCAAAGGCATGGCTTTGACCGGCACGGCCAACAGCGCATCCGGCACCACCCTGACCAGCGTGCAGGTGGCTATTCTGGATGCCAATGATCAGCCCGTGCAGACCGCACAGGCGGTGGTGGAAGGCACCAGCTTCTCCTTCAAGAGCGTGGACAGCCAGATCAAGTTCGGTGAGCTGGCAGAAGGCACTTACACCTACATGGTCATGCTGACCGACTCCAACGGCGAGACCCTCTGCTTCACCAGCGACTTCACCGTCTCGGACGGCTCCAGCAGCACGGCCACCTATTGGTCCGCGCAGGACACCGAAGGCACGAAGCTCTCCGACGGCATCCAGCAGATCGAAACGACTCTGACCGATGCGGCCGAAACGACCATGGGCTGGCTCACCAGCCTGTTCGGCTAAAGATGCAAACAAAGCGGCCCGGAACATGAATGTATTCCGGGCCGCTTTTTGCTGTCTGGGGTGCTTGAGAAAACGTCTTATTTCAGCGTGCCGTCCAGCACCTGGCTGTAGTACCAGGGCTTCGGGGCGTGGAAGGTCTTGCCGCTGAGAAACTCAAAGTCCGGCTGGGTAAAGCGGGGCATGGTCAGCTCCCATGCGCACAGCGCCTGATACTTGAGCTTCAGCTCCCGATTGGCGCTGTTGTTGCCGTACTTGCTGTCGCCAAGGATGGGGCAGCCGATGCTGGCCATGTGGGCGCGGATCTGGTGTGTGCGGCCGGTGATAAGCTTCACCTTCAGCAGGGCCAGACGGCCGGAAACAGCGATGGTCTCATACTGGGTCTCCACTTCCTTGGCACCGGGCTGCTTGTCCTCCACGATCTTCACGATGCCGCGGTCCGCGTCCTTGAGCAGGTAGCCGCCCAAGGTGGCGTCCGGCGGCACGGGGCGGCCGAAGGTGACGCAGAGATAGGTCTTCTGCACCTCGCGGTTCTTGATGGCAGCCAGGAACAGCTCCTCGGCTTCCGGCGTCTTGGCAAGGATGACAAGGCCGCTGGTGCCGGTGTCCAGCCGGTGGCACAGCGCGGGGGTGTACAGGCTGTTTTCCTTATACTCGCCCTGCTGGTTCAGGTAGAGCAGGGCACGGTTCAGCAGGGTGTCGTCCTCCGGGCCGTCCACGGCAAGGCCGGCGGGTTTATTTACAATTAAAATCTGCGGGCAGTCGTACACCACCTGGGCCGGGCCGCGGGCATTTTTCCATGCCGGGCCCTCCACGCGCTTGTCGGCGTCCAGCACCTCGTCCAGAATGAACAGCTTGATCTCGTCACCGGCCATCACACGGGTGGAAAGCGGCTGCTTTTTGCCGTTGAGCTTGATCTTGTTCTCCCGCAGCGCCTTGTTCAGGCGGCCCGGGTTCAGCGCCGGGTACTGCTGGGTCAGATAATTGTCCAGCCGGGTGGGGGCCAGACATTTTACTTTTAAAATTTTCACGGGAAATTCCTCTCTATCTTAAAATCAGTCGCAATAGAATGGGTCTTTGATTCGTTTTTATTGTAGCGGAAGAAATCTACCGCGTCAAGAAAGAAGGCGTTTTTATGAACCTGAAATATAAGATTCTGGCTGTTCTGGCTGCGGGCATTGCGTTGACGGCCTGCGGCGGCTCCGGCACCCCCGCCAGCACCCCCGCCTCCAGTGCGGTGCCCGCTTCGTCCCATGTGGCAGAAGAAGGCGTTACAGAGCCGATCAATCTGCTGACCGGGACACTGGACGATCTGGACGACCCGGATACGGTAACATTTATCCCGGCATCCATCGTTTCCGGCGTACAGGACGGTAAATTGACTGCTAAGGTGTTCAGCTACGACCGTTATAAAAAAGAAGATGTTGAAAACCTTGCTGTTGGCGACAAGATCACCTTCCACGAGGAGGGTGCGGCATGGAATCAGGTCGTGAACGATGCGGTGACGAGCATCGAAAAAAATGACGAATACCATCTTGTAAGCATCAACGGCGGTATGGAGCAGCCCGGCGGGCTGGACTTGAAGCTGGAGGATGACGACACCTACCGGACGATGACCTTTGATGATTATCCGCTCTATTACGAGATGGGAGAAAAGACGATGCCGCTGGCAGAGGATGTAGTGCTGAAAGACAGCTCTGCCGACCCGCAGGCCGAAGCCGTGGAGACTACGGGCGCGGATGCGGTGGCAGCGGCGATCAATGCGGACGCCGACAACTGGACCACCTACAATACCACGCTGGTGGTGCAGGGTGGCAAGGTGCTGGAGGTGCGCCGCATCTGGGTGCCGTAAATTTTGCTCAAAACCGTTGACAAACGTATTGCGTATGCTATAATTTAGCTGTACGCGAAGGGACGCTATGTCTGCTTTGCGGAATGTAAAATTATGACAGATGGCAATGATGGGGTCAGAAATGCACACACCACCGTCCAGAGAGAGTGCCCATGGCTGTAAGGTGCTCCGGTCGGGATCATTTCGCGCCACCCCGGAGCTTCCGGCGAATGTAAACCGGACGCTGCGCAGCGTTAATGCGCCGAAAGCGGCAGGGGACAAGTGATCCTTTGCAATTTGGGTGGTACCACGGAGTTTGATGCACAAGCAGCCTTCGTCCCTTTTGGGATGAGGGCTGTTTTTTGTTTTTTCACCGTGCCGCCCCTCTGCCATAACAGCATAAAAACGGCGCCTGAGCGCCAAAGACGATTGAGGAGAGAAAGACCTATGCAATGGACCGGTTTGAATGAACTGCGCGAAAAGTACCTGAGCTTCTTTGAAAGCAAGGGACATCTGCGTCTGGACAGCTTCCCCCTGGTACCCAAGAACGACCCCAGCCTGCTGCTGATCAATAGCGGCATGGCCCCCATGAAGAAGTGGTTCCTGGCACAGGAGGAGCCGCCCCGTCATCGCGTGACCACCTGCCAGAAGTGCATCCGCACCCCGGATATCGAGCGTGTGGGCATCACTGCACGCCACGGCACCTTCTTCGAGATGCTGGGCAACTTCTCCTTCCAGGATTACTTCAAAGAGGAAGTCATTCCCTGGGCCTGGGAGTTTTTGACCAGCGACGAGTGGATGGCCATCCCGAAGGACAAGCTGCACATCTCCGTCTACGAGGAAGATGACGAGGCTTACGATATCTGGACCAAGAAGGTGGGCATCGCTCCGGACCACATGGTGCGTCTGGGCAAGGAAGACAACTTCTGGGAGCACGGCTCCGGCCCGTGCGGCCCCTGCTCTGAGATCTACTTCGACCGCGGCCCCGAGTACGGCTGCGGCAAGCCGACCTGCGGCGTGGGCTGCGACTGCGACCGCTATATGGAGATCTGGAACCTGGTGTTCAGCCAGTTCGACGCCGACGGCAAGGGTCACTACGAGCGCCTGGCACGCCCCAACATTGATACCGGCATGGGCCTGGAGCGCCTGGCCTGCGTGATGCAGGGCGTGGGCAACCTGTTTGAGGTGGATACCGTCCAGAGCGTGCTGCACCATGTGGAGCACATCGCAAACAAGACCTATGGCGAAAATGCCAAGGATGACATCTCCATCCGCGTCATCACCGACCACATCCGCAGCTGCACCTTTATGGTGTCGGACGGCATCCTGCCTTCCAACGAGGGCCGCGGCTATGTGCTGCGCCGTCTGCTGCGCCGCGCTGCCCGCCATGGCCGTATGCTGGGCATCACCCGCCCGTTCCTGGTGGAGCTGGTGGAGACTGTCATCCAGTCCAGCGAGAGCGCATACCCCGAGCTGCGTGAGCACGATGCCTATATCAAGAAGGTCATCGGCACCGAGGAAGCAAACTTTGCCCGCACCATTGATGCCGGCATGAACATCCTGAACAATATGATCGATGGGCTGGAAAAGGCACACGAGCATCTGCTGAAGGGTCTGGATGTCTTTAAGCTGAACGATACCTTCGGCTTCCCGCTGGACCTGACCAAGGAGATCGCTGCCGAGCAGGGCATTGAGATCGACGAGGAAGGCTTCCACGCCGAGATGACCAAGCAGAAGGAGCGTGCCCGCGCCGAGCGCCTGAAGAAGAACATCTCCGGCTGGAGCGAAGACCTGTTCGGCGCTCTGGATGCGGAGCCCACCGTCTTCACCGGCTACGACACCCTGCGCGACAACGGCACTGTCGTTGCTCTGAGCGACGAGGAGACCCTGACCGACGCCATTGCCACCGACGAGGAAGCAAAGGACGGCGTGCTGGTGGTTCTGGATAAGACTCCGTTCTACGCTGAGATGGGCGGTCAGGCTGCCGACCACGGCGTGCTGAGCAGTGCTGACTGCAGCCTGCGCGTGCTGGATGTGAAGAAGACCCCGAAGGGCTACTACGTCCACACCTGCGTGCTGGAAAGCGGCATCGTGAAGGTGGGCGACCACCTGACCGCTCAGGTCGATAAGGAATACCGCATGGCCATCGCCCGCAACCACACCGCCACCCATCTGCTGCAGGCAGCTCTGCGTGAAGTGCTGGGCGACCACGTCCATCAGGCAGGCTCCTATCAGGACGCTGAGATCACCCACTTCGACTTCACCCACTTCAGCGCTGTCACTCCCGAGGAGCTGGCCCGCGTGCAGAAGATCGTGAACGACAAGATCTACGAGTCCATGAACGTCACCGTCAAGGAGATGCCCATTGAGGAAGCCAAGAAGCTGGGCGCAATGGCTCTGTTCGGCGAGAAGTACGGCAAGGTGGTCCGCGTGGTCGATATCGAGGGCTGGTCCACCGAGTTCTGCGGCGGCACCCACGTCAAGAACACTGCCCAGATCGGCGGCTTCAAGATCGTGAGCGAAAGCTCCGTTGCTGCGGGCATCCGCCGCATCGAGGCTGTCACCGGCCGCAACCTGCTGATCCGTGCAAACCTGCAGGAAGCAATGCTGCACACTGTGGCAAACACCCTGAAGGCAAACAACGTCACCGCTCTGCCTGCCCGTGCCGAGGCTGTCATGGCTGAGAACAAGGCTCTGAGCAAGGAGCTGGAAGAAATCAAGACAAAGGTGGCTGCTTCCAAGGTGACCAGCCTGTTCGACAATGCCGAGGAGATCGGCGGCGTGAAGATCGCTTCCGCTTACTTCACCGGCACCACCGGCGACACCCTGCGCGGCATGTGCGATACCATCCGCGACAAGGCTGTTAAGCCTGCTGTGGCTGTGCTGGTGGGCAAGGCTGAGGACAAGATCACCATGGCCGTCACCGTCACCAAGGCTGCACAGGAAAAGGGCCTGAAGGCTGGTGCGCTGGTCAAGGAAATCTCTGCCATCGCAGGCGGCAAGGGCGGCGGCAAGCCGGACTTTGCAATGGCCGGTCTGAAGGACGAGACCAAGATCGACGAAGCTCTGGCTGCTGTCGGCGGCATCGTCAAGAAGGCCCTGGGCGAATAAGACTGCATCAAAATCAGAAAGGAGTTGTTTCCCATGGAAGATTGTCTGTTTTGCATGATCGCAGAGGGAAAGATCCCCTCTAAGAAGCTGTACGAAGACGAGCAGGTGGTGGCGTTTTACGACATCAACCCGCAGGCCAAGGTGCACTTTCTGGTGGTGCCCAAAAAGCACATCCCCTCTGCCGCTGCGCTGACCGAAGAAGACGGCGCACTGCTGGGCCACATCTTCGCCGTCATCGGCAAGCTGGCCAAGGAGCAGGGCCTGGATAACGGCTACCGCGTCATCTCCAACGTGGGTGAGGACGCAGGCCAGACCGTGAAGCACCTGCATTTCCATGTTCTGGGCGGCGAAAAACTGCCTGTCTGATTTCAATAGAAAAGGGAGATCGTTGAATTATGGCTGAGACTTATACGCTGCACGTTGCAGGCCTGACCCGTGAACTGACCCGCTGCAAGCTGAACGACCACATGGACATTGCTGCTTTCATCATGCTGGGCGATACCGAGCTGACCGTGGCTGCTGCTGCGGAGCTGCTGAAGAAGTGCCCGGATTTTGATATCCTGCTCACCGCCGAGGCCAAGGGCATCCCCCTGGCCCACGAGATGAGCCGCCAGAGCGGCAAGCCCTACGTCTGCGCACGCAAGGGCGAAAAGCTGTATATGACCGACCCTGTCGTGGTGGAGGATCAGTCCATTACCACCGCAGGCAAGCAGAAGCTGGTCATCGACCGCAAGGAGCTGGACAAGATGAACGGCAAGCGCGTTCTGGTGGTGGACGATGTCATCTCCACCGGCGGTTCCCTGAAGGCTCTGGATGCTCTGGCCGAGCAGACCCAGTGCACCATCGTGGGCCAGGCCGCTGTTCTGGCCGAGGGCGACGCAG
>ERZ1034768.305-NODE-305-length-17674-cov-6.286849_pt1 | contig 17674 bp, 15 predicted proteins | sample MGYA00520691_ERZ1034768 | MGnify/ENA primary metagenome ERZ1034768 (study PRJEB33766, sample SAMN09781704) | gut metagenome | biome: gut microbiome | host: Homo sapiens | place: Madagascar | study: EMG produced TPA metagenomics assembly of the PRJNA485056 data set...
GGTTGTAACCACAAAGGAGCAGTCATCTTAAGAGATTCTCTTAAGAGGCTGCTCCTTTTCTCTTTTCTAACGCAAACTTTATTTCAGACCCAGTTCTTCGGCAAGCTCTTCCAGATACATCCAGCGATCCATTTTTTGCTCCAAAGCCGCTTCTATTTCAGATTTTTGTGCAGTTAGTTCGTTTAGCCTGACAAAATCTGTTGCAGCGCCGACAATATCCTGCTCCAGCTGCTCCAATTGTTCTTCTAAAGAGGCAATATCCTGTTCGATCGTTTCATAGTCCTTTTGTTCCTGGTAGGACATTTTTTTAGTATGGGTATGTCCTTTCTTCCAGTTATCACGTGTGTTTTTGGAAGGACCATCGGATGAGACCACTGCCTGAGTATCAGTATGCCCCTGTGCTCCGGCATCGGCTACGGTTATGACTTCATTGGTATGAGCAAGATAATCGGTATATCCGCCCTCGTACTGACGGATCACGCCACCTTTTTCAAAGGCAAAGATGCGGCGGACAATACGATCCAAAAAGTAACGGTCATGGGAAATTGTGATCACAATCCCGGCAAATTGATCCAGATAATCTTCCAAAATTGTCAGGGTTGCAATATCCAGATCGTTGGTTGGCTCGTCGAGCAGCAGTATGTTAGGTGCCTCCATCAAAATGCGGAGCAGATACAGTCTTCGACGTTCTCCACCGGATAATTTTGCAATCTTGGTGTATTGTTGATCTTTTGGAAAGAGGAAACGTTCCAACATAGCTGAAGCGCTGATCGTTCCATCGGCAGTTTGTACAAGCTCGCCACCTTCTTTTACATAATCGATCACGCGCAGAGAGGGATCCATTTCTGTACTTTCTTGTGAGAAATAGCCGATTTTTACAGTTTGTCCAATGGTGACGGTACCTTTATCGGGCGTGATCTGTCCTAAAATGATTTTAAGAAGTGTGGATTTGCCACAGCCGTTAGGTCCTATAATCCCAATACGGTCATCACGTAAAAAGGTATAGGTGAAATCCTGCATTAGCACAGCATCTTCATATGCCTTGCTTATATGATCCAGTTCGATCGTTGTGCGTCCCAGTCTGGAGGAGACAGAACTGATCGTGACGGTATCATCTGTGACGGGTGCATCCATATCGCGCAGGGCCTCATAGCGTGCAATATGTGCTTTTTGTTTGGTGGAACGTGCTCTGGCACCGCGTTTCATCCATTCGATCTCTACCCGCAGGATACTTTGGCGTTTGCGCTCGGTTGCCCGTGCAATTTCCTCGCGCATGGCTTTATGTTCCAGATAATACAGATAGTTGCCTTCATAGCGGTATAGTTTGCTTTTATCGATCTCCACGATGGCATTGGTCACACTATCTAAAAAATAGCGGTCATGCGTGATCATGATCAGTGGACGCGATTCGGCACGCAACGTCTTTTCGAGCCATTCTGCCATTGCACTGTCTAAATGGTTTGTCGGTTCGTCCAAGATCAGGACATCGGCAGGCGTCAGCAAAGTTCGTACCAGAGCAATGCGTTTGCGCTGTCCGCCTGACAATTCTGTGATCGGTTGGTCATATCTTGTAAAGCCGAGCTGATGCAGCATGGACTTTGCCTGTGGAATATAGTTTTCCGGCTGATCACTGATCTCTTCTGTGAGCGGAAGCGCACCGGAAAGAGTCGTATGTGTGTCTGCAAATTCCGGGATCTGAGGTAGATAAGCAATACGCAGATCACGTTGCATAATGATGTCAGCACGGTCAGCTGTTTCTTTGCCGGCAATGATCTTTAAGAGGGTGGATTTACCGGTTCCATTGATGCCGATCACACCAACCTTATCCTTGTCACTCAAATAAAAAGAGACATCATCAAAAAGCAGTCTCTCTGTAAAAGAATGTGTCAAATGTTCAATATTGATAATATTCATCAGAATACCTCCGTGCTTATTTATTACTCAAACCGCCCACTTTTTGGTCCGTTTCATGACAACATAATAAGTATTATGTGGTTAATGCTTCACTTCGGAAGGTGTCAAGTTTGAGTACTGTCATATTTGGATGAAATATGGTATACTGGTACAGTGGATTGTTCCTGGTAATGTAGAAATGTTAGGATTTGCTGTACCTGCTTATGATACAGGCAAATTCATATAATGTCAAAAGGAATGGAGGATTTCGATGAGTAAAAACATTGGAAATACAATATACGACCGAAGTATTAATTATTATGAGACAGATCAAATGGGTATTGTTCATCATTCCAATTACATACGATATTTTGAAGAGGCGAGACTGGATATGATGGAACAGGTAGGGTTATCCTATGCTGCAATGGAGGAACATGGTTTGATCATTCCGGTGTTATCGGTAGCGTGTGAATATATTAAACCGGTTTTGTTTGGAGAAAAAGTGCAGATACATACCCGTTTGGTAAAGTTTGATGGGATCAAAATGCAGTTTGTCTATGAAATATATTGTGAGGGAGAGCTTCGAACCAAAGGGGAAAGCAGACATTGCTTCCTAGATAAGGAAATGAAGCCGGTCCGCATGAAGCGGCAGTTCCCGGAGATTTATCAGCGAATGAAAGAACTTGTGATTACGGCAACAGACAAATAGGATTGGCGTTGTCAGTGTGGAGATACCTGATGGTCTGAGAGATCGGCTTATCAGGAATATGGAGGATTAAAGTGAAGAAAATATTGCGAGTGGTAGCGATCACGAGTACGGTCATGGTCGTAATCTTAGGTGCGTTCCTGTGGAACATGAACCGTTTATCAAAGCAGAAAGCAGCTAAACAGGAGAAGCTGCTTGCGCAGGAGAGGGATCTTTTGCCTGACAGCCGGCAAAAAGCAATTGACAAGGTTGAAAAAGTAAATATAAAACAACTCTATCTAAGCGGCGATAATAAAAATGTCGTAACGGTACCGTCCACAGGGCTTCAGCAGGTATATGACGGCAGTCAGAGCACGAAGGCGGAAGAGATGTTGACGACGGTAAAAAAGAACAAGCAGTTTTCTTTTGATAAGCCGTTGTGGGCATATAATCCATATGGAACAAATTCGCAGTCTATGTATTTGTATTTTAAGAGTGACGGGAAGGGATACTGTCGTTATACAGTATCTGTGGATGATCGTAATATTGCGGATTTTACACGTACACCATTTAATGGCGGCGCAGAAAATGTTACGAAGGAACATGAATATCAGATCATCGGTCTGCTTCCGGGACGTGTAAATTATATAACTGTTAATTTCTATAGTCCCAAAGGAGAGTTATCGAAGACGGGAACATGGCAGATCACACTTCCGGCAGATGATAGCGGTCTGGCAGGGCGCTTGTCAGTTGAAGAAGGTTATAGCAAACAGACGATCAGTAATGGGTTGTATTTGGTTTTTGCAGATGGCAGGAAAGGTAAAGATGGAAAGAAACATTATGCGATTACCATGTATGACAATTCCGGTATACTGCGTGCTAATATTCCAACGGATGGCTATGTAGGCCGCAATGTGCAGATCATTTATGACTCGTTAGTTGTTCAGAGTAGTAAAAATTGTTTGGTGCGCATTAACAGGCTTGGACAGGTAACACATTCGTATCCGGTATATGGATACCATTTCCAAGGAGAATATGCATACGATGGCAGTGCCGGAGTATACCTGTTGGCAACAGCTGATCGTAAAAATATGACCGTGGGCAGCAAGGTGTTAAAAATCGATCTGGAGAACAAAAAGGTTAGCCAGGTGTTGGATATGGATACATTGTTAAAGTCTGTGTATGCCCGTGCCAAAAAGAAAGGCAATGCAAAAAATTGGATCTCGCTGGATTCGATCCAGTGTACCGGGACAAACCAGTTGTTACTTAGTTCGTCTAAGCTATCCAGTGTCTTCAAGGTAAGCCGCGTGGGCAGTCTGCTGCCGTCGGTGGACTATATTATTGCCGATGCCTCACAGTGGAAAAGTTATAAAGGATTGAAGAAGAAGGTTTTGACCAAGACGTTGGCAGACGGAGAAGATCCGGATCCAACGCAGACACCGGTTATTCAATCTATTTTACAGACGCCCAAGCCGGCAGAGCTGTTTCGTTCCCATTATGGACAAAACAGTATTGTATATACGAAGGGATCCGGAGAGGGTTTTTATCGGCTGGAATTATTAAATAACAATGCGGGAAAAGGCGCGGGCAGCAAGAATAGTTCTTATTATTGCCGTTATTTGGTAGATGAGACGTCGCACGCCTATCAATTGCAGTCAGAAAAGGCATTGCCACATACAGAGACGGAGGGAAATGTTACCGTCGATAAGAAAGTGGTGATCTACTGTGACAGTGATTCTAAGTCGATCAATGAGACAGACAATGGTGCCAAATTGATCCGAAAATATACGGCGCCGATGAAATTATACCGTGTTTACAAAGACGACTGGAAAGGTTTTTGGTTTTATTAAAGAATGAAGAAGGGCAAAACGCTGGTTTTGCCCTTTTTGGTTGGTCGAAATACGTGATGCAGGATAGCGATTTTATTTGACCGTATACACAAAATGCGGTATACTGAAAACAGTGTTTTATGTTGCAGCAGATGGGGTTTGCTGCATCCATTTTATATTTACAGGAGGAGATTATTTATGAAGTTTTTCGTTGACACAGCAAAGATTGAAGACATCAAAAAGGCAAACGATATGGGAGTGATTTGTGGTGTTACAACAAATCCGTCTTTAATTGCGAAAGAAGGTGGCAAGAGCCAGGAAGAAGTACTTAAGGAGATCGCATCAATCGTAGATGGACCGATCAGTGGTGAAGTTAAGGCAACAACCGTAGATGCTGAGGGAATGATCGCAGAGGGTCGTGAGATCGCAAAATTACATCCAAATATGGTTGTTAAGATCCCTATGACGGTAGAAGGATTAAAGGCAACAAAGGTATTATCTTCTGAAGGTATCAAGTGTAATGTAACATTGATCTTTTCTGCAAATCAGGCATTGCTTGCAGCAAGAGCCGGTGCAGCTTACGTTTCTCCGTTCTTAGGCCGTCTGGATGACATTTCCATGCCGGGTATTGATTTGATCGAGCAGATTTCTGATATGTTTGCAAACTATCCGGATATCAGCACAGAGATCATTGCGGCAAGTATCCGTAATCCAATCCATGTAACAGATTGTGCATTAGCCGGCGCTGACATCGCTACAGTTCCATATGCGGTTATTGAGCAGATGACCAAACATCCATTGACAGATCAGGGAATCGCAAAATTCCAGGCAGATTACAAGGCTGTTTTTGGTGAATAGATCAGAGCATCGTTACGCAGACAGGCAAGGAGGTAGTTATGGACATATTAGCATTAAAGAAAATGGCAAACGAGGTTCGTAAAGGAATCGTTACAGCAGTACACAGCGCAAAGTCCGGTCATCCGGGTGGATCGTTATCTGCTGCAGACATTTTAACTTATTTATATTTTGAAGAGATGAATATTGATCCGAAGGATCCGAAGAAAGCAGATAGAGATCGTTTTGTGTTATCAAAGGGACATATTGCACCGGCATTATATTCTACGTTAGCACATAGAGGTTATTTCCCGGTTGAGGATCTTACGACGCTGCGTCATGTAGGTTCTTATCTGCAGGGACATCCGGATATGAAACATATTCCGGGTGTTGATATGTCCAGTGGATCTTTAGGACAGGGAAGTTCTGCAGCAGTTGGAATGGCACTGGCCGGCAAGCTCGATAATGCATCTTACCGCGTATATTGTGTACTCGGAGATGGTGAGGTGCAGGAAGGTCAGGTATGGGAAGCTGCGATGTTTGCAGGTGCCAGAAAGTTAGATAATCTGGTGTTTGTTGTTGATAACAATGGCTTACAGATCGATGGAGATATTGAGGATGTATGTTCTCCATATCCGCTCCCGGACAAGTTTAAGGCATTTAATTTCCATGTTATTGAGATTGATGCACATGACTTTGAGCAGATTGATGCTGCATTCCGTGAGGCTTGTGAGACTAAGGGAATGCCAACGGCGATCATTGCCAAGAGTGTCAAAGGAAAGGGCGTTTCTTTCATGGAGAATCAGGCAAGCTGGCATGGTTCTGCACCGAACGATGAGCAGTATGCACAGGCAATGGAAGAGTTAGAGAAAGCCGGAGCAGCATTATAAGGCAGAATGGAGGATTAAAATGGCAGAGGTTAAGAAAATTGCTACAAGAGAAAGTTATGGTAATGCCCTTGCAGAACTTGGTAAAGAATATCCAAATCTGGTCGTATTAGATGCAGATCTTGCTGCAGCAACTAAGACCGGCATTTTCAAAAAGGCATTTCCGGATAGACATATTGACTGTGGTATCGCAGAGTGTAACATGGTAGGTATTGCGGCAGGACTTGCAACAACAGGCAAGATTCCATTTGTTAGTTCTTTCGCAATGTTTGCGGCAGGACGTGCTTTTGAGCAGGTTCGTAATTCCGTAGGATATCCAAAGCTGAACGTAAAGATCGGTGCGACACATGCCGGTATTTCCGTTGGTGAAGATGGAGCAACGCATCAGTGCTGTGAGGATCTGGCGTTAATGCGCACGATTCCTGGAATGGTTGTGATGAATCCATCCGATGATGTAGAAGCCAAGGCAGCCGTTAAGGCAGCACTTGATCACGAGGGACCGGTATATATCCGCTTTGGCCGTTTGGCAGTGCCGGTGATCAATGATAATCCGGATTACAAGTTTGAGCTTGGCAAAGGTGTTGTTCTTCGCGAGGGTAAAGACGTTACATTGATCGCAACCGGACTGGAAGTTTCGGAGACATTGGTTGCTGCTGAGAAGTTGGCACAGGATGGCATTGACGCACAGGTCATCAATATTCATACGATCAAGCCGTTGGATGAGGATCTGGTTGTCAGCGCAGCTAAGAAAACAGGCAAGGTAGTTACAATTGAGGAACATTCCATTATTGGCGGACTTGGCAGTGCGGTTTGTGACTGTCTGTGTGCTAAGGCACCGACACCGGTATATAAGATTGGTGTCAATGATACCTTTGGTGAGTCTGGTCCTGCAGTTGAGCTGCTCAAGAAATATGAGTTAGACAGCGAGGGCATTTACAAGAAGGTAAAGGCTTTTGTAGAAGCGTAAGCAAAGTAGATGATAATATAACGAAAAGGCAGGAAATGCAATAGCTTTCCTGCCTTTTTTGATTGATAGGAAATTGCTGTTATGTGGCGTGACATTGTCAAGATTGTGTTTGATCCGAATGGAGATTGTGATGTCCGTTTTGTGCTAAAATATGTCGCAAAAGTTATGGCGACAATGGCAGGTTTAAGATATAGTAGACGTATGATCAATTTTTTCAAAGGAAATTTTTTCAAAGGAGGAACAAATTATGGTAGTTAGTAATCCAATTGTTAGAGGATTTTGGCCGGACCCAAGTGTCTGCCGTGCAAATGGCAAATTTTATTTGGCTTGCAGTTCATTTCAGTATTTTCCGGGAGTGCCGATTTTTGAAAGTGATGATCTGGTCAACTGGAAGCTGATCGGACATTGTCTGACACGCAAAACACAGGTGAATTTACATAAAGTAAACAGTTCCGGTGGTGTGTTTGCGCCGACACTTCGTTTTCATGATGGACGTTTTTATATGGTTACCAATAATAATACATTTCAGAAAAACTTCTATGTATACACAGATGATATTTATGGAGAGTGGTCTGATCCGATCTTTGTAGATCAGGATGGTATTGATCCATCTTTGTTTTTTGAGGATGGCAAGGTATACTTTACATCCAATGGCAATGGACCGGATGGCAAGGGATGTATTATGCAGTGTGAGATCAATGTTGAGACCGGAGAAAAATTAACGCCAACGAAACCGGTTTGGAGTGGTAATGGTGGACGTTATCTGGAGTCTCCACACCTGTATCATATCGGTGACTGGTATTACATGATGGTTGCTGAGGGCGGTACAGAATATGGTCATATGGTAACTTATGCGAGAAGTAAAGATCCATATGGACCATTTGAATCCTATCCGGGCAATCCGGTACTTACCAACCGTAATTTGGGTGGTAATGAGAACCGTATTCAGGGTATTGGCCATGGTGATCTGGTACAGGATGAGGAAGGCAATACATTTATGGTCTGCTTAGGATTCCGTCAGAATGGTGAGTGGTCTCCATTCCACCATTTAGGCAGAGAAACGTTCTTGGTAGGTGTTCATTGGCGTGAAGACGGCTGGTTTGAAGCCGGAGAAAATGGAGCCGTATATCCGGAAATGGATATTCCGGGCATTAAAGCAGTGCAGAAACGGGATGGCATTTATGATGTTTCCTTGGACACACTTGGTAAAGGAGATCCAAGATGGTGTTATATGAGAGATTATGATGAGTCCCGCTATGAATTTGGTGACCATTCGATCACTTTGACCGGAAGTGAAGTAACTCTGGAAGAGGAGGATATTCCGACATTTTTGGGAATCCGTCAGTCAGAGTTTGAGACAGAACTTCTTGTTGCCTTAAAGACAGATGCAAAAGAGGCAGGTATCACCTGCTACATGGATGAGAGCCAGCATTACGATGTGGCGATCTTCCGGGAAGAAGATGGCGTGAAAGCAAAACTTCGTCTGCGTACAGGAGATGCGATCGGTATTGCAGGAGAAGTAACACTTCCACAGGATCTTTCCGAATATCATCTTCGCATTGTGAGTGAACACGAATGGTATCACTTCTATTGTGGACAGGGAACCGATGCAGCTTATTTAGGCAAGGCAAGAGCAAAATATCTGTCTACGGAAGTTGCCGGAGGTTTTACAGGAGTTCTTTTGGCAATGTATGTTATTGATGAAACAGGTAAGAAAGCTGAGTTTACAGAATTTACCTGGACGCAGAAAGGACACTGATCCGCAAATAATTCGAATTCGGATTAGCTTTGTGTTACTATGGGGCTCTGCGTGTCTTTTATGGAAGGAGAGAAGAATATGCGAAAAAAAGGGTTTACAAGCAAAGGGGTATCCCTTCTGTTATCAGCGAGTTTATGTGTTGGCATGATGTCTACGCTGAGTGGTTGTGGATCGAAGAAGGATGAAGTGATCAAGCTGGATGTATACAGTCAGCTTGCCAATTTTTCCGGTAAGCAGACGGGCTGGTCTGCCGATATCCTGAAGGATAAGTTTGGTGTAGAACTAAACGTTATTCCGGAAGGAGATGGTGTGTTCCAGACACGAATGACCAGTGGAGATCTGGGAGATATTGTTGTATGGGCTAATGACAGCGACAACTATCCAAATGCAGTGAAGGCAAATCTGTTACTTAACTGGGATGATGATGGATTGTTGGATGAGTATGGCAAAACGATCAAAAAAATGATGCCGGATGCGTTAGACAAAAACCGAAATCTGACTTCTAAGATTACCAATGGCAAGAGCAAAGCTTTATATGGTTTTGGTAACAACGTTGCACTTAGCAGTAAGGAACACCAGTCATTCTTCTATACCTGGGATGTCAGATGGGATCTGTACAAACAGCTTGGCTATCCAAAAGTAAAAGATATGCAAGATATGCATAAACTGTTAAAGAACATGCAGAAGATCTGCAGCAAAGATGATGCCGGTAATAAGGTATATGCCCTGTCCCTCTGGCCGGATTGGGATGATGCAATGGTTATGTATGTCAAAGCGACGGCAACCGCTTACTATGGATATGATGAGCTTGGTATTGGATTGTATGATCCAAAAACCGGAACGTATCATGATGCTCTAGAGAAGAATGGACCTTATCTGGAAATGTTGAAATGGTACAATGATCTTTACCGAGACGGCTTGATCGATCCGGATTCTATGACACAGACCTTTGATCAGATGGCAGAAAAAGTCCAGAACGGTGGTGTACTGTTCTCGATCTTTAACTACTCAGGATCCTTGAGTTATAACACAGATGAGCATACTTCGAAAGGTAAATTGATGTATTGCATGAAACCGGAACAGGCAAGCCCGATCGTCTATGGTATGAATACACAGGGTGGCGAGTCTGTTTGGTCGATCGGAGCCAACTGTGAATATCCGGAAAAATGTATGGAACTGATCAATTATTTTGCAACACCGGAAGGACGTATGACAATGCAGTACGGGCCAAAAGGACTTTGCTGGGATTATGACGATCAGGGTAATACGATATTTACCGAATTTGGCCGTAAGTGCCGTGCAGATGAAAATACAACAATGGGTAATGGCTATAAAGGAAGTTTCCACGATGGCTGCCTGCAGATCAACAATACGACATGGTCTATTGATGCAGAAAACCCAGACTCCAACGGAGATACTTACAACAGCGTCAACTGGAAGAGCAATCTGGAAAAAGCGAAGAGCGATATTGAGCAGGATTGGCGCGATTACAATAAGACCAATTCAATCAATGATTACTTTGAAAAAGGTAAATATACGGTTTCTCCGGGAACCAGCTTTAGCTTGAGCACAAAAGATGACACATTAAAGACTGTTTGGGGACAGGTTACAACCTGCATCAAAAATGAGTCTTGGAAAGCGTTGTATGCGAAGTCGGATGCTGCGTTTGAGAAACAGGTAAATCACATGATCAGCAGTGCGAAGAAGTATGGATATGACAAGTGCCTGAAGTGGTCCCAGAATGAGGCGAAAACACGCAAATCGTTAGAGGATCAGTTGACACAATAATTTAGCCTTCTTTGAAAAAAGTTGATATATAGCAAAAAGCGTTCTGTCCCTTTTACAGGTGTACAAGAGCGCTTTTTGTGTATTAGATTATCAAGCGCTTTTTATGTATTAGTTGTATTAGATTGTCAAGTGCTTTTTGTGTATTAGATTTGACAAAAACTCTTATACCGATTATTCTAAAAGGTAGGTTGCAAAAAGAGATAAAAAGTGAGGATTTACATGGATACATATAAAGTAAAGCCATTGGAAGAACCGATGGAGGTTTGTGTACAGGTACCGGGTTCTAAAAGTATGACAAATCGTGCACTATTGCTTGCGGCAATGGGGGAGGGAATGACTCTGTTACACGGAGTTCAATTTAGTGAGGATTCCTTGCATTTTCTTACAGCTTTACAGGATTTAGGATTTGATGTACATGCTGATCAGGAGGCATGTACCGTTCGGATTCGAGGGTTTGGAGGACAGATCCCGAAGGAGCAGGCAACAATTTATGTTGGGAGCGCGGGAACAGCAGCCAGGTTTTTGACCGCTTTTGTTGCAATGTCAGCGGGCAGATATCGTTTGAATGCATCCGACCAAATGAATAAACGACCGATGCGGGAGTTATTGCGGGCACTGGAGGAGTTAGGCGCACGCTTTACGTGGCTTGGTGAGCCGTATCGCTTTCCTATGGAAGTTTATGGAATGGGGCAAAGATACGGGGAGTACCGCGTGCAGCTAAATATTGATCAAAGCAGTCAGTTTTTAAGTGCATTATTGATGACAGCGCCGACTGCGATCGACATGCTTACGATAGAACTTACCGGTAAACGCAGTGCAAGATCTTATGTGGAAATGACGGAACATATGATGTGTCAGTTTGGACATTCCGGGGTATTAAAGCATGAAGCGGATTGCTATCAGGTGCGTAGAGGAGACTATGAGGCGAGAGAGTACGTTGTGGAGCCGGATGTATCTGCAGCCTGCTATTTCTATGCGGCGGCAGCAGTGACCGGAGGAAGCACCGTGGTACGTTTTATGAAAAAGGATTCGCTGCAAGGAGATATGCGCTTTTTGGACGTATTGGAACAGATGGGCTGTACCAAGCAGTGGGGACACATGGAAGAAACCGGAGAGCCGGCACTTAAGATCTCCGGACCGGTTAATGGGGTGCTGCATGGTATTGATATCAATATGAGTGATTTTTCGGATCAGACGCTTACGTTAGCAGCGATTGCACCGTTTGCCGATTCTCCGGTGACGATACGAGGAGTCAGCCACATACGGGGACAGGAATCGGATCGCTTGTACGTGATCGTGACGGAGTTAGAGCGTATGGGGATTCGCTGCGATATGTTTGAAGATGGAGTCACAATCTATCCGGGAGAGCCAAAAGGCACACAGATCGAAACTTATCAGGATCATCGCGTCGCCATGGCGTTTGCAGTGACAGGACTGCGCACACCGGGTGTTGAGATCTTGAATCCGGGATGCTGCAGAAAAACATTTGCAGATTATTTTAATGTATTTTCAATAATATTTAATCAGAAATGATGGAAGGAAAGGAATAGAAACAATATGAAGGGAATCATTGATGTATTACAGGAAGAAGTAAAGCAGGCATTTGAGAAGGCTGGCTATGATGGAAAGTACGCTAAGGTGACGATTTCCAATCGTCCGGATCTTTGTCAGTACCAGTGCAATGGTGCACTTGCCATGGCAAAAGAATATCACAAAGCACCGATTCAGATGGCAGAGCAGATTGTTGAATTATTAAAACAGAGTGATACATTTGCGGCAATTGCGGCACAGGCACCTGGATTTATCAATATGACAGTCAGTGGAGAATTTTTGGCAGCGTATATTAATGAGATGCGTGCTGCAGACAAGTTTGGTTTGGAACAGCCGGCTCAGAAAGAGACGATCGTGATCGATTACGGCGGAGCGAATGTCGCAAAGCCGCTGCATGTGGGCCATTTGCGTTCTGCAGTCATCGGCGAGAGCATTAAGCGTACTGCACGATACATTGGTCATAAAGTAGTTGGTGATGTACATTTAGGTGATTGGGGGCTGCAGATCGGTCTGATCATTACAGAGTTAAAGCATCGTAAACCGGAGTTAGTCTATTTTGATAATACCTATGAAGGGGAATACCCAACAGAGCCGCCATTTACCATGAGTGATCTGGAAGAAATTTATCCGTATGCAAGCGGATATTCCAAAGAGCATGAGGATTACAAAGAAGAGGCACAGGAAGCAACTGCACAGCTACAGGCAGGCAGAAGAGGTTATTTGGCGCTTTGGAAGCATATTATAGACGTATCGGTAACAGATCTGCGTAAGATATACACAAAGTTAAATGTTGATTTTGACCTTTGGAAGAAAGAATCTGATGCACAGCCATATATCCCGGATATGGTGCAGGGGATGAAAGATGGCGGATACGCACATCTTGATGACGGTGCACTTGTTGTGGATGTAAAAGAAGAGACAGACACGAAAGAAATCCCGCCGTGTATGATCTTGAAATCGAATGGTGCGACACTTTATAATACGACCGATTTAGCAACGATCGTTGAGCGTCGTAAATTATTTGATCCAACCCGTATTATTTATGTGGTAGACAAGAGACAGTCTTTGTATTTTGAACAGGTATTCCGTTGTGCTAAGAAGACCAAGATCATTGGTGATGATGTTGATCTTATCTTTGTCGGTTTTGGTACTATGAATGGTAAAGACGGTAAGCCGTTTAAGACGAGAGATGGCGGTGTGCTTCGACTGGAGCATCTGCTTGCGGATGTGACCGCACAGGTATCTGATAAGATGGCTGACCGTGATATGGACGATGAGACGAGAGCTGATGTTGCAGCCAAAGTGGCACTTGCAGCGATCAAATATGGTGATCTGAGCAATCAGGCATCCAAAGATTATGTGTTTGATCTGGACCGCTTTACGTCGTTCGAGGGTAACACAGGCCCATATATTATGTATACGATCGTTCGTATCAAATCTTTGCTTGCCAAGGTAGCGCAAAATGCGATCGAAGTAGATGAGCAGTTACCGATCCTTCCGGCATCCGATAAGAGTGCAACAGATGTTATGTTGTCTTTGTCAAAATGGGGTGAGATCGTGCAGGCAGCTTATGAGGAGCAGGCACCGCACAAGATCTGCCAGTTTATTTATGAGTTATCTGATGCTTACAACAAGTTTTATCATGAGAACAAGATCGTTGCAAATGAAGACGCAGCACTAAGAAATTCTCATATCTGTCTTAGCAAGCTTGTCGTGAATGTATTGGAGACTGCAGTTGATCTGCTTGGATTAGAAGCACCGGAGCGCATGTAGTATATATTTGGATAAGAATGAGTTGATTGGAGGAATTGGATGTACCGTTTAATATCAAGATTGGTTATATACCGCGGCATGGAAGAAGATGGCATTTTATTGCGTTTGTCCGATATTTGCCAAAGGTTTTATAGTGGTGATTACGACAAGGACAATCTGGTAACGGAAATTTATGAGCAGATTCACAGTTTGTTGGATTTAGCGACTCGTTATGGATTTAACAAAAATCTATGGCACAATTATCTTGCTTTTCAATTGGCAATGAGTGAAAATCCTTTTACAATGGTATCGGAAAAGGTTGGCGGCAATGATGGTACGGTCAATGCATTTGCCAAAGCAGATTTTCAGATATTCAAGAAGTTGTTTGACTATGATTTTTCACCGATTGAAAAAGCATTAGAGATCAATTGCTTTTCCGTGATCTGCAATTATGAGGCAGTGGGTAAAAGTGAACAGATCTTCAACAAGAGTGTGAGCGAAAAAGTGCAGGAATTAAGTGCTGCTATTGAAAAAGCGGATGATGAGGATGCACTGTATCGTATCGTAACGGACTTTTACAAAAAATATGGTGTTGGGAAGTTTGGGCTTAACAAGGCTTTTCGCGTCGCAGGATCGGAGGCAGAGGATATTCTTACACCGATTACAAATACCGGTGATATGCTGTTATCAGATATTATTGGTTATGAGAGTCAAAAACAGAAATTAATAGAAAATACAGAGGCATTTGTATCAGGCAGACAGGCCAATAATGTACTGTTATTTGGTGATGCAGGTACCGGTAAATCAACCAGTATCAAAGCAATATTAAATGAATACTATAGCAGGGGCCTGCGCATGATCGAAGTGTATAAACATGAATTTCAGTATTTGTCACAGATCATTGCAGAGATCAAAAACCGCAATTATCGTTTTATTATTTATATGGATGATCTTTCTTTTGAAGAATTTGAGATTGAGTATAAATATCTCAAAGCGGTGATCGAAGGCGGCCTGGAAACCAAACCGGATAATGTTTTGATCTATGCAACTTCGAACCGCAGACATTTGATCCGCGAGACCTGGAGCGATCGCTCTGATATGTCGCAGGATGAACTGCATCGTTCGGATACAATGCAGGAGAAGCTGTCATTGGCAGCGAGATTTGGTGTGACGATCGGATATTATCGTCCAAAGCAGCAGGAATATTTCGAGATTGTTAAACAATTGGCTAAAAAATATCCACAGATCACCTTGTCAGAAGAGGAACTCTGTTTGAAGGCCAATCAGTGGGAACTCAGCCATGGTGGTATTTCCGGACGTACAGCAACACAGTTTATTGCCAATCTGGCGGGAAGTGTGCTGCAGGATGAGGTCGATTGATGAGCCGGCTTAGTAAGACAGTGCGACAGATGTTTGTGATCTGTGGGTTACTGTTTATCGGGGGGATATCGTCAGTCAGAGCAGAGGCTGCTCCAAAAGCGAACATTGCAGGAGCCAAAAGAGCGGTGATATTGGCCTTTCAGAATTATGAACGTCAGGTAGATGTGTCGAAATATCATTTGTACAACAAACGCGACGACAAAGCGGTGAGTAATATGATGACGGAAATCGCGACACAGACATCGTATCTCTTTTACAGTGGGCAGGAATATACGAAGGTTGTCAGCGCACCTGACGGACAGGTGCGCCAGATGAAACTGAGTTATATGAAAATATTTCGGAAAGCAGATGGTGCGCCGGATCGGACCAAGATCCAGAAGGTTCGGCGAAAGATCCGAGCTAAGGTTGATCGGATCGTGGCAAAAGCACCGTCTGGAATGACAAAGCTTGAGAAAGCGTTGTATTTTCATGATTATCTGATCCGGAATACGGCATATTCAGATCAGAATACAACATATTGCACCAGTGAATGGGGTGTATTCCTGAAAGGAAAGGGGAACTGCCAGGGATATGCAAAGGCATATGCATTGTTATTGCAAAAGGTGCATATCCCTGTAAAATTTGCCAATTCCTATTCAATGATGCATATGTGGAATGTGGTACGATTACAGGGGAAATGGTACCATGTTGATCTGACCTGGGACGATCCCTTAAATCCAAACACGCACAAGGATCAGCCGGGGCTGGTACTTCATGAAAATTTTTTGTGCAGTACGTCCTATCTGAAAAAGAAGGGTTACCGAGGGATTCGCTGTAAGCTAACAACATCTTCAAAATATGACCACAAATATTGGAAGCAGGTAAACAGTGCTTTTTATTATCAGAAAGGCAGATTTATCTATCAGACAGATCGGGCGGTCAGACAAAGAAAGCGGATCGCCGGAGGTGCTGCTCGTACTTTGGCGAGGGCTGGTGGAAGTTTATTTGTCAAAGGCAGCAAAGGGAGATTTTATTTTATCAACTTCAACCGCATATACTATTATAATGGGCGGACACACCAAGTGAAGCTTGTGTGGGAAGGCGGTAAAAAATATGCCTCTTATCAGGCAGCACAGTTGAGCTTCGCAAATGGCAGATTAAAGGTCGGATTACTGCGAGGCAAAATATGCAAAATAATAACGGTAGCCGGGTGATTCCGACTACCGTTTTTTTAGATGATTGCTGTTATGGTATTACAGTATATCGCAGAGAAAACCATCTGCAGTATTAAGATCAGTAGCAGACTACAATACCACCATCCGCTGCGTAGAGGGAGCTGATGCCTCCGGTCTCTGTAATTTGTACATCCTTAAATGAAAGGCGTTTCAAGATCTCTTCTTTGACAAATTCAGCACGTTTGCGATTGTTGCAATGTGCGATCATTAATGTGTGGTTTTGCGGATCAACAGCATCCACCTTGATCGCATCTGCCATCTTTATGATCGCCTTTGACATACCACGTGCCTGCGTTACTTTATCAATCTCACCATTACCGTTAGATGTCATTACCGGCTTGATGTTGAGTGCACTTGCCAGCGTAGCGGTTACCGTAGAGAGGCGACCGTTTTTACGCAGAGTCTCAAGAGACTCTAAGACAAACTTTGTACCCATCTCATGAATAAACTGTTCGGTCTGTTTTATCACTTCGTCAAAAGAAAGTCCACTGCCGGCGAGTTCATTTGCCTTGAGTGCAACTAATGTCTGCCCGGAAGAGGCAGACAAGGAATCAAATACATGGATATGTTTATTTGGGTGATCTTCCATATACATGTTGGCTGCCAGCATGGCACTATTATAAGAACCACTCAGATGACTGGATAACGTTACCATATAAATGTCATCAGCCGCCTCAAAGTGTTTAAGATATTCATCCGGTGCCGGGCAGGAAGATTTGGCACATTCGGGATAAGCATCGATGCGTCTGAGAAAATCCTGCTGATCAAAAGTATCATCATCAATTATATCGTAATCACCAATATGGATCGTCAAGGGAATATGGGCAAAATGCGGATCCTGCTTCATATCCTCCGTAAAATCTGTGCAACTGTCACATAAAATCAAATAGGACATAGTTCTCTCCAATCTGCCTGCAGAAGTCTGCGGCTGTCTACTATCAGTATGTCCGTTCATATCCAAAATAAACCGGATCTATATTGCCAATCACCTTAAAAAGTGCCAAAAACGAACATACACAATTCTAAAACTTATAAAATGTAGTTTTTAATACTACATATATTATCATTCTTACCTTATAAAGTCAACTGATATGTAATGACCTCTTGTCAAGTACAAATTAACAGAAATCACCAC
>ERZ1034768.310-NODE-310-length-17569-cov-5.544878_pt1 | contig 17569 bp, 27 predicted proteins | sample MGYA00520691_ERZ1034768 | MGnify/ENA primary metagenome ERZ1034768 (study PRJEB33766, sample SAMN09781704) | gut metagenome | biome: gut microbiome | host: Homo sapiens | place: Madagascar | study: EMG produced TPA metagenomics assembly of the PRJNA485056 data set...
ATGTAGAAGCGACTGAAAGAGAGAACACAATAACAATAGACGGTTATACATCAAACAAAACAGAACGTGGTGTTATTAAAGATGTATCAAGAGCCATTGAAAAATATGATAAGGAAGAAGCGGAATCTTTGTTAGAAACACTTAAGATGGGGATTGACGAATATAATAATCCATTTGTAAAAAATAATTATGATTGTGATAGTTATTGTTTTGAATATGAAGAAGTTCCATGTGCAACAAGATATAATGAGGAAACAGACGAGATAGAATATAAAGAAGGATATTGTAATTATTTTTGTATAAGACTTGTAAAATAAAGGTGGTGAGATAAATACCAGATAAAGCAAAATTTGTTTTGAAAAATTCTGAACAGGTCAGAAACAATTTGACAATGCAACAGCAAAAGAAAATCAGAAAATTGTATTCTGACCTGTATCAAGATATAACAAAACAAATAAATAAACTAGGACAAAAAAATCTCAAGACACAAAACCTTGTGATTTTGAGAAGAAACATAAATGAACGTATTAAGCAGTTAAGTGATGACATTAAAAATGGAATTGTAGCTGATATGCGAACACAATCTATTGCAGTAGTTGAGGATTGCAGGACATTTCTAAAACAATGTGGATTTCAAAACATACATGAAGCGTTTCAGTATGTTCCAGAGAAGATAATAGAAAATATTTACACAGGGAATGTATATCAAAATGGGTGGACGTTTTCAAAAGCAATTTGGAGAATGGAAGAACAAACAAGGGGCAAAATAAATACCATTGTTTCAAAAGGAACAGCACAGGGAAAGAGTGCCTATGAAGTTGCAAAGGATGTTGAAAAGTATGTTGACCCTAGCGCAAGTAAACAAAGCAAAACAATAAAATGGACAAATCCGAAAACAGGAAAAACAGAAACATTTTACTTTGGTAAGGTTGATTACAATGCACAAAGGTTGGCAAGAACACTTATAAGTCATGCATACCAACAGAGTTTTAAAAGGGTGAATGAAAATAATCCATTTGTAACAGCGTATATTTGGCATAGCGCAGGAATACACGGAAGGACATGTGATATATGCCTTGACCGTGACGGACGTGTATTTGCCAAGGATGCGTTGCCAGATGACCACCCAAACGGAATGTGTACATTTGAAGCATACATACCATATAGTATGAATGAAATAGGAGACAAAATAGCCGATTGGTATAATTCGCCACTTGGTACTTATTCAGATTTGGATAAATACGCAGAAGATTTTATTGATTAAATTGACAGGAGAATAAACAAAATGGAAATTAACAGGATTTGTAACAAATGCGGAGAAGTAAATGTTTTGAACAGTGAAACAACGAAACACAAGGATTGTTATACAGAAGATGGAGAGTACATCAGATTAACTTATTACGATTGTTGTCGATGTGGAGAAAGAACAGCTCTACAAATTGATACACAAGAAACACTTAATCTTTTTGGAGATTACAAAAGAGTATTAGTTGATGCATTATTGAAACATGCAAAAAATCAAACAATCGGCAAAAAGTTGATAAGGAGAAAAGACAAATTATCTAAACAGCTTAGAAACAAAAGGGAAGCATTAAAAGATGTGAATAGCGGTAAAAAATTATTAGATGAAAATAAAAATATTTTCATAAATGCATTGACATTTCCAAAGGTAGGTGATATAATCAATGGTGACATGTGATAAATGTAATAAAGATTTTCAAGAACGTATTTATGAACAAAATAAAATGTTTGGAAATCTTAGAGTTACAAAAACATTTTTGAGGTGTCCGTATTGCAAAACACATTTTGTTATATGTTTCGACACCGATGCAACAATAGCGAAGAAAAAGCAAATAAGAAAAAAGACAGCAATGTTATCTGAAATTAAAAGCAGTAAAGAAGGAAAGAGATTAGTAAAAGAAATTGAGAAAAGTAAAAAGAAATTGAGCAGAGAAATGAAGATTTTACAAACAAAGTATGCAGAAGAATTTATGGAGGAATAACAATGTCAGATTTAGCAACAGAACCAAACAAAGAAATTGAGGACAAAACAACGGAAGTTGTTGAAAATAAAACAACAACAGAACCAAAGAAACAAACAGAGCAGGAAAAGAAAGTCGATGTTGAAAAAGTAAAATCAGATGCTTTACAGGAGTTTTTGGCAAGTCTTGGAGTTGAGGATAAAGAGAAATTACAAGGCATTGTAACAAAAGCAAAAGAGGAAGAAGATGCAAAGAAATCAGACCTTGAAAAAGCTAATGAAACACTTACAGAGACATTGAAGCAGTTAGCCGCAGAACGTGAAGCAAGAGTTTTATCAGATGCGAAACTTGAAGCTATGAAGTTAGGTGCTAGACCAGAAATGGTCGATGACCTTGTAATCATTGTGAAAGCAAGAGTAACAAAAGACAAAAATGTTTCGAAAGTAATTGCAGAAATTAAAGACAGCGAATCGGGAAAGTTTTATTTTGTTTCTGATGAAGAAAAAGAGCAGAATAGAACAAACGTTACGCGAAAACGTGTAACAAACAAGAAAAAAGAAGAAACACAGGATAATGAAAATGAAACAGATGATTCTTTTGCAAAACGGTATTTTTCAAAACAACGTGCAAGCAAAAGAGAGAGTCATTATTTCAAATAAAACAGGAGGAATTACATGTTAAATAACACAGGTATTACACAAACAAAGTACAACGACATTACACAAATTTTGATTGACCCGTCAAATTATTTTGCAATGGGTATCGTAGTAGATGAAACGTGTGGAACAGCAGATAGTACCACAGGCAAAAAAATTGCAAAAGCAGGAACTCCAGTTACAGGAAGTTTGGATGCAAGAACAACAGCATTCACACCAGCAAATGCAGACGGTTCTGACGCAGTTGGAATCCTTTTACATGACGTAGATTTAACACGCGGTGACAACAATGGAGCAATTTTGTTATTCGGTTTTGTAAACACAAACAGAATTGATGCTACAACAAAAGCAAAAATTAATGCCGCAGTTCAAACAAAGCTGAACAAAATTACTTTTGTAGCTTGCTAAGAAAAGAAGAAAGGAAATAAAGTACAATGACAATTTTTGATTTAATTACATCAACAGAAATCGTTGCCTACTGGGAAGAAATGTTACAAAACGAAGCACCGTATCTTGGTGAAGAATTATTTCCAAGTGAGCAGAAATTAGGTCTTGACTTAGAATGGTTAAAAGGTGCAAATGGACTTCCTGTAGTCCTTAAACCGTCAGCATTCGATGTACAGGCAGTACCAAGAAAACGTATCGGTTTCGATAAATTAACAGCACAAATGCCGTTTTTTAAAGAATCAAAGTACATTGATGAAGAACTTCGACAGGAGTTAAATAAAATCCTTGAAACCGGAAACAATGTCTATATTGACATTATCATTAACAGAATTTTTGCAGATGAAATGGATTTACTTAGAGGTGCAAGAGCGCAACGTGAGCGTATGCGAATGATGATGCTTTCAACAGGAACAATCGAAATTGAGGGCAACGGTCAGGCATATTCTTATGATTACCGTATGCCAGAGAACCACAAGAAAAATGCAACAAAAGCATGGAGTGACCCGACAGCAAACATCATTGAAATGATTCAAGAGGGTATTGAAACAATCGAAGAAGATGCAGGTGTAACAATTACACGTGCGGTATGCTCAAGTAAAATCATGGGCTACATTAGAAAGAATGACGAAATTAAAAAATCAATCGCAGTTATTACAGACGGAGCAGGTCATATTTCTGACAGCAAGATTCTGACATTCATTTCTGATGAATTAGGAATCCAGATTGCGAAGTATGACAAAAAATACATTGACGAAGCAGGTCAGAAACAGCGTTTTATCGAAGATGATGTTTTTGTCATGTTTCCGGATGGTGATTTAGGAACAACTTGGTTTGGTACGACACCAGAACAATCTGACCTTATGACAGGAAGTGCCGCAAATGTTTCAATTACAGACACTGGTGTAGCAGTAACGACAGTAAAGAGTACAGACCCAGTAAACGTTGAAACAAAAGTAACACAAATTACATTGCCAGATTTTCCGACAGCAGACCAGATTTACATTATTGACGTAGACGGTGAGTAGGAGGTGTAAAGATGGCATTCGTAAAAGCAAGAAAAAAAATCGGTAAACGTCTTGACGGCAATACAATTAAGGTAAGCAAAAAAGCCTATGAACATTTGTACAAAAACAAAGGGTATGTTTTAGTCGATGACGATGGAGTGCAGATTGGAGAAGATGCACATGAAAATGTGATTGACGAAACAGACTTTACAGAATCAGAACATGTTGAGCAGGAAGTAGATGAAATTCCTATTTCTGAAATGAACAGTACACAGCTTAAACAGTTCGCAAAAGAACACAACATTGATACATCAAGTGCAAACAATGTTAAAGAAGCAAGACGCATCATTCAGAAAGCAGTACGGGAAGGAAACATGTAAAACAAATTTGGAGGTCAACAAAAATGGATGCATTAGAACAATTAAAGTTTAACTTGCGTGAAAAACAAAGTCCGTATTTTGATGATGCTGAACTATTGGAACTATTGAGCATGTGCGGAAATGATGTGCGTAGAGCAAGCTACAATGGGTTACTGATGAAAGCAGAAGTGACAGGACTAAGCGTGAGTGGATTAACAACAAAAGACAGTTCAAGCTATTTTAAAATGTTGGCTTCTAATTTCGTAGATACGAATACAGGTACGCTGACATGAGATTGAAACAGTTAGAACAGAACAAGATAAAAAGAGAAATAAACATGCATGGTTCAACATATGAAGTCTACAGAACAGAATTAGATGATTATGGAGAATCAACAGACAAACAAGCATTGGTTGGAGAAATCAAAGGACTGTTTCATGTTTCAAGTGGTTACGAAACACGTAACGCTGACGATGGAACAGTCACACATTCAAAAGCACAACCAATGCTTTTGTGCATTTTTGAAGAATCAAACAACATTCAAAATGGTGATTATATCAAAATTAACAGAAATGATTATAAAGTTGTTTCAAAAACAAACATTTCAGAAGAAAACATTTTGAACGACATATCATTGGAGTTGATGCTTAATGGCAACGTTTAAAATCAATACAAAAGAGGTAGAACGAAAGTTGTTGAATCTTGAAAGTAAAGCAGACATAGCAATTAAGATGTACGCACAGCAAGGTGCAACAAAATTTGAGAACTATGCTAAAATAAATAGGCGGTGGACTGATAGAACAGGACATGCAAGACAAAGACTTGTAGGTTATGTAGAAAAGTTATCACAATCTGTTAGAATTTACATCGCACATGGTGTCGACTATGGCATTTATCTTGAATTGGCACATGAAAAAAGATTTGCAATTTTACAACAAACAGTAAACAACAACAGTAAGGAAATCTTAGAAGGTTATACAAATATGATAGGAAAAATGAGGGTATAAAATGCAGGACAGTGTTTTGAAACAAATATATGATTGTTTAAAAAAAGATGGATTTGAAGTGTATTTTCCTTCGCAACACAAAGGAGAGTGTAACAGTCCTTATATTGTTGCTAAATTAGCAGGTGTTTATAATCCGTTGACAGTTTCAAGTGAAAGACCACTGTACGACATTTTGGTGTATGTTCCAGAGAATCGTTACAGTATCTTAGAAACAATGATATATGACGCAAAACAATCATTAAAAAAACTCTATCCGATGATAGAGTATAATGGAATTGAAACGACAACTTATTACGATGAAAGTGTAAAAGCAAACATGGTTTCATTCCAGTATAAAGGAATCAGAAAAAAAGAAAACATGTAAAAGGAGTGATAAAAGTATGGCAGTTACAAAAAAGAAATTAGAATCAATTCCAACTATAGACGTATCACTTGTAGTTGTTAGAGTTGGAGACAGTACAAGCGGAACAGAATATGCGCTTGACACAGCAAGCAAAGTTGGAGTTGAAACACAGACAGAAACGACAGATGCAATTAAACTTGTTAAGTTAGGAAAGTTGTTAGCACAAAAGCCACAGCAGGTTACAATTACAGGTACGCAGATTACATTAACAGACAACGTATTTAGTCCAACACTTGCTAAAATCTTGCAAGGTGGAACAATTAGCGGAAGTGGTGACAGTTTGGTATATACACCGCCAGTAGCAGGTAGTTCAGATAAAGGAAGCGTATTTGAACTTGATTGCTATTCAGCACAGTATGATGCAAGTGGTCAGATTGTTAGGTATGAAAAAATTACTTATCCGAATTGTCAAGGAACACCATTTGGGGTTGATTCAGAAGATGATACTTTCCGTGTTCCAGAATATACTATCAATAGCGCACCGAAAACAGGAGAAGCACCATACAAAATTTCTTATGTTACAACGCTTCCAGATTTTAGTGATGCGGTACTTCCTGCAAATGAAGAAGCACAATCAGTTTCATACAAGTTGGAAGAAAGTGACGAAACAGGGGTTGCAGTAAGATAAAGAAAGGAACAAAGAACAATGTCAAAAAAAGAATTAAAAGTAACAGAACTTAGCAAATTAATTGAAAGTGCAAAAGGAGAGATTGTACAATTACCGGGGTTTACAGAGGATGTCCCGTTTTTCGCAAGAGTGAGAAAACCAAGTTTGTTGGGACTTGTTAAAGCGAAAAAAATCCCTAATAATTTGTTAATTAAAACAAATGAGCTTTTTGTACAGGATGGAACAGGATTTGATACAGACGATGTGAACATGATGGAAGATTTATGCAACGTGTTGGATGTTATTGCACAGGAAACGCTTGTAGAACCATCGTATGATGACTTAAAAAATAATGGTGTAGAATTAACTGACCAACAGCGAACAGCATTGTTTTCGTATTCACAGCAGGGTATTAAAGCATTAGAACCCTTTCGTACAGTCGAGGAGGATTGAGACAGTTCTTGCACTTGCAAAAAATTATAAGTGCTTACCAAGTGATGTGATTAAAGTACAAGATGACTACGAAGCATTTTGTTTTAACGAAGCATGTTTAAATCTTATGTTAAGATTACAAAATGATGAAAAGCCTATGTACATTGAGAATCGGGAACAAAACAGTCCAAAACAATATACAAGTTTTGAAGATTATTACAAGAACATAGAATAACAGGAGGTGAAAGCGATGGCGGTAAACATGGGTTCTGCTGTCGCTTTTCTTGAATTAGACACAAGTAAATTCACAAGAGGTTTTCAAAGTGCTTTGAATGATTTAAAAGTGTTTGGTTCAAAAAGCGCGACAGTAGAACAAAAGGCAAAAGGATTATCAAGTGCTTTCAAAACAGTTGGCTCACAGCTTACAGCAAGTGTAACATTGCCGCTTGTTGGTGTTGGGGCGGCTTCTTTAAAGGTTGCAACAGATTTTGAAAGCGGAATGGCAGAGGTAAAAGCTATTTCTGGTGCAACAGGAAAAGATTTTGAAGCATTAACGAACAAAGCAAAAGAAATGGGAGCAAAAACAAAGTTTTCTGCAACAGAAGCAAGTTCAGCCTTTAAATACATGGCTATGGCAGGTTGGGACACTAACGATATGCTTAACAGTATTAGTGGTGTAATGAATCTTGCGGCGGCATCTGGTGAGGATTTAGCAAGTGTTTCGGACATCGTTACGGATGCAATGACAGCATTTGGATTGTCAGCAGATGGAACAAGTAAAGTGATGAAAGATGGTTATGAAAAAGAGGTTTCAAACGCAACAAGGTTTACTGATGTTTTGGCAAAAGCGTCAAGCAGTTCAAATACAAATGTTGCGTTAATGGGCGAAACTTTTAAATATGTTGCGCCAGTGGCAGGAGCACTAGGCTATTCCGTAGAAGATACCGCAACAGCGATTGGTTTAATGGCTAACAGTGGTATTAAAGGAAGTCAAGCAGGAACAGCACTTAGAAGTACATTATCAAGACTTGCAAAACCGACAAAACAAGTGCAGAAAGTAATGGATGAGTACAACATAAGCCTTGTCGATTCGCAAGGACAAGTTAAACCATTAAAACAATTAATGGAAGAATTAAGAGGAACATTCGGTAATTTAACAGAAGCAGAACAGGCAAGTGTTGCGGCATCATTAGCAGGGCAAGAAGGTATGTCTGGATTGATGGCGATTGTTAATTCAAGTGACGAAGATTTTAACAATTTATCGGATGCAATTTATAATGCAAATGGTGCATGTGATGAAATGTCCGAAACAATGTTAAACACGACAAAAGGTTCTCTTGAACTTTTAAAATCAGCCTTAGAGGGTGTTGGTATTGCTATTGGTGAAAGATTACAGCCGTACATTCGAAAACTTGCAGAGTGGTTACAGGGTGTTGCAGAGTGGTTTACAAATTTGTCTGATAGACAGTTAGATTTTATTGTTAAAGTCGGTTTAGTGATTGCAACACTTGGTCCACTTTTGTTAGTGTTAGGACAGTTTGCAAGTGCATTATCAAGCATTATTGGATTGATAAAAACAATGACAGGACTAATGGAGTTTTTTAAAACATTTGAAATGTTAAAACAAACATTAGGTTTATTCAAAACATTACAAATTACAGCATCGTCCATGTTTGAAGTGGTTAAAAATGGGTTTATGGCATTGCTATCTCCTGTCGGTGCAGTAATAGCAGTCGTAGGAATTTTAGTTGCCGCTTTTGTTACGCTCTGGAAAACAAACGAAGATTTCAGAAATAAAATAAAAGAAACTTGGAATGAACTTAAGAACGTTTCAGCGAACTGCAACCATATTTTGAAAAAATAGCAGAAGGAATAAAAATAATTTGGGGAAAATTGTGTGACGTTTTAGCACCAGCTTTTGAAACAACATTCCAGACGATAGTCGATACTATAAAAGCGGTGTTAGATGCAATTATAGGAATTATTGATGTTTTCATAGGAATATTTACAGGTGATTTTGAACAAGCGGCGCAAGGGGTACGTGAAATTTATGATGCTTTATGGGGATTTATCAGCGATATTTTTGGAAACATAATGGATTTTATAGCAGGTGCTTTAGAAGCATTAGGGTTTGAAGAAGCGGCTTCAAAAGTAGAACAATTCAAAGATACAGTTCAAAAGGGTATGGAACAAGTTAAAAATGCGATAGCGTCTATCCCCGGATTGATTAAAAAGGCAGTACAAAAAATAGTTGATGTTTTCAAAGAAATAACAAAGTTTTTCAACGAAACAATTCCAGAAACAATAGCACATGCTATTCAAAGCGTGATAGATTTTGTTAAAAATGGGATAGATACAATTATTACGTTTTTTACAGAAACATTACCGAATGGGATTCAAACAGCGATAGAAACTGTCATAGGATTTATCAGTAACGGAGTGCAAACAATTATCAGCTTTTTTACCGAAACAATTCCTAACGCATTGAATAATTTTGTTACAGTAATAATTCCAAACGTAATTTCACAGATTGGAACGTTTTTGTCAGAATTGCCATATAAGTTAGGTTTTTTGATTGGTGAATTGGTAGGAAAAATAGTTCAGTTCGGACAGGATGTGTTAAACAAAATAAAAACAGATGTTCCAATCATAATTGAAAGTGTTATTACATTTTTCAGAGAGTTGCCATCTAAAGTTTGGGATTGGCTTACACAAACGATTCAGAAAATAGGGCAGTTTGTTATTAACATAAGACAAAAAGCAATAGAAGCCGGAACGAAATTTGTAGAAAGTGTTATTACATTTTTCAAAGAGTTACCGTCTAAAGTTTGGAGAAAATTGGTTGAAGTTGTAACAAAAGTAGTAGAGTGGCGAAACAAAATGGTTGCAAAAGCAATAGAAATTGGAAAAAGTTTTGTGAACTCAGTTGTTAATTTTATTAAGGAATTGCCATCTAAAATTTGGAATATAATCCAGAAAATACCGGAGACTGTAAAAAAAATTGCAGTAAAAATGAAGCAGGCAGGAAAGGACATTATAGATGCTTTGTGGTCTGGCATTAAAGAGATAGCATCAAAGGTTTTAGGATGGGTTGAAAGTTTTGTAGGAAAAATAAAAGATTTCTTCCAAGGAATTATAGACGGTTTCAAATCTGTAAAAGATAAGGGGGATGAAGCAAGAGAGATTAGCAAGTTTGTAAATGGTTCACATGCAAATGGTTTAGACTATGTTCCGTTCAATGGTTATGTTGCCGAACTTCATAAAGGTGAAAGAGTGCTGACAGCAGAAGAAAACAAAAGCTATAATGAAGGAAAAACGGGAACTGGTGGTGATACGTTTAATTTTTATAACACAAAGCCTAATCCATATGAGTATGCAAGACAGATGAAACAAGCCAAAAAAGAACTTTTATACGGCTTCTAGGAGGTGAAACAATGATAAAAGAAATTTCTGTAACAAACATTGGAACAGGGGAACAAATAGAAATAGGGACGGAAGTCCCTTATTTCCTTGAAAGCATTGACTGGGGAAATGCTGAGGTTAAGCAAACAAGTTATAGAGTGCCGTTCCAGATAGGGCAATTTCAAACAGGTGAAACAGTTGGAACAAGGGACATAACGATTACAGGGTATGTTTTAGCTGACAATGTTGTTTCAAACGGTAAAACTTGGAAACAATATTTTGATGATTGTGAAGAAAAAATAAATGAAAATAAATTGGTGCTTGACAAAATATTTTCTGTGTATTACAATGTTCTTATAAGAACAGGTGAATATACTATTGAGGGTAGACCAACAACCTCAGTAAAATATTCAACCAAAGAAAAAGAGAACAATGAAGTGTTGTGTTTGTTCAGTGTTGTTTTAAAGTGTTTTAACCCAATGTTTAAAAAAGGAACAAAAAAAACTGAACTTGCAACAACACAGGAAGCAATTCATTTTCCTTTAATCATTAAGGAAAAAAATAACATCTTTGGTGAAATTCTAAGGCGCAGGAGCGTGTCTATAACAAATGATGGAAATGTAGAATCTGGATGTAAAATTACAATTTCAGCAGATGCAGGAATCGTAAAAAATCCTAAAATATACATAATCCAAACGGAGGAGTATATACAAATTGAGGACGTAGAATTACAAGTAGGTGATTACATTGTAATTACTACAGAAACAGGAGAAGAAAATGTAATTTTGCATGATGCATCAGAGCGAACAGAAACAAGCATCATTGGTAAGGTAACAAATGGAAGCAAGTATCTCAAGGTTAAGCGTGGAACTTATGACTATGCGTACAGTGTAGATGAACAATACCAAACAAACATAGGTGTTACGATTGAGTTTAAAGAACAGTTTTTCAATATAAAAGGAATGTAAAAATGATTATAATTTTGGATAGTTATTTTAAAAAAGTGGATATTTTGCGTAAATACACTTTTGCACAGTTTACAGAACAATTTAGGGGCATAGGAAGTTTTTCAATAAACGTTCCAATGATTGAGGAAAACAAGTATTTATTGAATGAAAGCGAACAATTTTATGTTTTATACGAAACAATAAGATTCGGGAAAAATACTTACCTCATGGGAGTGATTGATAAGATAGAACGTAATTCTGAATCAGATTATGGTGACGAATATAAAATATCAGGTAGAATGATACAATTTATTTTTAAACAGCGTGTGGCAAAAGGGACAATCAATTTTTCTGGCATAACAGCACAATTTATTAAAACAATGATTGAGGAAAACATAACAAAAGACAAAACAAGCGACAGATACATTCCAATCAATGTTAGTTTTTGTGATGAAAATAAAATTAACAAAAACTGTAGCAAGTTAGATAAACAGGTTACAGGAGATTATTTGTGGGGAGCTTTTTCTGAAAGTCTTGAACAGGATAATCTTGGCTTGATTTTTGAGCCTAATGTTATTGTTGAAACAGAAAAAGAAGGGCATAAAACAAATGTTGAAGATTTTACACTTATCATTTCAATGGGTGAGGATAGAAGAAAAGGAAATACTGATGGGAATAATGCAGTAATTTTTTCACAGAGCCTTAGCAATATAGCCAGAACGTCCTATATGCGGAATTTAGAGGGTTTTACAAATATAGCGTATGTAGCAGGAGAAGGTGAATTACAAGAGCGTAAATGGTACGAATTGCAAATTAATGATGATGTGCATGTAAAAAATAACAAAGGCTTTGGACGTAGGGAACTTTGGATAGATGCAAGAGACATTCAAAGTACAGATGGGGACAAAACATTAACAGGACAAGAGTATGATGCATTAATAAAACAAAGAGCAAATGAAAAGGCAACCGAAAGCACAATAGAAACAACATACGAAAGTACATTAACAGAACAAAACAAACAATATACATATGGAGTTGATTACAACATAGGTGATTGGGCGACAGTAATTGACGAAGAACTTGGACTTGCTATTGATGTACAAATCGTAGAAGTTGTTCACACACTACAGGGAACAGGAAGTGAAGAAATTACAGATGTTTCATTTTCATATGGAAAAAAAGAAAAAATAAACATTGTAGAACAAACAAAAAATAATGCAAGTAGAATTGAAACAAATGACGTAAACATAAAGTATCTTGACAACCGTAGAAAAACAAATGAAGAAAACATAAAAGATTTGTTGGAGCGTTTTGCAGGGTTTGATTTTTCTGAATTTTCTACAGTAAACAACAAAAGTACGTTGTTTCCAGTTATGAATGGCAAAAAAATTAATCATAGAGAAGTTGCCGCAACATTATCACAGGCTAATTATTGGATGGATGGAAGCAATAGGATTGTATGTGTAAGGTTGTCAAATAATATACTTGTGTGGTTTGTCAAAGCGACAACACCGACAAGTGTGGATATTACTACAGCCGCGGCAAAAGGTTATAGAAGCAGAGAATATGTTTTCAGACTTCCAGAGACAATTAAAACAATTTTGTTTGCTAGTTGTTCTGTAGAAAACAATTTGAACTGGGAAAACGTAGAATTTAAAATACATAGTGTTTCTGATACAGAAGTAAAATCACATTTTTGGTGTCAAAATTCATATAAAGGATTGCAGCTGTATTGGTACTATGTTTTTGTTGCACAAGTTTAGTTGACAAATAAATTTTTATGTGTTATAATTTTAGAAAATAAGAAAGGAATAAACAAATGGCAGAGAATTATGGTTTTTTTAATGCGGTAGAAACAGCAGGAACATATGACCGTGTTTATGATGCAAGTAGTTTTGCAAAAGTATTTAGTTTATTTATGACAAATGGTGTTTTTGCAAAAGAAAAAACAAGCGAATTACAGGTAAAAGTTAAGTCTGGATTAACAGTAACAGTAAAAGCAGGGAGGGCATTTATTGATGGCTATTGGTATGAGCTTACAGAAGATGCAGACATTACAATGGCATCAAATACAAGTGCATATGCAGTTCGTAGTGTAGTAACTTGTAAGTTAGATAGAAGCGCAAGAAAAATCACAATCAATAAAAGGGATGCAGTAACAAGTGTGTTGCCTGTAAATGATGGAACTGTGCATGAGCTTGTATTAGCAATCATTTCTCTTGGTGTAGGAGTAAGTACAATTTCGCAATCAATGATTACAGATACAAGAGGTGACAATTCATACTGTGGATTTGTTACAGGATTAGTTGATTCTATTAATACAACAGATTTGTTTGCACAGTTTCAAACATCCTTCAATGAATGGTTTGAAAGAATGAAAAATCAGCTTACTACAGATGCGGCAGGAAATTTACAAACACAAATTACTGCATTAAATGGTGGCAGTACGTCATTGATGTTAGACTATGATTACGGCAAGTCACGGTGGGGAGCATCGCAATCGCAAAAAATAGCAGACAACAATAAAATGTCTTTTGTTATTAATAAAAAAGATTTTGGTTTTAATGAAAATTTTACAGATGGATTATATCAGATAACTTTGAATGTATCAATAAGTTTGTTAGGTTTTAACAGAGAAGAAATGTACACCGGGAATTGTGGATTGAATGTTACGACTGACAGAAATTTGATACGACAGCAAGGAGCATTTTGTGAGAGTTTTAACAAGGAAAATGTAAAAGATGTTTATTCTAATTCAGTCATTGTTAAGCTAAAAAAAGATGATGATTTTGGTTTGGAAATAAGACCACAACTTTTTGATTATGAAGGCGAAGCAAACGTTAATTGCAATGTAGAAATTGATAAATTAGGAGGCTATGTTGATGAACGATGAATTGACAAACATAATAATTGAAACACAGAAACAGTATAAAAAATCAAACAAATTAAAAGATAAAATTATCATTTTGCTAACAGTTCTAATGTTTGCAGAAGCAGTAATTTTCTACGGTGGATTTGTTTGGTATGAAAGTCAATTTGATTATGTTTCCACAGATTCGCAAGAAGTAAACGTTGAAACTTCTGTAGAAAATGCAAATGCGGAATACAACGACAATGATGTACAAGGTAATCAGTATAATGATAATGCGGTACATAACGAGGGCGGTGAGCAATAATGGCAAAAGCAAGCATTAAGGTAACAAAAACGCACACGGTAGCTAAGGTAGGTAAGTCAAGAAACAAAAGTGCTGGTAATCCGAATAGATGTCCTGTTTGTGGAAAGTACACCTCAAAGCGTGGAGGTAGCAAGGCATGAACAAGGAACAAAGAGAAATAAGAAAGAAGTTGAAAAACATAAACACGATAGAACAATTTGAAACAATGCTAAACAGTATTTTGATTTCAGAAGAAGAAAGAAAAATACTAAATTTAATTTACAAAGAGCAGAAACCTTTTCCAGTAGTAGCTGATGAAATAGGAATTTCAGAGAGAACGCTTACAAGAAAACATGCAAAGTTGCTAATGAAAATAGGAAGTATGTTTTGATTTAAGGGACACCGTAAGGTGTCCTTTTTATTTTGTCTTTTTATTGGCGGTTATATGGCATATATAGCATTTTAATTCTGCTATACTATAATCATACAAGGAAGGAGGGAAAAGCGATGTATGGAGTAAATAATAATATTCAACAGCAATTAGCACAGAATAGAATGAACCAATTAGAAGCGCAGTACAATAACATGTTCCCGCAACAATACATGCAACAGCCTATGCAAATGCAACAACAAATGCAAGTACCACAGTACCAACAGCAGAATGTACAAACGTTAAAAGGTAGACCGGTATCAAACATAGACGAAGCAAAGGCAAGCATGATTGATTTGGATGGAAGTTTATTTGTTTTTCCAGACGTAGCAAATGGTTGCATTTATACGAAACAAATAATGCTTGACGGAACAGCAGAATTTAAAACATATAGAATTGTTGGTGAACAAAAACCAAAACAAACAAATGACGAATATGTTTTACGTTCAGAGTTTCAAGAGCAGTTACAATGTATAAATGCAGAATTAAAAAGATTGAGAGGTACAGAAAATGAACATGATGAGTATGTTTCAGAATAACCCAATGTTTCAAAGGGCACAGCAAATGGTACAAGGAAAGTCAGAACAGGAGATAGAACAGATTGCAAGTAATTTGTGTAAACAAAGAGGAATAAACATAAATGATGCTTTTGAACAATTTAAAAAATTCAAAAGCCAATTTGGTATCAAGTAGGTATAAGCGTATAAAAGCGTTTATATAAATAAAATTTTTTAGGAGGTAACATTTATGAGTATGGATGGAAATGGACTTAGCGTAGCCGATGCATTAGCACTTGGAAGGGACAACGATGGAATGTTTGGTGATGGCAATGGCAGTTGGATTTTCTTCCTTTTCTTTCTCCTTGCTTGGGGTGGAAATTTTGGAAACTGGGGAGGTAATGGGATGAACAGCACAGCAAGCGCATATACCGATAGCGCAATCCAGAGAGGATTTGACAACCAAGCAGTAATGAACAAACTTAATGGTCTGGAAAATGGTATTTGTGATGGTTTCTATGCAGTTAATACTTCTCTGCTTAATGGTTTCAATGGAACACAGCAGGCAATTAATAACGTAGCGGTTGCAGGTATGCAGAACACAAATGCATTAGCAACACAACTTTCTGATTGTTGCTGTACAACACAGAGAAGTATTGATGCGGTACGTTATGAAAATGCCAGAAACACATGTGACATTGTAAATGCTATTAAAGCAGATGGTGATGCAACAAGAGCATTAATGACACAGAATGAGATTCAGAACTTACGTGACCAGTTACAGAGTGCAAACTTCCAGTTAAGTCAGCAGGCACAGAACGCAACACTGATTGCAACATTAAGACCTACACCAATCCCGGCATATCAGACATGTTCACCATATGAGAGTGCTTACATGTATTCAAGATGCGGAAATGGCTATAATACAGGATGTGGCTGTTAAAAGGTCAAATAAGTGATTTATCCGCTTTATGCGTGAATTTGTAGGGGCGGTGATTAAACCGCCCTTATTTTGGCATATATGAGCTTATAAAGTATATCAACAAAAAAGAAAGGAATGAAATAATAATGGCATGTAACTTATACAATAATGGTGGTTATGGCTGTGGAGGTTGCACTCATTTTGTAAAAACAAATAGTGTAACATTAACAGACGGTGTTTTAATCTTAAACATTCCGCAGGCAACATATTCAAACAAACAGAAAGTGTGTATTTGTGTAGCACAAGCTATTCCAGAGATAACAAGTGCTGATACAGTAGCAATTACTATCGGAGAAGGAACTACGCAATATGTTTTAAGGACAAAATGTGGAAACAATGTTCACGCAGACCAGATTAGAAGCAGAAAAGTATACCATACAAACGTTGCTACAGATGTTGGAACTTTTATGGTTTCTAGTTGTGAGCTCAACAAAACAGCTTTTAATTTCCCAACAATTTAGGAGGTGAACAAAAATGACAATTAATGAATCGCAGTATAACAAACAGAACATGAATGAAACAAACATGGCAATGCAGGACGAACAGCCTTGGAATGTTGAAACAAGTAAAAGAACAAACTACATGAACAAAACAGGAATGACTGATAGGGAAAAAGAACAAAAGGCAGAAGAAATCTATCTGAAATTAGATGAACATATACAGAAAGCACTTGCATTGCATGAACAGTTAGCGGATTATTTTTGTTTCCTTGGTTTGCAGGGATTCAAGCGTAAACTGGAATACCAGTATATGTGTGAGGTCGCAGGTAAAAGGAAATTGCATCACAAATATGTGAACATGCATCACAAATTAATTCCTATGCGACAGGTAGAAGTTCCGCACCTTATCCCGAATGAATGGAGCAGGTATACGACATTAGACGTAAATGACAATGTGTTACCTAAGTATGTTAAATCTGCCATGGAACAATACAAAGAATGGGAAGAAAAAACAAAACATCTGTATGAGGATTTATGGCAGGAGTGTATCGCATATGGAATGACAGCGGATGCCGAATATATTTCAGACCTTGTTTCTGACGTAACAAAAGAAATCAAGAAAGTAAACAGAATGTGCGAACAGTTAAATGGAACAGGTTATGATGCAACAGCAATTCATACAATGCAAGACAAATTCCATGAAAAATACAAGAAGAAATACGAAGATGAATACACGGATAAAACAGTTCGTAAAATGAAGAAACAAAGTAAAACAAATGAATAACCTATAACTTATATAAGCTATATATTATATGATAT
>ERZ1034768.313-NODE-313-length-17373-cov-5.517612_pt1 | contig 17373 bp, 17 predicted proteins | sample MGYA00520691_ERZ1034768 | MGnify/ENA primary metagenome ERZ1034768 (study PRJEB33766, sample SAMN09781704) | gut metagenome | biome: gut microbiome | host: Homo sapiens | place: Madagascar | study: EMG produced TPA metagenomics assembly of the PRJNA485056 data set...
CTTCATCTCTCTGACCCAACCCCAAATTCAAACTCCCAACATTTCCATCCAGAAATCCAATGAGAATTACTTGAATATCAGCAAATATGAAACGAATACTGCTTTTATTGAATCCTGGGATCACCCGCAAACGGTGATCCTATTTTTTAATGGTTCGATAATAACGCAACATAGACTCCTCGATAATTTGCTAGAAAATTATGTAAACTTTTTTCTCAAAACCGCTTGACATAACACCTTAGATTTGATATAATGTAGACACTTGAAGCGGAAGGCCATGAGGCCGCAATAGCTGAGACGTCCCCATATCGTCCAGATATACAAACCAAAATTATGGAATGAAAGGAAGTCGTACATTGAACATTCTCCAACTGAACGTGGGTAATGTTGGAACCAAGATCAACCTGTCTGCCGTCCAGCAGGATGATTTGAAGATCAGGGCTGGTTTGATTGCACCAGCCAAGGAAGCAACGGATTCCGTCCTTGCTCCTGAACATACATCAGATCCAATCAAGTCTATGGACGATATAATGAGGGTCTCCAAGTATCTGTTGGACAACGGAAGGTATCGTGACAATATGTTGTTCATCGTTGGAATCAACTTCGGGTTAAGAGTAAGTGATCTGCGGATGCTACGGTTCTCCAACCTGATCAACGACAATATGACCTTCAAGTCCAGCTTCCCAATCTTCGAACAGAAGACCCGGAATACCAGGAAGCACAAACGTAACCGGTACATCACGATCAACGCAGCAGTTCGTCAGTCTATCATCACGTTTCTTGAACACACTCCAAACGTATGTCTCAGTGATTATATGTTCAGGAGCGAATCCAACAGAGGAGGCTTGCAGAATCAACCCATTCACAGAAACTCGGTAGACCGTATCTTAAAGGGAATTGCAAAGGCCCTGGACTTGAACATCCAGATGTCAACCCATACGTTACGGAAGACGTTCGCATACCATCAGATGGTGATGTCCAACAACGATCCAAGAAAGCTGCTTCTGCTCCAGAAGATGATGGGCCATTCGACAGCAGCACAGACTCTGGACTATATCGGTATTACCGGAGAAGAAATCGAAGAAGCCTACCGAAAGCTGAACCTCGGTAGCGCGACCTGCAATTATCTGATCGACAGTGACATGGTCGAAGTCGAAGATACGGTAGGTTAACGTAACACTGAACCTTGACAACTGAATAAGAATGCCTGAACACAAGAATAACGCTTCTGCGTGCATTGGCCTTTCTATTTTCCCTGCAACGCAGGGACTTTTATAGTCGTTTCTTAAAGAATAGAATATAATAGGATGTGAACCTAAGCAACTCCAAATTGGTGTTAAACAAAAGCAAGCATCATTGGATCCATAGCATTTACATTGTAGCCTATGCTGAGTGTACTCCCGCCAAAACTGTGTACAAGCATTCTGTAACATTGTTGTCATATTTTAATCTACAGAACGAAAGGATTTCTAAATGGAAAAGATAAAAGTAATTGATGCGCGCATGGGTCGAGGGAAGACCTCTGCGGCGATACGGTACATGGAAGAAAACAAGGAAACGAAGAGATTCCTTTATATCACCCCTTACCTGAAAGAGATGGATAGAATCTGTGATAAATGTGATTTCGACGTTCAAAAGCCAGAGTATCCAAACAACAGTGGTCCAAAACTCAAAAAGCTAAAACAACTCCTTCGCACTGGGGAAAATGTTGTAACGACTCACGCATTGTTTCTGCTCTTGGACGAAGAAGCATTGGATATTATAAGAGATAAAAATTATTGCTTGATCGTGGACGAAGAACTGCAGGTAGTAGATGATATTTGGTATTCAAAAGAAGACCTGGAGATAGCTATAAACGCCGGATTAGTTCGCAGAGATGGAGATCGGGTTGTGTGGGTAAAGGACGATTATTCCGGGAACGTGTTTGCTGAACTCAGAGAAATGGTCCGGACAAAAGAAGTGCTTTTCGACGGCACAAGAGTAGCGACGGTGATGAACCCAGCATTGCTGGAGGCATTTTCCGAAGTGACCTTAATGACATATATGTTCAAGTGGCAATATCAACGTGCATATTTGGATTTACATGGATTCCAGTACGAGATATGTGGCATTGACGACTCGGATGGGTACCGTTTCTCTGACAAGCCAGATGCTCCTCCAAAGATTGACTATGGTTCCCTAATAACGATTGTGGAAGACGATGCCCTGAATTCCGTTGGCAATGAGAAGCCGTCTGCTCTCTCGAAGAGTTGGTACTCAAACGCAAAGAACGCATCGAAAATCAAAATACTTAAAACGAATATGGATTCGTTCATGCGGCGAAAAAAAGGACCCAAAGGCATGATGTGGACTTGTTTCGCAGATTACCAAGAAAAACTGTACGGAGAGCGCAATCGATATAAGAAGAAGTGGCTTGCACTTAATGCAAGAGCCACCAATGATTTCCACAAAAGCGGACGCCTGGCATATATGGTTAACAGATATTGTGTTCCTCCAGTTATAGACTTCTTCAACGGTCGCAATTTGGGAATAAACGAAGATAAGCTTGTCCTGTCGGAGATGCTCCAGTGGATTTGGAGAAGCCGAATTCGGGACAACAAGGAGATCGTCGTATACATACCAAGCAAGCGGATGCGGAACCTGCTCAAGGGCTGGATCGAAGATGTCAGCAAAGGAGGAGATGCGGAATGAAAGAGAACCCATGCGGAAGTTGCTTGTTCAGAGGCGTCTGCCGGAATCTGGTCGGGTGCGTGAACTACACCCCCGGCGGAGACGAGGCGGAATATGAGGCCGAACAGGAATACATAGAGCAGCGGCGGGAGCAATTCTATCAGGAATGGCGGCAGTACGTTCCTGATGAATTCGATTGAGTTTCTTCAGATTCTCAATATGAAAATATAGAATTTTAGGAGTGGTTTGTTATCGCAAAGCAGAAAACCTGCCAGAAATACATATATAAGATCCACAGCAGCCGGCTCCGGAAAGCCAAGTGGAAACTCAGCCTTCCTATCCAGGAAGCCCGGAAGAACGCCGAGGTCATCTCTCTGGCAGACAGCCAAGTCCTTCGGTGGCTGGACGAGCTGAACGGCATCACGGATGCCGACACGAAGGCACGGGAGATAAAGTCGGAGATCAAACGGCTGCGGAAACTCCCGAACAGCATCCAGAACCGGAGAGAGATCAGGCAGCTCTACTCCAAGTTGGATGCGATCCAATTCAAGCAGGATTATCTGTGCGTCATCATCGACAAAGAGAAAGACTACCACAGAGCCTGCGCCGGATTCAGTATCAATGGCATCAGCTATAAGCGGCTGCTGGGTACGAACGGCGGCATCAAGAACAGCACCATCGTATTCGTAAGTGAACGGTATGTGGATGAGATCCGCCGGCGGATCGAAAACGGTCGGGACCAGACAAAGCCGTTAGTTCCAGCCAAGCTGGAGGCATACAAGGCGCTGACGTGCAGTGCATCCATTCCGGTATCGCTTCCGCATGGGATACTTGTGGTCAACGACTGCGAGACACAATTCCGTTCCGACATCATCTACCTGACGGATGAGGGTGACGGGGAACCGGTCATGGAGGAACGCCGTGGCGAGGTGGTGGACCTGAACGAGTCAGACGGGTACGGTATGATGCTCCCCTCTCTGGCAGAACGTTGGAGCGCAGAACTTGGGCTTGACTATCTGGTCGCCGGTGTCAACACACGGTTCTCCTTTGAGAAAGGCATGGTGTTCACCTTTGACTTTCTGGACTTTGCAGAAAACGTAGCCCACGAATATATGGTGCGGGACGCTTGGGGCAGCTTGGTTGACATAAGAACAGTGGATCTTATCATGACGACCTCCATGGTGAAGTTATGGGACAGCTATAAGAGTTGTGAGGACTACGTTCAGAATTGCATCGACCATGGGTACACATTCGGAATCGCAAAGACCTGCCCGAAGTCTTTGGAGAACGAGCGGTCGCTGAATTACCAATTCATTCAGAGTTATGACCTGGACGACGAAGACATTAGCCGGCTCATTTCCCCAACAGTGAATGAGATTTGGGATGTGCTGGGCGGCGATTGGCGGAAGATGGTCCTGTTTGCCAAGGGGGACGGTCTGAACGAACGGAACCTGGACCGCCAGGAGGACACTTATATAAAGGCAATCATGATAGACCCATACATGATGCACGACCCGTATGTGAAGAACAACGTCTACCGCATGATTCGCAACCGGATCAACGAAGCGAAGGTCGGTGTCCTCAAGGTTCACGGGAACTATTCCATCGTGTCCGGAGACCCCTATTCCCTGTGCCAACATATCTTTGGACTTCCTGTGATGGGGATTCTGAAGGCCGGAGAGATATACAACAAATACTGGTCTGACTGCGGCGCAGAGAAATTAGCGTGCTTCCGTGCGCCAATGAGCTGCCACAACAACATCCGGCTCGTAAGACCGAACCATACAGAGGAAGCCTCCTACTGGTATCGGTATATGAATGCCTGTACGGTATTCAATTCTTGGGACACTGCAGCCCACGCCCTGAACGGGATGGATAAGGATGGAGACCTGGTCATGCTGACGGACAACGAGGTGCTTGTGGACCAGCTGGTCGAGCTGCCTGCACTGATGTGTGCCCAGCGCAGAGCCAGCAAAATTATCCCGACCGAGTCGGACTTCATCCGCTCCAACATTGAAAGTTTCGGCAACGAGATTGGGCAGACCACGAACTACATCACCTCCATGTTTGAGGTGCGGTCCAGATTCAAGCCCGGGACGAAAGAGTATGATACGCTGTCCTACAGGATCCTGTGTGGCCAGCTTTTCCAACAGAATTTTTAGTTTTGCTATTAGTTCGCCCGTATGGGAACGTGCGGGAAAAATACCCCATTGAATTGCTGGGAACCCCCAAAGTCCGCAGCGCCACAACGTAAGAGCGAACAGCTCTCAGCGTGACGGCGGCGAAAGCAGAAAGAAGCTGCGGAATGGCATAAGGTCAAATCCTAAGTGCTGTTACAACGGGCAATCAGCAGCCAAGCCTCGAACAGAGGAAGGTTCAACGACTAAGCGCTCTGCAAGCGATTGGCAGAGACAGTGGTGGGCATCCAGAACGGATGAAGATATAGTCTGTGCTCTGATGAGAGTCAGAGGGCATTACGCCGATAGGGTACAGCGGCCCAATCAAACAGCCAGTCCATAGACAAAGCGAAAGGAATCGTATGCAAGCCAATGCCGAAGTCCTGGCACGACCGGCATACGGTCAACAAAATCGAAGATGAGGAGATGAAGAATTTCTATAGGAGCATCGTGGCGGACAAGAAACCATATTTCATGCGGTACATCTATCCGGACCTGATGCGGCAATACAGCCAGTACATCCGGAATACGAACCGCAATGCGCTTCGGGAATTTCAGATGACAGTCGATGAAATGAGCCGCATTCCGTATGCAGACCTGACGGAACGGCAATGTGATTTCCTTCGGTATTACCGGGTACGGATGCCGGTCGGTGTTGGAGACTGCGTGATGAACCGAATCTGCAAACGGTTCGAGGAGGCGTTTGATGGATGCGTCTCTAAAGCGGCGGATGAGCCGTTCGACTGTTCGAAGATGAAAAGTGGTATCGGATACACGCCGGCTCAAATGTCTGCGATGCGAAAGCTATACGAGGACTACAACAAGCGGCTCCAAAGCTACGCCATCTTTTCAAAATATGAACGGGTGGACGAGGACGAGTTTGCATCGGAGCTGTCCGCCATGAAGGATGAGTTCGCCCGGGAATGTGACGAAGTGTGCCAGAATAAAGATGTCATTTGTGACCTGCTCATCGATTTGTGCTACCGACGGAGTTCCTCCAAGAAGTTCGTGTGGGATATTTGCGGCGACACGATCATCCAGAATCTTCTGCGGAACAACGGAAACACTATTTCGGCCCCTGTTCTGGACACAGACGGAGACATTGAGTATTGCGGCAAAAGGTATAAGGTCATCAGCAAAGTAGTAGGAGAAGAGGAATATGAGTGTAGTTTTGAATGAGTACGCTTGGGCGGAGAAAGCCGTCGCAGACAAATCGCTGGGGAAAAAGCCGTATGAAACATTGAGTCGGGTGGCAAAGTATTATACATATCAAGGGCTTCAAAAGAATGATGTTCGCCGGAAGTTGGACGAGTTTCTGGTAGCCTGTGACCCGAAAGCGTCCCCGGTCACATGGGGAGAAATACTGGACGGGGCAGCGAAAGCCGCCTCCAAATACCCAATCGTAATCGTCAATGCCGTTCCAGTTACCAAACCGGAAATGGAAAAGATCGACGCTCTGTGCGGCACGCAGCTTCGAAGACTCGCCTTCACCCTGCTCTGCCTTGCAAAGTTTACGACGATGATCCGGCCAAATCGGGACTACTGGGTCAACACACCGGACAACGAGGTTATGAAAATGGCGAACATCAATACCTCCATCAAACGCCAGAGTCTCCTATTTCGGCAGCTGAAAGACTGTGGATTTATCCGATTCTCAAAGCAGGTTGATAATCTGAGCGTCCAGGTCCTTGCCGTGGAAGACGGAGAGACGGCGATCCAGGTATCGGACTTCCGAAATCTCGGATACCAATATATGATGTTTCATGGCGGACCATACTATCAGTGCGTTCGATGCGGCGTTACGGAAAAGGTAAAGAACCCGGATAAAGGGCGTCCGCCAAAGTATTGCCAGCAGTGCGCTGCGGAGGTTCGGGTGGAGCAAAGCGTGAATTCTGTGATGCGGCAGAGACGGATCCGGCGTGAAGATTTCCTGTGTTCTTAATGTGTTTGAAATAATGGTTATCCTAATTCCCCTGCACTGCAGGGGAATTAGACGTTTTGATGGGTTGTATATAGTGATACAGAGATAATACCCTAATCAAAATCGAAAAGGAATGAAATGAATGGTAGCCATTACAACGGCAGAAAAGAAAGCAGTCTGTGAACGATTCCCTGACGTCCACATCGCCAGAACGATGCGTCAGGATTCCAAGCGGCATCACTACTACATGACGGAGGACCCTGCTCCCCTGGAGTACCTGTACGCATTGCGTGAGGACAAGTACGGGGTCACACGGAAGGGGCATGGAAATGACCGACCTGACAAGAAGAGACGGTGAGTCTGAGTTTGCCTACCACAAGCGCCTCGTATGCGGGAAGCTGGTAGATAAGACGCTGTCAGATTGCGACTACGCAGAACTATCCAATCTTGTGTACGGGCAGCCATACTCCAGCGATATGACCCGGCGCATGATGTACGGCAGCAAGAAAACACTTGAGCTTCTGGAGAAAGAGCGTGAGGACCAATTCGCACAAACGGGTATTATCGGCGAATTGGAATCCAAAAAAGCTGAACTCCAGCAAGAGCGGCAGAAGTTTTTCGACCAGCGCAGAGAATATACAAAAATTCTCTCAGCGAACGCACGGCAAGATCACTTATACGACCGGCTGGTGAACGCCGCAGAATCTCTGGATAATACGGTCGGTTCAATGTACGATAGCAGCGGAGATGTACAAATCAGTCATAGTGACAAGGAAGCGGTCTTGGTGTTCAGCGACTGGCACTACGGCATGGTGACGCAGAACGTATTCAATACATATAATACCGAGATCTGCAAAGAGCGGGTGAAGGCCGTTGTCGAGAACGCCATTTCCAGAATCGTCCTAAACGGCTGTCAGAGATTGCACATCATCGTGCTTGGAGACCTGTTCCACGGTGCAATTCATGTGAGCGCCAGAGTCGCCTCCGAAGAATTGGTGTGCGACCAACTGATGCAGGTCTCTGAGATCCTGGCGCAGTCCATCTATAAGCTGAGTGCTTCTGTGCAGGAAACGCACGTCTATATGACATACGGGAATCACGGCAGAACGGTTCAGAAGAAACAGGACAACATCCACCGGGACAACATCGAACGGATCATTCCCTGGTGGCTGGAACAGCGGTTCCAGAAATGCAGTGACCGTATCATTGTACATCCGGAGTCCGACACTGAGTTCCTATTGCTGGATGTATGTGGACATAGCATTCTTGCAAGTCACGGAGATCTGGATGTGGCACGAATGTCTCCTCGTCTGCTCGGTCCTGTTTTCCAAAAGATCTATGGAAGGGACGTGGAATACATGATCCTCGGCGATAAACACCACAGAGAAAGCTACAGCGAGTTGGGTGTTACCGCAACGATCTGTGACTCCCTTTGCGGTACGGACGACTATGCAAACGAGAAACGTCTGTACTCCGAGCCGCGTCAGCTTCTGCTTATCGTTTCTCCGGAGGACGGTGTGGACGCAGAATACCGGCTGCGGTGTGAGGTCCAGTAAAATACAACGCAATAAATTCAGTATCCCACCTTGGTTAAACCAGGGTGGGATACGCTCGTAAATGGGTCCGTAGCTCAGAGGAAGAGCGCCTGACTGTTAATCAGGATGCCGCAGGTTCAAGCCCTGCCGGACCCGCCAAGTGAAAAAGAATGAAGGAGGTGGCTTGTATGTCACGGAAAACAAAGATGAACCATATTACGAGCCCTGAGCTCATTCAGCAAATTAACCCGGATAATGTCCGCCTGAAGGAGGATTTTCTGGACTACTTGCGTTCCATTCAAAGAAGCTCCGGAACTATTTCCGGATATTCCAACGACCTGGACATTTTCTTCGTCTGGGTTCTGGAACACGCAAAGAATAAGCCGTTTTCTGAAATTACCAAGCGGGACATTATCGCCTATCAAAGTTGGCTTATCAACAACAACCAGAACAGTCCGTCCAGAGTGCGACGCCTGAAGGCGGCAATTTCCAGCCTGAGCAATTATGTGGAAAGCATTTTGGACGATGAACCGGAATTCAAAGGGTTTCGGTCCATCGTAAAGAAAATCGAGAATCCGGCATTGCAGCCTGTTCGGGAAAAGACAGTTTGGTCTGACGAGGATGTGGAGAATATTCTGTCCGAGCTGATGGAGAAGGGCAAAATTGAAATGGCTTGCTTTGTAGCACTTGGCGTCTACAGCGGAAGACGGAAGGCGGAGCTTTGCCGGTTTCGTGTCAGCGATTTCGATGCTTCCCGGTTGGTCTGCGACGGTGCGCTTTACAAGAGTGCGCCAATCCTGACGAAGGGCAATAAGATGCTGGAATGTTATACACTGGCACAGAAATTCCAACCGTATCTGGATACCTGGATGAAGAAGCGGGAAGAAGACAATATCGACAGCACTTGGTTGTTTCCGAATTCTGTGGATATGTCCGAGTGCCTGAATATCAGCACCGCAAACAGCTGGGCAGATTATCTGACCAGAATGACCGGCAGAGATTTTTACTTCCATGCCCTCCGGCATCATTATTGCAGCTTCCTCATTCGTGCAGGAATCCCGGACAGTGTCATTGTGGACATTGTGGGATGGAGTTCCGCAGAGATGCTGAAAATCTACAACGACAATCCAAAGGACGACCGTCTGAGTATGTACTTCACGAAGGATGGGATCGTCGCAGGAAAGCAAAAAGATCTGAGCGACCTGTAAATCAAAGGAATTAAAGGAGAAGAATATGTTCAAAGAAGAATTTATCGGGAGAGTAACGGATATTCTCCGAGAAAATGACACCAGAAAGCCTGTATCTGTCAAGAAGCAGGTATTCCATATTACGGATGACAACGGCAATACGGCAGACTTCAATGTCCGTCAGCAGGACAAGCGTGTCATCTACACGGTGGAAGACACCCGCAATATTATTGATGCCTGCATTGCTGTTATCACGGACGCCCTGCAGCACGGTGAAGACATTTCATTCAAGGGATTCGGCAATATCGGCGTCCATTACCGTGCTGCCAGGAGAACGAAAGACCCCATTGCCGGAGAATGGTGCGACGTAGAAGCCCGGTATGTCCCAAAATTTACACCGGGCCGGTCTCTGAAAATGGCCGCTCGACTGTACGAACTTTCTGCTGAGGAAGCTGATAATCAGAATACTGTAGAGCCGGAGGATAACGAGAATGCCGGCGCTTGAAGTAAATGCGTCCAGTTCCGTATGTAGAAAATGCGGAACGGCATACGGAAAGCTCCGTGGATACTTCCCCGTCTGTTATGGGTCCTTGTACAAGGGGACTGGGTATCTCCCCTATTGCAAGTCTTGTGTAGACTCCATGTACGGCACATACCTTGCAGAATGCAACGACCCAAAACTGGCTGTGCGCCAGATGTGCCGGAAGTTGGACCTGTACTGGAGTGAAAAAGCCTACGACACACTGGAAAAGCAAACGGCTTCAAAATCCATTATGACGGCGTACATTATGAAGACCAATAGTGTGAAGTTAGCCGGAAAATCCTACGACGATACTTTGAAAGAGGAAGGTACGCTGTGGTCATCCATGAATGGGAAGGTAGCTACAGCATCCGGCGGGCCGGAATATACGGAAGATGATGTTCCAGAAGATGTTGTCGTGTTCTGGGGGCCGGGCTACACACCGTCTATGTATATGGAACTGGAACAACGCCGAAAGTATTGGATGTCCAAGTACCCAGCTGACACGGAACTGGACATCGGCACGGAGGCTCTGATCCGGCAGATCTGCAGTTTGGAAATTGACATCAACAAAGCGAGAGCGGAAGGGCGGGCCATCGATAAGTACGTCAACTCCCTGAATACCATTCTCGGTAGTGCGAACCTGAAGCCTGTCCAAAATACGCAGTCCGCAGAGTCTTCCAACGACAACACTCCATTCGGCGTTTGGATCAAGCGATGGGAGGAACAGAAGCCGATTCCGGAACCAGACCCTGAACTGAAAGATGTGGACGGGATCGTCCGATATATTTCAATTTGGTTTCTGGGACATCTTTGCAAAATGCTTGGCATCAAGAATACATATTGCAAACTGTACGAGGATGAGTTGAACCGTATTCGTATTGACCGCCCGGAGTACGAAGATGAGGATGACGAGACAATGTTTAATGACATTTTCAGTAAGTCTCCCGAACCGGACGGTGATGATGCGTGACACCGAACCAAAGTAAGAACCAACGGATTCTCTGCGGCGCAGCGAAATACTGCGCCTACTACCGGGAAAATCCGCATCGGTTTGCGAAGGACTACCTGCACCTCGACCTACGTCTGTTCCAGAAGATTCTACTGGTGATGATGAATATGGCGACCACCATGGTGTTCATCGGAACCCGTGGTATCGGCAAGACATTCCTGAGTGCCATATTCTGCGTGATACGCTGTATCCTCTATCCCGGAACAAAAATCTGTATTGCATCCGGCACACGGGGGCAGGCTGTCAATGTACTGGAAAAAATCATTCTGGAACTGAAGCCGAACTCCCCTGAACTTGCCGCTGAAATTGATGACAAGCAGACGAAGCTCGGAAATACGAACGCACAAATCATTTTCAAGAATGGGTCTTACATCAAGGTCGTCACTGCGTCTGACTCCAGCCGTGGTAATCGAGCGAACCTCCTACTGCTGGATGAGTTCCGGATGATCTCCAAAGATGTTATCGATACGATTCTTAGAAAGTTTCTGACTCAGCGGCGTATGCCGAGATACGAAGCTATTTCCAAAGAGGAACGCAAGAAGGAGTACGACAAAGAGAAGAACAAGACAATGTATCTGTCTTCTGCGTACTTTGTGGACCACTGGAGCTACCTGAAATGTACGGACACCTGCCGCTTTATGTTGGACGACACGAAGCGGCAATTTGTATGCGGTCTTCCGTATCAGCTTTCCATTGAGGAAGGTTTGTTGGATGCGGACACAGTCGCAGATGAAATGGCAGAAACGGATTTCAGTGAAGTGAAATTCAGCATGGAATACGAGGCTCTTTTCTGGGGCAATGCAGACGGAACGTTCTTTGACTTCAACTCCATTTCCAAGAATCGGAAAATACGCTATCCCATGTTTCCTGACGAAATCGCCTCCAAGGTTGGCAACAGTCAGAAGGTTAGAATACAGCCGAAACAGAATGGGGAAAAGCGGATACTGTCTGCGGATATTGCGTTGATGTCCAGTAAGAAACACAACAATGACGCATCCTCTATTTTTATCAACCAGCTGATGCCGACAAAAGCCGGAAGATACACCAGCAACCTGATCTACTGCGACGCAATGGAAGGAATGCACACAGAGGACCAGGCGTTGATGATACGGAAGCTGTTTGATGAATTCCAGTGTGACTACATTGTATTGGATACGAACGGTGTTGGACTTGGATGCTACGACTGTCTCGTTCGGGATATGAGTGATCCGGATAGCGGTGAAATTTACCCGGCACTGTCCTGCTGTAACGACCAATCCATGGCAGACAGATGCACTGTACCCGGTGCGGATAAAGTCATTTGGTCCATCAAAGCAAGTGCGGCAATGAACTCCGAGTGTGCCATTCTTCTCCGGGAAGGATTCCGTTCCGGGAAGATACGTCTTTTGGAAACGGAGTACGATGCAGAAGAAGCACTGGCGGAACTGCCGGGGTACGGGAAACTGTCTGCGCTGGAGAAGATGAAGCTGCAGGCCCCGTATATCCACACAACACTGCTGATCGACGAACTTGTCAATTTGCAGCATGAAGAGTCTGGCGGAAGAGTTCGGATATACGAAAAGTCCGGGATGCGGAAGGACCGGTACTCCAGCCTGAGCTACAACTTCTATGTAGCCACGCAAATCGAAAACAAAATCAGCAAGAAACAAAATTACAGTATCGGGCCAAGTGATATGTTTATCATCCGAGCGCCCAGTTACAACGGAAAGGCGGTGAAAACGAAGAATGGACGATCCGGCAAACCACAGTGGTTCTGAAAGTATGGAACTGGAACAGAATGAGTCGGTAGAAGCTGCGGCAAAGTCAAAGAGTCTCTCCGGAAATATGGATGGGATGATTCGAATTTCCGAAAGATTTGCAACGCTGAACAGACTGATCACACGAGACCTGAACAACAACACATCGACCCCAACCTTCTCTCTGTACACAAAGGACGACATCACCACATATCTGTCTAACCCGTACACATATGAGAAACAGATACGCAAAGCGGTAACGTATATTTACGGAGCCAGTTCTCACTTTCGTCGCTTGATCCAATACTTTGCAAGCCTGACGGACCTCGCTTATGTAGTATCTCCGTATAAGGTAGACCCAAAATCCGCAAATGTGAAATCCGTAAACCGAAACTACCGGCGGGTCCTGAACGTGTTGTCTTCTATGGACATTAAGGCACAGTTCCCGAAAATCATTACGGTGTGTCTCCGGGAGGACACGTTCTACGGCACGATGTGGGTGACAAATGACAACATCACCATCCAACAGCTTCCGAGTGACTATTGTTCCATCTCTATTGTAGAAGGCAACGTGCCGAATGTGACGTTCGATTTTTCCTACTTTGACACGCACCAGGACCTGCTGGACTATTACCCCGCAGAATTCCGGACCAAGTATCAAGTCTACCAGAATAATCGAACGAACCGGTGGATCGACATGGACTCTCCTACGTCTTTTGCGATCAAATGCAACAACGATATTCTGGACTATGCCATTCCCCCGTTTGCAGGCATCCTAAGAGAGATCTACGAAATTGAAGACTATAAGCAGCTTCGGTTAAGCAAAACCTCTCTGGAAAACTATGCCATGGTGTTTATGACACTAGGCATGGATGACGACGGAAATTGGACCATGGACATCGATAAAGCAAAAGAGTTCTGGAGAAACCTGGACTCCGTGCTTCCGGAAGAAGTAGGTTCTGTGTTGACCCCAATGCCGATCAACAAAATCAGCTTTGAAAAATCCAATACGGCCAACACGAATACGGTGGCGGACGCAGAAAACGAATTGTTCTCCGCCGCAGGCGTTTCTTCTCTGCTGTTCAACAATGAAAAGGCATCTGCCAACGCACTCGCCCTGTCCATCAAGGCGGACCAGGCAATCACCTACGGCATTGTGAAAAGCATTGAGGACATGGTGAACCGTTTCCTGCAGGCGCAAAGCTATGGCAAAAATTTCAAGGTGAATTTTCTGGATGTCTCTCCGTTCAACCGGAAAGAGGTCGGGGATATGTACCTGAAAGCTGCCCAGTACGGACTTCCGACTGTGACTGCATACGCAGCCTCTCAAGGCATTGGGCAGGCAGAATTGGATTCTATGAATTTCCTGGAGAATGATGTTCTGGAAATCAAGAAGCTGTTCATTCCCCTGCAAAGTTCCGCAACGCAGTCAGGAACCTCCGCATCGGAGGAAGGCGGCGCACCGCTGAAAGACACGGAAAGTCTGACGGAAAGCGGAGAACAGAGCCGGGAGGGTGCTTGATATGGAAAAGTTTTTGTATGTATTCGACAAAGAAGCAAGAGACACGCTGCTCAAAGACGGATTCACGCTTTTGAAAAGCAACGAGGATGAAGATGTCTACATATTCGCAAATAAGGATGTGCTGACGTTTGATTTAGCGGACATCACTTTTGTCAAATCGAATACATTGACCTTTTGATCCCACGCATTCCTGCGTGGGACATTTTATTGGGAGGTGGTCCAAACGGATAAAGTTTTACACATGACATATTCCTCTTCCCTGACCTCTCTGTGCGAAGCGAATAGTTCTTTTGACACCGGCGTTCTGAAAATTGCATACACGGGTAAAAACCGGAACGGGAGCAGCATTTCCAAAGATACATTCGAGCGGTGTATTCAGACACTGTATAACTGCCCGATCGTCTGTAATTATGACCGGGAGAACAATGCCATTGGCGGGCATGACATGGAGGTCGTGTCGGACGATGACGGGAATATGCGGCTCGTCAACGTAACAGTACCGGTTGGTGTTGTTCCGGAGAGCAGCAAATGGTTCTGGTCTACATCAGATGACGGCGGAGAGGAACACGAATATCTGTGCGCAGACGTGTTGATTTGGAAACGTCAGGAAGCATATCAAAAAATCAAGGAAGACGGCATTACGGCACATTCCATGGAAATCACCGTGAAGGACGGAGAGATGGAAGACGGCGTATTCGTCATCCGGGATTTTGAGTTCACTGCGCTGTGCTTGCTTGGAGAAGGACACGAGCCTTGCTTTGAAGGGTCATCCTTACAGCTGTTTACGTTGAACGATGTGAAGAAACAGTTCGAGCAGATGATGTGTGACCTGCGGGAAGAGGCAGGCCGGGAAAATTCTGAGATCGTCACTCCAGTTATGGATAACGATATAAACACCATTGGGAAAGGAGGAAATACGAAGTTGGAGGAAAAAGAAAATCTGATCAAGAGTTTCGGGCTGTCTATGGAGGCACTCGACTTCTCTGTTGAAGATCTGTCTATTGAGGAACTGCAAGCGAAGCTGGAGGAAATGAAGGCGAAAGAGCAGTACGCATTGGACAGCCAAGTCAGCGAGGAGTTGAGACGTGCAATGTCCGAGGAAAAGATCAAGCGTGATTGGGGCGAATTCCCTCGGTACTGCTATGTTGACCACGATGCGGATGCAGCGATGGTCTACTGCTACGACGCCGGAGACGATTGGAAACTGTATGGCTTCCTGTATTCCATGGATGGCGATTCCGTCGTGATCGACTACGACAGCAAGAAGCGGATGAAGTACGCGATCGTTGAATTTGACAACGGCGAGCAGGCATCCCCGGTAATGAATGTCTTACAGAGCTTTGAAAGTGCTTACACCGAAAACAATGCAAATTGGGAAGAAAAGTACAGTGCTCTGGAAAAGACTGTCGGCGAGCTGAACACCGAGGTCGATACCCTGCGTCAGTTCAAGAAAGACACGGAAGATGCGAAGGACGCTGCAGACCGTGCAGGCCTGTTTGAGCGGTTCAGTGACCTTGCTGGTATCGAAGAGTTTGTTGCCCTGCAGGAGAACAATTCCGAGTACACCATTGAGCAGCTGGAGGAGAAATGCTTCTCTATCCGTGGCAAGAATGTATCTGTTGCAAAGTTCTCTGTGGAGCAGAAGCCTGCGAAGCTGAAGGTCGATCGGCGAAACCCGGAAGACAAATCCAATGAGCCGTATGGCGGTTTGTTCATGCGGTACGAAACAAAGTAAAACACAACTATAAGGAGGAACTGAAATATGGCATATACTGTGATTCGGACTGATCTGATGTCCGGTACGAAGCAGCCCGCCGATCTGGTGTCCCTGCGTTTCTACAACGGTAGCGACGCTGTGGCCGAAGTGGAGAATGGCACCATCGTGGAGCTGAAGGGTTTTGAGGACGGCCAGCGTGAAGTGCGGAAGGCTGTCGCTGCTACTTCTGCGTCCAAGCTGGAGAACTGCGCCGTTGTGGCCGGTGTCGAAGTGATGTATGACGAGCGCAAGAAGAATCTGGACGAGTTCGTGAATGAGGCTGGCAAGGCCACCAGAGGCTACCGTACCCGTGAGGGCAGCACTTTCTCTGTGACCAAGGAAGGCTTCGTGGGCGCTGTTCCTGCGAAGGACGGTGCTGTCGGCATCGGTGCGAACGGCAAGCTGGATTCCGCCGGTACCGGCTTTGGCAAGTGCGTGGCTATCGAGACCGCTGGTCGGTACACCTACTACGTCATCGAGATCGCCAAGGCTTGATAGAAAGTACAAAGGAGGAATGAAAAATGGCTGAAATGAATGATATTGTGAAGCTGGCTGTGGATGCTTACCGTGGCAACGTGGAAAAGTATTCCGTGAAGCAGTCTATGGATGTGCTGCGTCAGGCTCTGGTTGAGGCGAACGGCGGCAGCACCACTCTGGATTACAAGAAGATCCGTGATGGCGAGTGCAAGGGTCTGTTCACTCTGATCGAGACAATCCTGACCCGTACCGTCGTCGAGGGTCTGCAGGGTTAAGTTTTCTTACACAAAACATAGCTCTCGTTCACCGTAAGGTGTTCGTAAAATAACCTATTGAATTGCTGGAAAGTTCTAAAGCTACATATACCAAAACGGAAGGATGAAATATGCCTAAACGGAAAGGTCGCGAAAGTAGAAAGAAATATGTAGATAGTGCATGGTCAAATCCTAAACACTTTGAAAATGGACAATCAGCAGCCAAGCCCTGAATAAGGGAAGGTTCAACGATCATTCCGTTATGGAAGTAGACTGCAAGCGTTTGGCAGTCGAAGTGGTAGGCATCCTACTCAGAGGATGAAGATATGATCTGTGCTCCTGTGAAAGCAGGAGGAGTGTTTTACACCGGCATGGCCTAGCGAGCCATATTATTTTTTGGTATATATTAGAACATACATTCTATATATCCAGCTGAACATACCAGGATGAATTTTTCAATGCAATGGTTGACTTCCGCAACGTCAACGAGGGCGATAAGAACCTGTTCATCGTTGAGGACGACAACCTGTTCGTGGTGGCTGAGGCCGCTGACGGCACTCAGGGTATCCGTCGGCAGCGTCTGGGCGGCAGCACCGAGACCTCTAT